>Ga0307281_10000013_pt1 | contig 45672 bp, 56 predicted proteins | sample ER_DNA_120_FD_194486 | JGI IMG/M metagenome (GOLD analysis project Ga0307281, IMG submission 194486) | Bulk soil microbial communities from the East River watershed near Crested Butte, Colorado, United States - ER_DNA_120 | ecosystem: Environmental > Terrestrial > Soil > Floodplain | place...
GAGCCGCGCCTTGGTGTGGCCGCGCTTCGTGGTGTTGCGCACATACGCGGCCGCCGTCGTGAGCTTCGCCTCGCCCACGGCCTCGTTCTGTCGCGCGCGCGGGTTCAGCCGGCCGTCATACACGAGCGGGTAGTAGCCGCCTTTGTAGTCGCCGTATTTGGTGTGCACCGTCGCGGCCTCGACCTTCTCGGGCGCCAGGCCGGTGACGCGCTTCTGCTTGGCCTCGATCTCGGGCCAGAACGTGTTGAGGTAATCCCACGTGGCTTGCACAAAATCCCAATCGCGTTTGTCGAGCGTGTCGAGGATCGAGGTGATCTGATCGGGCGACCATTTCCGCTGCGGGTCCGCGAGCAGTCGAGCCTTGTTTGTCTCGCTGCCCTGGTTCAGCGCGATCGCGAGCCGCGCCTCTTTCGAGAGACTGGCGTTGATCGCGGGGATCTCCTGCGTGTCTTTCAGCCGCGCGAGCTCACGGCCCGGGTAATACTGCTCGACGATCTTGGCGTAGGCCTGTCCCGCTTCGATCTTCCGCACCTGCTCGGCGTCCGCGGCCGCGTTGAGCGGGCGCATGAACGCCTCCCACATCCGGCCGCCGTCCGCGTAACCGTCCATTGCCTGCGTGATGTCGCCGATTTTTCGATGCGACGCGAACCAGTTGCTGATGCCCCGCCGGCGTTCGTCCGCGGCGCGAAACTCGTTCGGGAGCGGGGTGGCGGCCTTGTTTGTGCGGATCGTATCGACCACGCCATCGCGCACCGCGGCGAACTCGCGATCGTCGGCGTTCTTGAGCAGCCGGTTTTTCAGGTTGGCCAGGTGCACGATCTGCCGCAGACCATCCGTCACGCCGATCAGCTGCTCCGTCGTCATGTCCCGGTAGTTGAGTCGGCGCGCTTCGTCGAGCAGCATGTCGGGCAGATCCACGGGTAGGCCCTGCGCCTCGAGCGCCTCGGCCCAATCGCGGAGATTCGCCCGGCGCTCGAGCACCTTGTCGCTCACCTTGGCGAACTCGAACCGATCAAGAATGCCGTCCACCTGGTCGAGATACGTGTCGCCGGCCTTGCCGAGCGCCGCGCGCCTCGAGGGTTTGGTCAGGTCCATCGCGCCGCGCACGCGATCCTGAATATCCTCGAGCGCGGCCTCGGCCTGCCGATACATATTCAGGTTGATCAGCTCTTGCTGCTTCGCGACGATGGCGCCGTCGAAGTCCTGCCGCGCCGCGCGCTCGAGCGCCTGCACGCCGGCGCGCCTCGAGGCCGACCAGAACCGATCGGGATCGATCTCGCGGATCTTCATTTGCGCGATGCGATCCTTGGCCGCGTCCCGCATCGCGGCCGCCGGCGGAATCGCCGCGCGAATCGTGGCCGCCCCACCGCGCGCCTTCTGTCGCAGGTTGTTGACCGTATCCTGCAGCGCGTCGATCTCGGTTTGCTTCTGGCCTTGCGCGATGGCCACGCGCAGTTTCGCCTCGGCCTCGAACCAGCGTCGCTCGTAGGCTCGCTCCGCGCGTTCGCTCGCGAGCTGCCCGGCGCCGGCGGCCTCGCCCTGCCGGCGGCCCACTTCGATCGCGGGCGCCAGGCGCCGGCGCTGCTGGCCGAGTGCCTTGAGCTCCTTCCTGATGATGATGTCGCGATCCTCGTTGCTGATCGCCGCGCGCGCTTTCTCGTGCAGGCTGCCGTCGAGCAGGATGCTGCCGTGCTCGGCGATCATCTGCTGTTTCGTGCGCTGCTCGATCACGGTCTTCGCCGGCGGGGCCGCCTCGAGCGCGCTGAGCATGGCGTCGCCGCTCGAGAAGCCATACATCTCGGCCACCGTGTTCGGGTCGAGCTCTCCGTCGCCGCGCGCCAGGCCTCGAGGCAGTCGCTTGAGGCGCTCGGCGCCGTAGCGTTCTTTGATGATGCCGGCCGACAACGTGAGCGGCTGCGGTTCTTGTCCTTCGGTGATCGGCGTGCCGTCTGGGTTCTCGCCGCTCTTGATCGCCGCCAGGGCCCGATAGGTGTTCTCGCCGAACACCTCGGCCTCGACCGTCGTGCGGATCTCCTCGCGCCGGGATTTCCACTCGCGGCTTTGTTCGCGCGCCACTTCGCGCATCAGTTTGCCGTCGAGCTCCTCGCGCGCGCGTTGTGAGGCATCGGCGACCGTCTGCCGGTAGAGGCTGAACTCGTCGGCGCTCATGCCGGCGCTTTCCGGCGTCGTGAACATGGCCTCGATGCCGCGCTGCGCTTTCGCGTCGGCGATCGCCTGGTCGCTGGCGAGTAGCCGATCGAACACGGCGCTCACCTCGGGCGTCAGGTCCACGTTCAGATTCTTCAACGTGCGATAGATGCCGGTGAGCCACGCGCGGAAGCGGGCGAACGTCGATTGCAGTTTGAGATCCGGCGCTTTGCCGGTCATCAGATAGGCCTCGAACGCGCGCGCGAATTGCTCGTGATGCTCGGTGGTGATCTGCTCGCGCGAGCTCACGCCGAACGTGTCGGTGGCCGCGGTGTGAAAACTCTTGAGCACCGTCTCGTAGTCGCTGATCAGGCCCTGCTGCGTGTCGGTGCGGGCCTCGGGCGCGATCGCGCTGATTTGGTCCGCTACGTCGCCCATCACCTCGAGGAACAAATGCCCGCTCTCGTGCAGGAACGTCGAGAGGTCGGCTTTCTCGAACAGCGAGATCGTGATCTGCTGATTGCCGGCGCCGAACCGAATGGCGCCGCGGCGCTGCTGCGGCGTCGGCGCGCCGGCGCCCGGCCCTTCCTGCATGAACTCCTTGCGCTCGGCCGCGGTGAACGGCGTGCCGTCCTTGTGCGTGAGCTTGACGATCGAATCGTCGAACACCACGACGTTGCGCGTGCCGTCGCCGGCGTCTCTCGAGCCGGCATCGAAATAGCGCAGGCCAGGAATACCGGCCGCGGCCAGGGCCTTGCTCGCGCGCTCCTCGATTTTCGGATCGCGTTTCATGTCCTCGATCGCACGGTTTCCTTCGGGGCCCGGCTTGCCGGTGAGGCCGGCCGCCCGCGCGAGCTTGTGCGCCTCGGCATCGATCGCGAGCGAATACACCATCTCGCCGCTGTCGCGGTTCGCAAACCCGCCGCGCTCCATCGTGTAGCTTTTGAACGCGGCCGAGAGCTGGCGGGGCCCGTTGTCTTTCGCTCTGAGATAGCCCTGATCTTTCAGGAACGCGCGCACGAACTCCTGCACCTTGGTCGGCTGATCCTTGATCGGCGCCTCCCACGCGATCATGTTGCCGATGTGCTCGTCGGGGATGTCCACCTGGTAGACGCCACCGCTTTTCGGATCGAACTTAATCGTCAGCGCGCCAGGCTTCTCGAGCTCGGCGCGCAGCTCTTTGCCGGCGACCGCTCCCTCGGGCCATTCCGTTTCGTAGTCGCTGATCTTGCCGTCGAGCACTTTCAGCACGTGCTCTCTGAATCCGCCCTCGCCGGCGCCGAGCAGCTCGAGCGGGCGTAGCAGCAGATCCTCGGCCAGGCTCGCGCGGATGTTCTCGAGGTCGCTGATGTGCGCGTTGCGCGAGTAGTCTGAATTGGCGGTCGTCAGTGTCAGCGCGCCGATCTTCATGCGGCGCACCTGCGGGTCGCCGCTTAGTCGATCGTGATAGCCGGCGGCCACGTCGCGGTTCTCCGCGAAGTAGAGGCCCCATCCATACGCGGCCGCGCCTTCGCCGGTGCCCACGTGCTCGAGACTGAACCGCTCAAAGTCGTGCGGGCTGCCGTGAAACAACGGTTGGCCGAGCGTTGGGAGCGTGGGCTCTCGATACATTTGCTCAGAGATCAAGAGGTTTAGGTTCTTACCCGTGTTTTCCACGAACCCGAATCGCTCGTAAAACTTCACCAGGCGTTTCGCGGATGTCGTCGGCGCCACGCCTTCGGCCGGGCTGTAGCCTTCGTGCGCCGGGTTGAGCGTCAGGCGTCGGCCGTTGAGATCAGCGAACCGTGTGAGCTCCTGCAGCACGCGCGTGCCGAGGCCGGCGCGCGCGGCGCCGCGCTTGACGCCGATCCCCTCGAGAAAGAGATCGCCGCCCTGCACGATGCGCACGTCGAACGTCGCCAGGTCTGGGCCGACCTTGCGCTTGATCTCGTCGGTCCATGCCTGCACGCTCGCGGTCGTCAGGGGCGCGGGCGGTTGATTGAACTCCCTGATTTGCACGTGGCGATCGTCGAACACCACGTAGTTGCTCGAGCCCTCGAGCTTGTAGCGGCTGTTGCCGTCGAGATATTTCACGCCGAGAATGCCGGCCTGCCGGAGCATCAGGCTCGTGGCGTGTGCGCTCTGTTCGCGATCGAGGTGTGGGTGATCCTGCATCCACTGCGTTTGCAGCTGGTCGTAGATGCTGCCGCCGGTCGGATCGTTGTTGCCCTCGGGCGTCATCAAACCGATGTTCTTTTCATACCAGAGGCCGAATAGCCGATCGTCGCCGCTCTTGGCGTAGTGCAGGCCTTCCTTCAACGACTCACGGATCCCCACGTCCTGAAACCAATTCTCACGGATCCAGTCGGATGTGTTGAATAGCTCGAGGCCTTCGGCGGCCGTGGGGATGTGCGTATCGTCCCACTCCACGCCGAGCTTTTTCAGCGCGACTTTCACCTTGGGCGACTGCTGCGAGGCCGCGCGATCGTAGTCGAGCATGTTGTGGTCGTCGGGGATCTCGACGGTGTAGAGGCGGCCGCGCTTGCCTTGTTCGGTGAGCTTGTCGCGGTAATACTCGGCTACCTCTTTCTCGCCGGCGAAGTAGAGGCCCCACCCATAGGCCTGATTGCCCTCGCCGCTGCCGATCGCGTTCAGTTTGAACTCGTCGAACTCGTGCGGGCTGCCGTGATAGGCCGACTGGAACAACGTGCGCGATCCTCCGCGGCGTTCCTCGAGCGTGAATGCTTCATCGAACTTCGCCGCGGCCGCGTCGTTGGCTTGCCGCGCCGCGAGGTAGGCGGCATCGTCGATCTCGCGCGCGCGAAACGCGCGGGTCGCTTCGGCGAACGCGGCCGAGGCCGTGCGGCTATCCTCGAGCGCCTTGAGATACTGCGGGCTCGGCCCGCCGGCGCGCTCCTTTTTGGTGCGCGGCTTCGCGATCTCCGAGGTGAGACTGAACGGCGCCTCGAGCTGCGGAGTGGCCACGTTCTGATCGCGCACGTCGCCGGCGCCTGGGAGTCGCGGCTGCAGCTCGCCCGTGTCGAGCCGATCGGCCTGCGTCGGCGTCTCGGTCATCGTCACGTTCGCCGGATCAGGCTCCTGCAGATCGTCGAACAGCGATTGACTGAACTCGTCGATGTTGAACGAGGTATCGACGGGGCCCTGGGGCTCGAGGATGTCGCGCTCGCTGTCGCTGATCGTTGAGGCGTCCATCAGATCGACATTCCGCCACGACTGATCCCACCAGGTCGTGCTCGGGTCGATGCCGAGATCCGAATACAGCTCGCCGGCGCCCGGCAGCACGAGGTGCGCCTCGTCAGGGCTGCTCCGCGAGATCTCGTCGAGCGCGTCGATCAGGGTGTTGGGGCCGTCAATCCACGCGAACCGCGGATCCTGCTTGAGCGTCGTGGCCATCAGGTCGAGCGACAATCCCGATGTCGGGACGCCACGATTGTCCTTGACCGTCTTCGCCCGAAAGACTTTGTGACCGTGCAGGCTGCCGAACTTTGTGCCGTCGCTGATGTCGCCGATCTCGCCGCGGTAGGCCGGATCGTGAATGCCGCCGAGGCCGGCGATCGCGCGCAGTAGATCCTTCGGGTTGTTGCCGCTCTCGCGATAGAGCTGCTGCAGATCCTCGAAGCGCGCGAGGCGCTGATCGAACTCCGCGCGCAGCGCGCGCTTGTTTACGGTGGGGTCGAGCTTTTTGGCGGCGCCGAGGACGTATTTGTAGAGGGACTGGTAGTGCTTGGTGCGGCGCTCGTCGAATTGGGCCCGGCTTTCGCGCTCTCGCGGATAGCTTGCCGCAGGGCCGTCGCCGGTGGCGCTCCCTGCCTGACGAGCTCCTCCGCGCGTTTGAAATTCGGGGCCATTGGCCTGTCCAGTCTGCGGCGCAGCCGCGTTCTTGTCAACAATCGTCTCGCCGGCGAGCTCCTTGGCGGCCTCGGCGATCGAGCTCACCACGCGGTGCCCGGTCGGTTCGCCGTTCTCGAAGCTGGTGATCTGAAACTTGCCGGGCTCGCTCGTGCTTTCGTGCACGACGTGCTCGACGCCGGCCGCGTTGCGCGTGCGGGCGATGCCGTCGCGCACCCACTGCTCGGAGAGCTGGTCATGGAACAGATCGCGCGACTTCTTCATCGCCGCGATCTGCGCCTGGAACGCGGCCGAGGCGGTCGCCCGGGGCTTGGGCACCGGTTCGTAACGGTCGGGCTCGGGGCCCACGTGCGCCACGGCCTCGCTCGGGGTGATGTCCAGGCGGGCCGCCGTGAGCTCGAGCTGCCGGCGCCAGTCCTGATACGCCTTGGTTTCCACCGGCGCGGCCGCTGCCGCCGCGTCTGCGGGACTCTGCGCGGTCGGGACAGGCTTCCCCACGGCCGGCGCCGGCGTCGCTCCTGCGGCCGCTGGCGCGGTCGTTGGCACGCTTCCTGCGCCGATCGGGGCTTTGGCTGCACGCGGTTGCTCAGATGTTCCACGTGGAACACTCGGCTGCACGGGCTCTGCCGTAGGTCGCTCGACGTTGATATCGTAGCGGCCGGCCAGGTCGAACCCGCTGCGCTCAGCCAGCTGCGTGAACAGCGCCTCGGGCAGGCGCGCGTAGGCCTCGGCCACGTCGGCCGGAATGCCGGCCTGGGTCATCTTCTCGAGGATGGCGCGCTTCACCCCCTCGGCGGCCGGGTCGGTCGGATCCGGCGGTTGCTGGCTCAGCGTCTCGGCCGCGGTCTTGATGTCCTCGACCAGCTTGGCGCGCTCGCGGCCGTTCATTTCCTCGGGGCCGCCTAGGCGCAGCTCGTTCGCGAAAAATGCGTTGTGTTCGGTGCCGGCGAGCAGGCTCGCGTATTTCTCGGTGGGGATGGCGAGATCCTCGCCGGTCTTGAGCGCCTCGTCGTAGGCATCGCGGGAGCCGGTGACCTTCGCGGCCATCTCGGCCGGGTCCACGCCTTTGCTCTGCCAATAGTCGCGCCACGTCTCGACGGGCTGATAGAGCGTCTTGATCGGGCCGTCCTTCACGGCCTCGGCCACGAATTTCTGCATGGCCTCGGGCAGCCGGCCGTTCGTCTTCGATTGCGCCACGCCTTCGCCGAGCGCCTGAAAGAACAGCGGGGCCTGCTTCGCGCGCATCGCGCGCTGTGCATCCGCCACGAACTTGCTCATGGGGCCCGCTGCCGTCACGAGCGCCATCGACTGAAACCCGCTCGCCGCGGCCTCGAGCAGCTGCTCGCCCACGTGCTGCGGTTTGTATTTCCCGGCCGCGTAGTCGTTGTGCAGTTGCTCGGCGAACGCGGTCGCGGCCGCCGGCGTGTCGAACTTGCCGAGGTGGCGCCCGGTCGCCTGGTATTCGGCGAACGCTTCGTCGGCGCTGTGAAAGTGCCGACCGTCCGGGGTCACCTGCGGCAGCAGCACCTCCTTGCCGTCGATCCCGATGCTGATCGAATCGACCGTCGAGATCGAGCCGTTCGGGTTTTTCACCTCGGGCTGCGCAAACAGATTGATGTTGCCTTGTTCGATCTGACCAGGCACCGCGGCCCGCTGGCCCGTGGCTTCGGCGAGCGCGCCGCCCATGATGTTCACGGCGCGCATCGCCACCATCACGGCCGTGCCTTCGGTCACGCCCTTCGCCCACGTGCTCGCGCCCTCGAGCAGCGCCGCGCGAATCCGCGGCTGCCGCAGCGCGGCCTGCACCGCGTCGCGCGTGTAACCGCCGGTCAGTTTCTCGAGGCCGGGGATCGTGCTCTGCACCACTTTGCCGGCGCCGAGCATGAGGCCGGCGTTGATAGCGCCCGTGGCCAGCGCCGCGAGCTTCGCCACCTGCGGATCGAGCGGCTGCCCGTGCTCGTCCTTCATCTCGAGATACTGGTCGTAGCTGCTGCCGGCCTCCGACATGAACGCCGTTTTGCCCATGCCGTAGATGTTCCCGGCCTCATAACCGATTGCGGCGCCCTTCGCGGCGCCGGCGATCGTGCCGCCCGGGCCCACTAAACTCCCTCCTGCTCCACCAACCACGGCGCCGCCGGCCGCTCCGGCCAGGGCATACGGTTGCGCCGTGCCGAGCATCGTGAGCAGCTGCATGCCGCCGGTGATCGCGCCGCGGAACCACGATTTGCCCGTGCCGAGTCGGCTGTCTTCCTGCGCGTGATACCGATACGTCTCGAGCTGGTCGTGCTCCGCTTGCGTCAGATCGCGAAACATCGACTTCGTGCGCAGATCGCCGTAGGCCTGCTGGTTGAGCACCTGGTTGATCGCGCGCGCCGGCGCTTTCATCAGCCACTCGAGCGCGCCGAGGTTCTCCATGTCGTCTTGCGCGACGGCCGCGTGCACGGGCTCGGCCGCCCACGTGGCGACGGCCGGCGAGTCTTTGAGCATCTCCGTGTAGGGGGTCGTGGCGAATTTCGATCGCTTGAGGATTTCGTCGAAGTTGCGATCGATCACCTCGGGCGCCAGGCCGGTGCGCGTCGAAAGCTGTTGCACCTGCGCCGCGCGATCGGGTGATTTGTCGGCGGCCTGCACGAGCGACGTGCGGAGCCGCGATTGCCGGCCGGCGTCTTCCTGATCGAACAGATCGTCGTAGGCGTTGCGGGGGCCCGCGGCCGCCGGCGCCGCCGGTGCGGCCGGCGTTTGATCGACCGCCTGATCGTATTGGCCGGGCTCGTCGGTGATCGGAGGTTCGAGCTCGAGGTCAGCCATCTACTTCGGCCCCGCGGCGTTCTTCTTGACGTAGGCGTCGAGGATCGTGGCATCGGTGGCGGTGCGGTTCTTCCGTTTCATCGCGGCCTCGATCTCTTGGCGCTCGGGTGCGGGCACGTCGTCGATCGTCAGATCGATAATCCGCTTGTTCGAGTCGCGGAACGAAATCCCGTTGAACGGCAGCAGGCCCCACCATGAGCCGGGCACATTCACTTGGGTGCCGAGGATCTTGTCGAGCTGCGCCTGGATGTCCGTGTTGCTCGCTTTCTTCCCGGTGCTGTTCGTGAGATCGGCGACGTTCGCATCGAGCCGGCGTCGGAGCTCGGCGACCGCGGCCGCTTCCTTCGTGCCTTCCTTCGGCGTCGGATCGATCCCGTATTGCGTGAGCGAATCCTTGATGATCTGGTCGTGCGTGCGGAACCCGCCGATCGCTTCCTCGGCCGCCTTGCGATCGCCGTTGCGAATCGACAGCTGCAGCCCGGTCAACGATTTGAACTCGGTGTCGCCGAGGCGGCCGCGATAGTTGAGTAGGTTCGTCGTGCTGAACGTCGTCGGATCGTCGGCCGCTTTCTGCATCAGCCCGTAGTAGGTCGGGATGTCCGTCTCGACGGCCAGGCCGCGCGCGAGCCGATCCGAGTATTCTCGGATGCTCGAGCGTTGCGGCCCGGTGAGACTGGCCCACGTGGTCGGCGGGATGCTGTTCACATCGTGCGTTTTATCCACGATGTTATACACGCCCTTCATCGCGGTTTCGGCGGCCTCGCGCTGCTCCTTCTCGTTCACGGCGTCCTCGTGCTCGAGGCGCGCCATCACGCTATCGCGCACCTCGGGATCGTCGATCTGCCGAGCCTTCGCGCGCTGCTCCGACAACGTGCCGCCGGCCGCGATGATCGTGTCGGCCTGCTGCTGCGACTGCTTACGCACGTCGCCCTCCTGCAGCGCCTTCTCGAGCCGCGGTAGCTGATCGCCACTGATCGCGCCCTTCGCTTCGTCGAAATAGACCTTGGCCTGCTTCGTCTGATTCGTCGCGAGCAGCTGCTCGACTACGCCCACGTGGGTCGCGCTTGTGATTGATCGTTTGCCGGCCTCGATCTCCTGCGGGCCTATGCCGAGGCGCGGCGCCGAGCTCGTGAACGCATCGAGCGCATCGTTGAGCGCGATGCCCACGCGCCGCGGATCCGCCGCGTTCTGCACGGCCTCCGTCTTCTTGTTGTCGATCAGTTTCGTGAGCTCGCCCTGTTCATACTGCGAGATCTCGCCGAAGACGTGCCGCTGCAGCGTGAGGTCGAGCGACTGCCCCCGCCGGCCGGCCACGACGGCAAAGGCTTCCTTTTGCCGCGGAGTGGTCAGGCCTTCCTGCACCGAGCTCGCGAAATCTTTGTATTCGCCGCCCACGGTTTCGGGCAGCCCCATTGCGTTCTTGCCTTTGAGGTTCAGGGCGCCCGTGCCAGGGTTATAGAGCCGATCGTTCTCCCACTCCGACAGCTTGTTCTCGGCCTCCATGAGCGCCACCTGGTCGGCGCGCTGCTTTTCTTGATCGACGTGCTCGGCATACAGGTGCGTGCCGATGCTCGCCGCGCGTTGGCCGATGTTGCCGAGCGCCTCGCCGCGCTGCGCGTCCGCTTCGGCGACGCCGGCGCCCTGGGATTCGGGCGTCTCGTGGGCGGTCAGTCGCGCGCCCGGCAGCGCCGCTGGCCCGATCTTGCGACTGCCATACAGTTGAACGGTGGGCATGCTCTCGCTCCTGATCAGACGGCTGACGTGCGCGACGTGCCGAACCCGTAGCGCGCCATCAGCAGCGAGCCGGCGCCGGTCGCGATCGTGCCGATCGCGTTGATGTTGCCCGTGGTCGCCGCGGTCTTGCCGGCCTCGATCTGATACTGGCCGGTTTCGCGCGCAATGCGCGCCCGTTGTTTCTCGTCGTAGGCCTGCACCTCATAACCCCACGACTCGCGCGCGGCGTTGTTCTTGATCGTGAGCGCGTCGAGCTCGCCGAGGTAAGCCGCGTCGGCCTGCACGTCCACGGCCGATCCGAAGCCCACATCGACATTGTTGGCCGCCAGGCCCGCGCGCTGCGTCCCGATCGCCCCGCGCACCTGCGTGCGGAAGCGATCTTCTTCTTGGGCCCCGCGCTCGATCGCGTCCTTGGCCTGCAGCTCGGCCACCTGGGCGTTGTAATCGCTGATGCCGGCCGCGGATTCGCTGGCCTTGGCCGCGGCCTCCCCCGCTTTTTCGGCGGCCTGCCCGGCTTTGTGTTGCCCATACGCCTGCAGACCGATGCCGGCGGCCGACAGTCCGAGCAGCGCCAGGGTGGTAAATGTCATCGCTCGCGCTCCTACTTGTCGTAGAGCGCCGCGGCCGCCTTCTTGGCCTCGTCGCCTTCCTCGAGGCACATGTCGGTGATCTGCAGCTGCACGCTCTGATTCGCGTCTCCGTCTTTGCTCTCGCTCGAGCTGATCCCGGTCACTTCCACGCGCGCGATCAGCGTCTTCGCTTCGCCGATCTGGAAGTCGCTGGCGTCGAGGCCGAGCATGGCCAGGCAGCACGTATCGAGGCTGACGGACAGCCCCCAGGGATACATCGGCCGATCGGTCGCGATGCTCGAGGGTTCGGCCATTTTTTCCATTTCGCGTTTCGGCATCTTCATGCTTTTCAGCTTCGGCATTTTCATCCTCCGATGATCAAGTTAGGCAGCGCGCCGAGCACGGTGAGCGGCAGCGGGTCGGTGTGGCGAATGAACACACGGCCGTAGTCGTTCCACGTCGCCTGCACGTTGAGCTCCTCCCGGCCGGTGAATGGCACGCCCTGCAGATTCTTCTCGGACGGTTTGAGCTTCACGGGCGTGAGGTTCGCCGCGTCGGGGCCCGCGCGGAACGTCCGCACGCTCGCCTCGAGGATCAGGCTGACGCTGCCCACGCGCTTTTTCTTGTCGCGGATGTCGTTGCCCTGCACGTCGAGATCGAGCAGCTCAAGGTCCGCGTAGCGGATCGGGATGCCGGCGTGAATGACGCTCGCCGCGATCGCGAGCACGTGCGGCACGTTGCCGGCGCCATCCACTGTGAACTCGGGCGCCTTGAACGAGGTGGGATCGCCGTCGAAAATCACCACGCCATCGGCGACCACGGCGACCACTTGGCCGATTAGGTGGCCGAGGCCGCCGATCGCGGTGACGGGCGCGCCCGTGTAGGTGAGGCCGGCATCGACGAAGAACGCATCGTTGACGAAGTTGCTGATCGTGCGCGACTCGAGGCGCTCGATGTAGCGGTGGAACCCGCCGTTGATTGTGCGCCGCATGATCACGTAGGTGGCATCCTCGCCGATCTCAGGCACGACGCACACGCTTTGGAACCGTGCCGCGGCGCCGCTGTCGTGGCGGTGCCAGCCCCAAACTTCCTCCTCGGGGATGTAGGTGAGGCCGATCAGCGTGCCGTCGCTGCGGCAGGCCCACACGATCGAGTTGGGCGTTTGCTGGTAGTCAAGGCTATCGATCGAGAAACCATCGACCAGATGCTGCGCGTAGATGGTCAGGTCGCGGCCGGCCAGGCCCTCGACTTGCTGATCGAACTGCACGTCGCGCACGAGCGCGCCGCGCGCCTGCACGTAGATGATCGCGTTGCCCACGACGGCCGGCCGCAGATCATCGGTGCCGGCGTATGTCTCCTGGTCCGCGGGAATGTTGCCCGGAGTCAGCGCGGTCTTGGGCGCGCCGATCGTCCAGATGCCGCCGTCCGTGAGCACCTCGAGGGTCTTGAGGCCGAGGATGTTCCGCACGGGGTGGTTGTCGTTGCCGGCGATACGGAACGTGATCGCGTCGTCGTCCTGCAGCGGGCTCGAGACGTTGAAATTGCTCTGCAGGCCGATCCGGCTCGCCCACACAGCATCCGGGTTGTTCTCGGTGTTCGCGAAAAAGCGGCGCTGCTGGTAGTAGGCGGCCGTGGCCGGAAAGTCACCCGAGGCTGTGAACAGCACGCGCGGCAGCGGGGGCGTCAGATTGAAATCAGGCACGTTGCCCGGGTCGGCGAACGTCACCACGCCGGTTGCCGTGCCGATGAAGCCGAACGTGCCGTTGCCCGTGGGATCCAGATACACGTAATACTGCGCGGCCGCGGGCCCGCCGGCGGGCGGCGTCCACGACAACGTATTCGGCGCCGCGGGCGTCGGGGGCCCGGCCGTGTTGATCTGAAACGCGGCGCTCGGCGTGCTCTCCTCGAGCGTATCGACGGCGGCCGCGGTGACGACGTAGGTGAACGACTGCGTGCCGGCGACGCCGGCGACGCCGGCCAGGCCGGTCGGCGGCCCAATCTGCGGCGCGGTGTCAATCACCTGAATCACCCACACCGTATCGGCAAGGAAAATCAGCTCGCGGGGTCGCGCGTTGTGCGAGGTGAGGGTGATGACGTTGCCGCTCTGCACCCATTTGAACCCGCCGCTGCCGAACGGATGCGGGAGCTCGAGGATGTTGCTCGGCATCGCATACCAATAGGTCGCGTTGGGGGGCACGTGGTTCGTGTGGGCCAGGATGCAGTAGTAATTCACGCCACCGCTCAGCACGATGTCGCCGATCAGATAGGGCGTCGCGCCGCTCCACGCGGCCACGCCGGCGAGCGTCATCAGCCCGCCGTTCTTATAGAAGCGCAGATAGCCGTTGCCCGCTTCGATCAGAAAGCTGTCGCCCGGCGTCGCGCCCACGTAGCGCATCAGGAACGTGCCCGAATCGCCGCCGCCCTTGCATTCGTTCACAAACCGCAGGCCCGGCCGGTTCGCCACGCCTCCCGATCGCTGGACGATGAAGTTGCGGCACGTCCGCAGGCCGGTGATGTATTTGGCCTGGTCCGCGCGCGCGCCGAGCGCCGGCGCCAGCTCGCCGCCGGCGAACGCGCGTTGAAACAGACTCTCAGGCATGCGCTACTCCCGCCCCATGATCCAATCGGCTTGCCCTTCCGGTTCTTGCTGCTGCTCGTTGGCGTCGGCTATCGTGGCCTGGTTGATCACCATGAAATACATCCGCCACGCATCCTGCGCCACCATCCGCCGCAGCTGCTGCTTGCTGCCCTTCGGTGTCGCGCGTTGCCTCGAGGCGAGATCGTCGGTGCCGCGGCCGAGCTGTTCGGGCTTCTCGGGATCGGGGTTGCTGAGACTTGGCGCCAGGCAGGCCGCCAGGCGCCACGCGAACGCATCGCGGAACAGCGCATCGCCCCGGCTGACGATCGCGTCGTAACGCGCGGTGGCCTCGATCGTGGCGTTCTCCTGGTTGGTGAACAGCAGTTTACCGAGCGTGTCAGTGCCTTCGCGGAACGTCGGCGGGTTCGGATCGTAGCGCCGTCCGAGCGCCGGGTTGATCACGCGCCGCACCATTACGCAGTCCGTGGGGATGCGATACGAAAAGAGCCAGTCATCGTTGACGCCAGCTTGCGCGGTGCCGGCGACCAGCGCCGGTATCAGGTAGACCGTGGCAAACGCCCACGGAAAATCACGCAGCACGCCCTGCAGCTCCTCCTCGAAGATCGCGCGCACGGCCGTGGCCTCGCGGCTTTGATCGCCGATGAGACTCGTGATGGTTTGGCAGCCCACGCGCAACAGCGCGCGGTTCGCCACGTTCAGGTTCGCCGCGATCGCCGCGGCCGCGGTGTCGATCGTCGCGGTCGCCAGGCTGAGGCGGCCCGGGTTGCCCGGCCGCAGCACATCGCTCGCGCGGTCGATCGCCGCGATATACATCTTGGTCGCGTTGACGGCCGCGTCGGTCATGCGCGATAGCGCCGGCGCGATGCTGCTGGCGTGCTTCCAGATCAGCGCCTCGCGGAACAAGGCATCGCCGAGCAGGCTCACGCACTCGGGCCGGCAGGTGTATTCGAGCACGGCGCCGGCCTGGTTCGTGTAGATCAGATTGAAACCCGGCGTGACGACCACCTCGGGCCCGGTGACGGTGCCGCCGAGCCCGGGATTGCTGCAGGTGAGCGGGATTGTGAAGTGCGTCGGGTCCGTGACGGTGACGACCCAGAGGCCGTTGACATCGGGCACGCTGCCCACGACACCGGCGATCGTCACGATCTGGCCACTGACCAGGCCGTGCGCGGGCCCGGTGTGGAACACGGTGGGATTCGCGGCCGTGTTGCCCACGATCGGGATCGGCGGGGGCGTCGTCACGACGGCCGGTTCGTTACTCAACTGAAACGGCGGGGGCGTTGGGTCCACGGCATCGCCGCGGGGCAGACAAATCCGGCGCTCGAACACGCAGTCGCTCGGCTGCCGATACGCATACGTCCAGTCCGGTGACGCCACGGGCGTCGGGCCGGCCACCAGGGTGAGCGTCGCGTAGTGCGTCGCAAACGGCCAGGGGAAGTCTCGCAGCGTCGCGTCGATGTCGCTCTCGTAGTGCAGGCGACACGTGACGGCCTCGTCGCTTGGCTCGTCGAGGATCGATTCGATCTGCTTGCTCACGCCGATGCGACTGAGCGCCTGGTTGATCAGCTCCGTGCTCGGGCCGATGCACTGCGCACCAAACGGCTTGCCTCCGGGCCCGGGCGTGAACGGTGGATCCACGGGCGGGCCAGTCGGGGGCTCCGGTGGCGGATCCCAACCCGGCGGGAGATCGGGCGGGCTCTGCGGATCGACGGGGATGCACTCGCCGGCGGCCGCCCATCCGTTGTTGCCGGCTGCGCCGCAGCCCATGAAGATCAGCGCGTCGAACGTCACGCCGTTCGTGTTCAGGTTCACGCCCACCGTCAACTGATCGACGGCGCCGGCGGTGATGTCGGTCGTGCTGTTGGTGTTCGGAAACCGCAGGCTGTTCGTGCCCGTGTGAAACGGATCGCGCGTCGCCGCGTTGCCGTTGTGACCGACCACGAGCGCCCACATCGGCCGCTTCCCCGTGGGCGTCAGCGGGATGTTCTTCGCGGCGCCGCCATCGCCGACCCAGGTGGCCAGCACGACTACGCTGTTTTTATTCGGGTCGGTCGTGTGATCGTCCCGCCGAAATGCAATGTAGGGGTTCTGGTTGCCGCTCACTTGGAGCAGGCCGGCCTTGTGCGTCATCGTGCCGTTCGCGACGGCCAGGCCGCTCGCGATTTCGGCCAGCGTCAACACGCTGATCGCTGAGGCCGCGCTGCCGAGGCCTTTGAACATCAGCACCTGTGTCGAGCTCGCGCCGTCCTGCTCGGCGATCAGCAGCACACTCTCGGGCGTAAAGTTTTCGATGTCGAGCGGGCTGAGGATGTCGCCGTTGAACGCGGTGGCCGCCAGGGCGCCGGCGTTGCTGAACCGCATGCCGGGATCGCAGAACGCCACGTAGTCGTAGGTGACGCCGGCCGCGTTCACGTCGGCATTCGGGCCGAGGCGGATCAGCGTCTGCTGCATCTGCGTCGAGAGCCAGGGCGAGGGGGGCACGGCGTAGAGGCCGGCGACCGCTTCGTCAGGGCCGCCCTGCGAACCGCTGCCGAGCATGCGCCCGAAGAAATACACGGGATCGGTCAGGTAGGGCGCCCACCCGATGTAATTGATATCGTTCTTCGCGAAGCCAAACGCCAGTTGATTCGAGAGGTTGATCGCCTCCTCGAGGTTGTCGGGCGCCGCCGGCAGATCCATGTTCGTTTCGGTGGCGCCGCCGACTACGAACGTGGGATCGATCAGCGCCTCGGCGATCGTGTCGGGCGCGAACGCGCGTTGCCCATGCACGTGCGCGGCGTTCATGCTCGAGAACCACTGAATGCCGCCGCTGCCACCGGTTTCCGGTCGGATCCAGAGGAAGGCCACGGGCGTGCGGAACTTGAGATCTTGGCCGGTGCCGTTGCCGACATACTGCCCGGTCTTGATCACGACGGCCGACTGCGGCGCGGTGCTGCGGTCCTTGGCCCACGGCGTGTGCGGATAGGGCGCGTTGTGAATGCCCACGTGGCCCTGGATGCCGCCGGCGACGGGATCCGCGATCGCGGTGCCGAGCGCGCTCTGTGGATACACGTCCTCGTCGCCGAACACGCCGACAATCTCGGCGCACGCGATCAGACTCTGCACCTTCGCGGGATCGACGCTCGCCCCCTTCGCGTGTTTCAGCTCGAGGCCGGCGAGCGGCGTGACGGGATCGATCAGCCCGGCCGGCCGGTAAAGGCGATTCGTCCACGAAAACGATCCGGCCGTCTGCACGATGGCCGCCAGGTCGTTGCCGCCGGTCGGGAATTTCCAGCCGATGGTGCCGCTCGCGCCGGCGCCGCCCTTATCGCTGAACAGCGCGACGTTCAGCGCGATGATGCCAAATTGATTCGCTTGCCCGTCGATCTCCACTTCCGCATCGGTGGCGAGCGCGAGCAGCGCGCCGCTCGAGCTGCTCGTGAATTGCGAGGGAATGCCGGCGGTGATCGGACGCATGCGCGCGAGGCGCCAGTCGCCGAGCCACAGCACGTTGTGATCGCTGGCGAACCCCTGGGCGCCGATCAGCGCGATGCGCGATCCGCGGATGAAATCGTTAGAGCTGCCGGTTTCGTAGGCCACATCAGGCACCTCGGCGCAGACCCAATCATCAAGGTGCCAGATGCCGTTATTCGCGCCACCGGCCGGCGTGCCGCCGCCGATCGTCGAAATCGAGACGTTCTTCGTGCCGCCCTGCATGTTGACGAGCGATGCCGGCGGGGCGTCGATCACTTTCAGGCCGTTGATGTAGGCCTTGAAATACGGCAGCGCCGGGCCGACCGTGCCAAAGCTGTAAACGAGATCGACCTTATACCACTTGTTCACGAGCAGGTTCGCGCCGAGGCCGCCGATCGGCGTGGCCGTGCTGACGCCATCGTAGTCGTTGAGCGTCAGCGCGCCGGCCGCGGTGATCGTGAGCATCGGGCCGCCGGCCGTGATCGTGTTGTTCGCTTTCCACACGACGATCGGCACGTCAGGGAACCGCACGAAGCGCACATAGAGGCGCTCCCAGGCGCTCTTGCTGGCCGCGGCGCCGTTCTCGAGGTGATTGTGCGAGCGCGTCGCGAGCGTGCTGTCGAACGAGTAGCCGAGGCCCTGCGTGTGGCGCGAGGCGCGACGGGCTGCGCGCGCGTTGCCGCCTGACTGGCCCTCGCCCGCGGTCGGGATCTCGGCGCCGTCGATCCAGCGCCGGGCCGGCATGGGCATTTTTACGACGGTCGAAGTCACCCCGCCGTCGAGGCCCGGGGAATACTCGAACCGGCCGATCCAGTGATAGGTGGTCTTGTCACCAAACAGCCAGCTGATCCCGAACCAGCCGCCAGATTTGCGCGTGAAATTCTGCTGATCGAGGGGGAACGGATCCGTGCTGCTCATCGTCGAGCCGAACCACGTGCTGCGAATGCACGGTGAGAGGAACAGGTCGCGCGGATCGAATTGAATCGGCAGCGGGCCGCCCGCCCATTTGCCGGCCGTGGCCAGCGCCGCACCGTAGACCGCGGCCGCGTCAGCCGGGGACCGGAACACCATATCGTTCGGTGGATTCGGATCCACCTCGGCGCCGGGCGCGGGCACGAACCGTGAATTGTAGTAGGCCAGATCGTTCAGGTGAATCGTGAAGGGGAGATATTCGTCTTTGTGGGCCATCGGTCGATCACTCCTGAACGCGCGGGCCGGGCGGTCGCGCTCGAGTCACGATCGCCCGGCCCTCTCTTGGGGGCATCTCTCGCTAGTCTTTGTCGTCGTCCGCGCCGAGCGGATCGCTGCTGCCGGTAGCCACGGGCTCATCGCGATGGCGGCCGGGCACGGTGGCCTGTGGCCGATGCTCGCCGGGGACCATGCGCGCGCTCGCGCCGCCCGAGGCATCGGCGACGCGCGCGGCTTCGCGGCCAGCGCGGATGTCATCGTGCTCGCGGTTGATGAACGCCTGCGATCCGGTGATCGACTCGGGCGTGTGCGAGTCCACCAGCCGCATCGCGCGGTGACTGAACTCGGCGAGCTCACCCTTGGGATTCTTGCGGCCGCTGATCGTGAACACGTCGCCGGGGCGCCGCAGCTTGTCGTCGTAATACACGGTCGTGAGCGCCTCGACGCGCACGGGCGCCGTCGTGTCGGGCGCCGGCGGCCGCGCGGGTGGGCGCACCTCGGCGTTGTTGGTGCTGATGATCTGACGGGCCGCGGGCCCACCAATCTTGCCGCGGGGCGTCACTTTCGGCGCGGCCGCGGTCTGCGGCTTGCCGGGAACCACGGGCTTTGCTGATGTCGTCATGCTGAAACCTCTCACTGATGCACGAACGCCGGCCGCCTCGAGGTGAGCACGGCCGGCGCGCGTAAGAACCGATCGAACTACTAGGCGACGAAGGCCTTAGCGTAAACCTTCGCCAGGATCGAGAACATCGACCAGCTAGTCAGCCAGCTCGTGGCCGTGATGGTGCCGCCGGCGGTCGTGGCCCGGATGCCGAGGAACCGCTGCGACGGGCGACCAGGTGGCAGGGGCACGAACCACAGCGATCCGGCCAGTGCGGCCGCGAGCGGAATGGTGATGCTGGCCTCCACGATGATGCCCGCGGTGAGCGCGGCGTCAGTGGCCGAGATAATCTCGACCAGGGTGGCGGCCACGGTGCCGCTCACGTCGATCTGGAACCCGAACCCCACGGGCTCGCCGGTGCCGATCTCCCGCTTGGGCGTGGTGTTGCCCAAGTCGATCGAATTGGTTGAGACGGCCAAGGCGCCGAACGCCTGCGCGTCGCTCACCAAAGTGAGTGCGTCGAGAAACATAACTGAACCCTCCTGCAAAAAGTGAACGGCTGCTCGAGCTCGAGAAATCCCGATGTCTGGAACGCGATCAGACGACCAGCGCCTCGGCGTTGATCAACTGGTCCACGCGCCGGATCGGGATGTCGTCGAACATGAGCGTGCGCTTGCCGGCGTAGTTCTCATACGTCAGCCCGCCCCCACGTCCCACGGCCTCGCGCACTTCTTTCCGCAGGAACCGGCGGATCGTCCGGTTCATGTAGAACACCTTTTTGCCGCGCTCGTCGGGGATCGTTTCAACTGCGCGCTCCATCGCGTCGATGATGGTCGTGATCGGCGGGGCGCCGCCGAGGTCGCTGATGTCGATGTTGCAGATACGGCAGGCATAGCGCCAGTCGCGCACGGCAATGCCGTTCTTCCACTGAAACCGCTCCTGCAGGGCCCGCATGCGCGCGCCCGGCAGACCGGCTGTCATATCGACCGTCACCTCGCCGAAATCTTCGTGAATGAGGCCGGCCTTGCTGCCCTTGGGGAAAATCCCAGTGATCGTGTCGGGGCCCCAGGAGATCAGCCAGATCGAGGTGTTGTCGGCGCCGGCGCCGCCGGCCTTGATCACGTTGTCGGCGTTCGCCGCGGTGCTCGAGCTGTAGCGGACGCTCATGCCGGTGAACTGTTCGGGCGCCACGCCGGCGTTGCCGTAGAACAGCACGCGGCCCATCTCCTGGTTCATGGCCTCGATAAACGCCATCGCTTCCGAGAGACGGAACGCGCTGATGTTGCCGTTGAGCAGCGCGAGATCCTTGTCTACCTCTGACCAGGCCTCGAGCATGCCGGCCTGTTCGTCGATCTGCGCCGTCGTGCTCTTGCTCGGCACGACGCCCTGATTGAGCAAGCGCCAGGCGACCGCCGGCAGGCCGGTGCGCACCGTCGTGCGGTGGCCGGTCGGCAGGTTGCCTTCGATGAACGTCATGTCGTCGAGAATCTCGTTGCTCTGTGAGAGCAACTCGACGATCTTGGGCACCTTGCCATCGGGATCGAGCCGTTTGGCCCAATCCGCCAGGGTGAGGTTGCCCGTGCCTAGTGCTGCCATGATTCACACTCCTCGAGCGGCTGACTACTTCGCGTTCTCGAGCGCCTTGCTGGTCGGGTGATCGTAGATGCTGGTGGCATCTGCTTTCGGCCCGCTGCCGGCGCGCGTGTGCGTGGGAGCGTCTTCCGCCATATGTCGGCCGGCGTCAGCGAGAAAGCTGAGCACCTCGACGTGGTTACCCATTCCCGATCGCGCGAGCATCGTTTTGAATGCCGCGGCGTGCGGGTGTGATTCGGGTCGGAGCTTGTCGATCGCGAGCTGCGCCAGGCGCTGTGTCTCGACCAGGTGCTCGCCACCGTAGTCGGGATCGGCCTCCGTCACGACGCGGAACGCTTCGCTTTGCGCGACGGCCTGTTCGGCCGTGCGCTCGAGAAACGCCTGCGCCTGCTCGTTGCTCCACCCTTGGGCGCGCGCGAATGCCTCCGCGTTTTTCACATCGGCATCGCCGAGCCACGACTCAGAACCTGCCGGCAGCTTGAGCTCAAACTTGGCGGGGCTTCCGCCCTTCGCTGCTGCTGCCTCTGCCGCGGCTTTCTTCTCAGGAGTCGCCTGCTGTGCAGCGGGTTTCTCCTCGGGTTTCTCCGCGGGCTTTTTGTCGCCCTCGCCGCCTGCGCCGGCCGCCGGTTTATCTCCCGGTGCTGGTGCGGGTGGCTTTACGTCGCCGGCCTTCGGATCCTCGACCGCCGCCGCGGCCGCTGTTGCTGCTTCTGGTGCCATCAGTCCGCTCCCTGTTCCGCGCGGGCAGTATGCGCCGCGTCAGTCTCTGCCTGTTCCCGGGCCGCGCGCTCACGCGCCTCGCGTTCCATCAGGATATAGAGCTCGTTGTCGGACTCGACACAGCGCGCGAGCAGCTCGCGGCCGAAGTCCGCACGGCCTACCAGGTAGTAAATTTCGTCGGTCAATCGAAACGGGCTCGCGAAGACGCCGGCGCGCGAGATCAAATCCCACACGAACGCGCGGCCGGCCACGGTGTCGAGCACCGCGTGCAGCATGCCGCTGGCGAACGCCTCGCGCCGGTTCTCGAGGCGCCGCGCGCGTTTCACTTGGGCCGGGTCGCCGGCGTTCTTGACGACGGGCTCGGGCACCTATCCCCCTACCGGCTGCGCGCCGGCCTGCTGCTGCGCGTTGCTGACGATGCGCGCGAGCATCGAATCGCCGGTGACCGGCGCCTGAGAGGCTTTCTGGGCCGCGTCCGCGTAGTTCTTCGTGGCCTCGCTCTTTTGCACCTCGGCGGCCGCCTGCTGCTCGGCCTGGTAGTTCGCGGTGGCCACGTCGGTCGGCACGACCAGCGACGGATCCACGCCGAGCATGTCAGCATAGTTGTCCACGACGGCCATGATGTTCACCTTGTGCCGCACCTGCGGGTATTGCTCTACGAGCGGCAGCGTGGACTGCAGGAACCGATCTTGCGCGGCCACGCCGACCAGCTTCTGCGCCTGGGCGAGAATGCTGATGTATTCCACCTTGAGCGCCACGCCGTCGAGCGCCTGCGGGATGTCGGGCAGCAGATGGTTCAGCTCCATGAGCTTGTAGACGCGATCGACCAGGGGATCGAGCAGCTCGTCGTTCGTGCGCTCGAGCACGGGGCCGAGCGCGAGCAGCTTTTCTTCGTGGCGTTCGTCGATCTCGCGCGCGGTGACGGGCTGACTGCCGCGCTGATCATCCGAGCGCGCGAGCATCAGAAACAGATCCTCGTAGAACGCCCGTTGAATCCGGTATTGCACTTCGGCGATGTCGCGGCCGAGGTGCTCGAGGTTGAGCGCCACCTCGTGAATGGCTCGCAAGCCCTGCATGCCCTCGCGCGTGTCGGCATAGGTGATATCGCCCGGCAGCAGACTCGTCTTCTGTGTGCGCAGCGAGCTCGGGCCCACGAGCGCCGGATCGACCATCTTGGCGATCGCCTGCCCTTTGCGCTTCTGTTCGATCTGCAGCTGGCGCACGTCGCCGAGCGCAGTCATGCCGGGGCAGTCGGTCGCGTAGCTGTCGCCGTCCGTCACGTCCCACCGCGGGGCCATCACCGGAAACGTCTCAAACCCGCTTTCTTTTAGAAACTGCTTCTCTTGGCTGCCGGTTTCCCAATGGCACGAGGTGAACGGCAGGTAGCGCGCGCCCATCCTGGTGCGATCGGCGAGCTCGTTGGGCATCGTGAGCCAGGTCACCTGCACCGATTCCTCGTAGTCGCCGCGGTCCCAGAGGTTCTTGACGGTGCTGCTGATGCCTGACCAGTTGATGTGACGGCCCCCCGGCTGCACACCGAACTCCTCAACCACTTGCCGCACCGTCAATTCGTAGTCGCGGCAGAACGTCGTGACGATGCCGCGGTGATCGAGGCCGAGCGCGTAGCTGCCGATCGGGTAGGCATACGCGCGGAACAGATCGCGACTGTCCTGCAGGATGCTCATGGCACCCGTGCCGAAGATGCCGAGATCCATGTAGACAGTCGGCAGGGCGTTATACAGGTTCGTCGTCGCGAACAGCGTGAGCAGGCGCTGCGTCACCTCGTGCAGCCAGGCCTTCACGTCGGGCTGCTTCGCGAGCTTCGCGTCGGGCGTCGTCAGTTTCAACCACGGGCGCGCCGGCGAGGTGAGGCCGGCGTGCAGGCCGCTCGAGAGCGTGCGCGCGCTGAACCGGCCGGTGCTGTCGATGATGTTCTGGTTGCGCTTGTCGCCGCGGTTGCGGTCCTGCGCGAAAAACCGCGTGCGCCGCGGCATCAGGAAATCGCCGAGATCCCGCCAATGGGCGTCGAACGAGGCCCGCTCGGACCAGAGGCGCGATCGCAGACGGCCGTAGCGTTCGCGTCGGCTCGAGCCATCCGGGTAGTCGTCGCCCCTGTATGTTGGCATCTCAGTAACCGAGCAGCGTCTTGGGTTCCGCGTTGCCGCCTGGCTTCTGCACGCGGCCCGGGCCCGCGGGCGTGGCCAGCGTGTTGCCGGCGCCAGCGAGCTTGCGCTGTTTGTCGGCGGCCATCTTGGCGGCGCCTACGTCGTTCGAGGCCGTGGTGGTCGCGCTCGGTGGCGGCGCCGGTGGTGCGGTCGGCGCCGTGGGCCCGGGTGCGGCCGGCTGCGCCTGGGCGTCGAGCTGCTGCTGCTGCGCGTTCAGCGCGGTCTGCTGTTTCTTGGCCTGCACCGTCTTGCTCGCGGCATACGCGCCGAGCGCGAGCAGCGCCATCGTCGTGAACGCCATCAGAGCACCAGGTAGCCGAGCACCAGGCACGCGCCCGCGAGCCACTGCAGGGCCACGGGCCGCGGTTCGGTCAGCTTCGGGAACGCGGCCAACACGAGAAAGACCAGCGCGAAGATGGCACACACGAGGCGGATGTTTTGTTGCATCACAGCACCTTCAAGTAGGCCGTTTCCACGGCATAGAACCCGTTGCGGAGATAGAACTCGCCGACACTCGAACCGGCTGGCGCTCCCATCTTAAGGTGTTTGCACCCGCGATCGCGGGCCCATCGCACGGCCGCCTCGAGCAGCCGGGGCCCGGCGAGCATCCCGCGCCGGCTTGGCGACACCCACCAGGCGAGCTCCTCGGCGAAGATCTGCCCGGTCATTAGATGCGGCACGACCGCGATCGCGAGACTCCCGAACACGTCGCCGCCGCGGTCCTCGGCGATGAACACGGTGGCGTAATCCGCCTCGAGTAGCCGATCGAACAAGCCGCCAAGGCTCTCCTCGGTCACGCCCTCGAGGATGGTGGCGAACGCTGGCTCGGCGCCGGCGAAGTGCAGGCCGAGGCCGACCACGGACGCACGATCGGCCGTGGTGGCCTCGCGGATCAGCATTAGTAGGTGCCCTTGCCCTTCTTACCGCCCTTGCCGCTTTTCTTCCCTTTGTGCGTGCGTCCCACGGTCATCACCTCCCCATCAGCCAGATTGTCATCACCCAAAACGCGCCGACCCAAAACAAGACGCAGAGCAGGCCGGCGATCAGGCAGCCGCGATTCGGTGCGGCCCACATCACGCTGGCCCGAGATCGAGCTCGAGGATCACGTAGCCGAACAGGCGCCATTGCAGCCGATACCGGCGGGGTTCCCGATCGAGGTTCGTGAGGCGCTCGAACACGTCGCCGAGCGCAGTCACGACGGCATGATGTCGGTGGGCTTCATGGTCGTCGAGCTCGCTGAGCTCGTGGTGCACGTCGGCGAGCTCGTCAAGGATCCCGTTCGCACGGCCTGTTCGCGGGCCAGGCGTCGAGCGCGTTTCTCCTCGCGCCGGGCCGCCTTCCCACGGCGCTTTGGTGTGACTCGCTCCAACGTGCCGAGGATAGGCTTGCCTGAGGCGGTCGAGAGCCGCTTGATCTGATACGTTCGGCCGTCGCTCTCCGCAACCACATGGCCGCCGGGGCGCATCTGGCTGTCGAGGTGCTCCTCGATCGGATCCGGGAGCTGGTTCTGCGGCTGCACCGGCCGCGGGCCATGCGACGCCGCCACCACTCCCAACAGTGTCGCCAACGGGTCGATCGTGAATAGCTTGCGCTTGCCGATCGTCGCGATCGCGTTGTCCATCGTTCATTGCCTCCCCCTGTTCGCGTGAGGATACACCCGAGCGTGCCGTGGGCCTATTCGTTGGGATCGAAATCGTGCAGGACGCGGCCAGCCGGGCGGTCGCTATACGGGTCGTTCGCGTAGGGATCGGCGTCTCGCTTCGCTCGGTCGTTGCCGCGCAGCATCTGCGCCAGCTGTCCGGGCATGTCGGCGATCGCGTAGGTCTGCAGGTAGGCGTCGGCCAGGTCGGGCGAGCGGCCGAGGCGTTCCTTGATCTGGTCTTTCTCCTCGAGCACGAACACGCCGTTAAGGAACGTGTAGGTGGGCTCACTGAGCTCGGCGATCAGCTCGGGAATGTAGGGCAGCGCGGCGCCCTCTTTCAGTTTCTTCGTGCCCTCGATCCAGAACTCGGCGCGCCGGTTCTTATAACGCGGGTTGATGGCCTTCGCGTGATAGACGATCGGCACGACGGGCGCGCCGGCCACGGTCAGGTTGTCGATCACGCCGTGGCCCCAATGCCCGGTGTCGTCCACCAGATACATCTCGGCGCCCCACTTCGTGCCGCTCTTGAACGCGCGCGCCGCGATGTCCGTCGTGCGCGCATTGCGCATGATGATCGGCCGGAAGCTGGCGAGGCCTTGCCGCGGAAAGATCACGGTGCGGTCGTCGCCGAACCGCGCCACGTCGATGCCGAGGCGCTTCTGCGCCCACTCGTAATCCTGCAGCCTCAGCACACGGCGCATCGCGGCCTCGACTTCCTCGGCGCCGATCAGCGCGTTGATGCTCGAGGGTGGAAACTGGCCGAGCACGTTCACCATCACCCACGGGTTATCGCGGCCGTATTGTTTGATCTGCTGCCGGGCCCACTCGAGTTTGATCCTCGGCGATCGCTTCGGGTCGTCGGGGTCGCCGGTGATCGTCACGACATACCAGAGCGCGCGATCCGTCGTGCACGCGCGGTAGAGCGGGCCCGTGGTGTGCGTCGGGTTGCCGCCGATCAGGATCTTGCCTTCTACGCAGCTCGAGAAAATCGCCTCCATCGCCACCATGAGGCCCTGGGGATAGCCGCCGGCCTCGTCACCAATCCACATGACGTAATCGGCGTGCAGGCCGGCGAGCGCGTTCGCCTGCTGGTCTTCGGTGCCGGTCTTCGGCCAGGTGCGCTTGCTGATAAAACAGTTGTTCGGGTGCAGCCGGTTCTCGACGCGCGTTTTCGTCCACACGAACGTGTCGGTAAACCACTTCGATCGCTGCATCCACTTATCGAACTCAGGCCAGAGGCCGGTGTCGATGTTGTCGCCGGTGATTGACGTGGCGCCGATGCGGGGATTCGGGCGCGTCGCGAGGAAGTTGAGGCCGGCCCACGCCTCGAGCGTCGTCTTGCCGGGGCCCTTGCAGGCTTTCAGGGCGATCCGTTGGTTCTCGGGTTGAGCGAAGGCGTGCAGAGCTTCGGCCTGCCAGGCATCGGGCTCCGCGTGAAACTCCTCCCGCACCATGTCGATCGGGCGCTCGCGCCACCGTAAGAGACGCGCACGCGCCCGATCGAGCATCTCGAGGCCTCCGCTCACAGAAGGCCGCTAACCGCCTTTGCGAGATCCGGGTTGCTCACGAGTATAGACGCAAGCGCACCGGCCAGCCTCGGGTGGCTGAGCACAAACCGAAACAGGCCGGCGCCCCCGCTCGTGGCCGCGGCCAGGGCCTCGAGCACGAACGTGGGGTTATCGTGCCGCTCCGTCTCGAGCGCGTTGAGGATCGTCTCGAGCGCCGCGGGGTGCGCCTTCGCGAGCGCGATCATTTTCTGCACGTCCATCACGACCCCCAGATCACGCAGTCGGAATCGTCGGCAGCCGCCGCGGCCGCGCGATCCTCGGGGACGTCCTTTTCGTTCTCCTTGACCTTGGTGCACTTCTCCGCGTTGTAGAACCGCGCGCCGATCGCGGCGCCCTGCACGGTGATGATCTTGCCGTTGGGCGTGCGCACGCGGTCGCCGATGTTGATCTCGACGCCGGTGCACGTGATGATGCCTCTCGCCATGTGTCTACCCTCCTGGTTGTCGGTTACCGATAGCCGTTGCCGGCGCCCATCACGTGCACGTTGCCGGCCGGGCCCACACGGCCAGGCGTCTCGATCGCCCATCGGCCTCGGTCCCGGCAGTCCGTTTCACTGAGCGTGCCGTCGAAGCGTTCCGAGCTCCCGTTCTCGAGCATGATGAAATCGACGCCGTGGCCGTCGATCATCTCCACCGGCATGTTGTCGAAGCCGGCGCACCGCTCGAGGCAGTCGCTGATCCAGTCCTGCAGGCCATGCTTGTCGAGGCCTGGGCGCGCCTGCGCCATCAGTCCCGTGAGGTGGCCCACCGTGGCGTTCCAAAACACCTGGTTCTGCGTGAACGTGCTCGGCGGGTTCGCGAGCATGCTGAACCAGCCCGGCGAGAGGTGCACGTAGCACTTGATGCCGGCGGCGACGAATTGCGGACAGAGCGCCTTGACCAGCTCGACGCTCTCCTCGGGCGTCACGATCTCATTCATCTCGAACGAAATGCAGATGCGGCCGATCGCGCGACTCGCGATGATGCCCGGCGCGATCTCGTTCGCGCGCTCGACCAGGGCGGGCACGTTGTGCCGGATGTCGCCGTCGATCTCGTCGCTGAGCAGCATGACGGTGAGCTCGTCGCCCTCGAGGCGCTGCTCGACGCACAAGCCGATAAACTCCTGCGGAGTCAGCCCGAACGCGCGCGCATCGGGCCACGAGCGCAGCGTGTCGGTGTATTGCTCGGCGCGCCAGGTGTCGCGAATCCGCCGGCGATCGGTCGCGAGCGCGTAGCGGTCGTAGAACCACGACAGCACGAGCCGCGGATCCTTCGTGCCGGGCAAGAGCGGCAGCCCGTCGATCTCCACGCCACACATGTCGCCCATATAGGTGCGCGGCGCGGGCCGGAACACGGGGACGCTCGGCCAGTCGCCGCCGCCCCCTGAGTTAGGGTGTTTTTGTTTCCACTCGTCGCTGGCCACGATGTTGCGGATCACCAACGCATAGGCCTGCTCGGGTGATTGCCCTTGCTCGCGCGCGTTGAGATACGTGTCGAAGCCCCAGGCCGCAATGCCCTCGAAATCGGCCTGCGGCGTCGGGCCCGGGTAAACGACCAGGCCGTCAGCGCGCTGCAGGCCCTCGGGCGCCCGGTAAAACCCGTCGAGCCGCTGCAGCATCGAAAAGAACTCGCCTCGGTCAACAACCATAAAACCGCCTCCTGTGTGATCGGGATTCTAGTCCGTCTTGCCCGGCGAGAGGCACACGCCGAGGATCATCACAGCACCGAGCACGAGCATCCACCCGATCCACGCGATCTGCCGAATGGTGATCATTGTGCGTCTTCCTCCGTGTAATCGCCGGTGAGTAGCCGCGCGAGCGACAACATGCCGCGCTCGACGGGGTTCTTGAGCTTGCCCGTGGCCTCGAGCACCGTGCGCCGCGCCGCGTGTTTGCTCTCGAGCACGATGATGTCGCCGAACGGGCCCGGCCGAATGCTCACGACGCAGCGCGCGATCGAGTCGGGCCAGTGCTTGATCGGCAGCAGCCGGCCCTGCTCGTCATAGAGCTCGCGGATGTCCGCGCGCGCCGCCAGGGCCTCGAGCATCAGCGCCTCGTCGCCGGTCATCTGCAGGCGCCGGTGGCGCGCTTCCTCGAGCTTGGCCAGGGCGCTCCTGACCTTTGCGTTTCTCAGCATCCGCCAGGCGTTCGTGGCCGCGGTCGCCTCGCTCTTGCACGTCGTCGCGTGGCTCACGAGGTAGGCCCGGGTGCCGTTGCCCCCGTTGTTGTCGTATTCGATCACGAACCGCTGTTGTGTGCCGGTGAGGCCCTCGAGCTCGGTCGGGCGCTCGAGCGCAAGCTCGGCCTTGCGCGGCCGCTGGCGTTGCCGGCGTGGGCGTCGTTGACGCGGCACGTGTCAGCCTTTCTCGAGGGTCATGGTGTGGCCCGGGCGCACGCCGGTGGGCAGCTTCACGGGCGTCATCGCGATCAGCACGACTTGCCCCTGATCCATCGACAACGTGCGCGCCACCTGGTCGGGCGTCTGTCCTTCGTCGATCAGCTCATCGATCACGAGCTTTCGCGCGTGCAGGAAGTGCAGCCAGGCGTTCCGGCTGTCTTCGATCATTCGGCACGCTCCGGCGGCGTGTATTGATTGGCGTGCCGGCGATGGTGCGCGGCGCCGCCGAGGCGGCCGGCCGCTGAGGCCTCCTCGGGTGTCCAACGGTGGGCGGTGCCTTTCACGTGGGCCGCCTTCCCGCCCTTGCTGGCGATCGCGCGCTGCAGCTCGGGCTTCATGCTCGCAAAGCCGCGTCTACTCTTGGCCATCGGTTACGACTCCTTCCGCTGTTGGGGAAACGGCAGGGCGTGCGGCGTCACCTCGACGCGCGTGCCTGCGTCTTGAAACACTTTCACGGCGGCCCTCACCACGGCCTGCCGATTCGCCGGCGTGTCGGGAAACCCGTGGGCCGCGAGCAGCTCGGGCACGTCAATGTGCATTTCCTGGTCGTCGTCGATGTAAATGCCCGGGGCGATCTTTTCCATCCGTCAGGCTCCGTCCCACGTCACGAAGTAGTGCACGCCGTCGATCACCTTCTCGAGGTCGGGCCGCGGCAGGAGATCCTCGGGTGGCACGTGCCGATAGCGGCCCCGCGCGAGCCGCTCCTCGAGGCGCCGGCGTTCCATCTCGAGCACGCCGTAGAATTGCCCCTCGGCCTTGAGACACGTGCGACAGAGGCGCGTGCGGTCCTGCGCCCACTTCCGGCCGCACTTCTTGCACCAGGTGATCTCACGCACGATCGGGGCAGCGGGGTTTACCGATGTCGCCGGCCGTGAGTGACTGATGGATCATCAGCTCGAGATCGCTGTCGGCCACGAACCCGCACGTGCAGGGAAACCTCAGCGTTTGCTCTTGCGGGCCAGGCTCAGTGCGATCGCGACGTTCTGCTTGTGCGATCGTCCCTTCCCGGCCTTCGTCTGCGAGTGTTCGAGCTCCCGAATGTTGCTGCTGATCGTTTTGCGGCTGCTGCCCTTCTTGAGCGGCATGACTGGCCTCCTGTCCCGATGTCGGGATGCGCGGTTTCACGAACCCTTCCCACTGGCACACGTAGCAGCGTAGTCGATCGGTGGGTTCCGCCTTCACGCTGATCGACGGTGGAACCAGGCTATAGAGCTCGTCCGACTCACACCGCGGGCAGAGGGGCCAGAGCCCGTCAGCGCGCCAGTCCGTCTCGATGCGTTCCGGTTCGTCCTGGTGCGGCCGTCGCTGCTTCATGTAGTCGCCGAGCGCGGTGATGGCTTCGCCGGCGTTGAGCTCGCGCGCGGCGCTATCGCCGTCGCCTATGTGGGCCCGGGCGTCGAGGGGCTGCTTGTCGTGGGTCATCGCTTCCGCCTTTCGTTCTGGCTGCGACTCCATCGCTTGCTGTCGGGGCACGTCGCGAAGTGACTGCTGCTGATCTCGGTGTCCACGCGCTCGATGATGCGCGTGCCGTCCATCTTCCGCTCGCCCTCGGTCTGCGTCACCACGATCGGATAGTTGAACGGCATTTTGCGGCCGCTTGTCAGCTCGGCCCACTCGATCGGCGCGTGGCAGCTGTTGCAGTGGCTTTTGCGGCCGTGGCTGTCGAGATAGATCTCGAGGATCACGCGGCGTCCCTCAGCATCGCGAGTGTGGCTGATCCCGCCGGCGTCACGTAGAGCGGCACGTTCTGGGTGTTGCGCGTGAGCGCGCTGCCGCAGTGCTTGCAGCATTTCGCCACGTCTGAAAGAAATTCGCGGCGCCGCAGCTCCGCGATCGCCGTCGAGGTCGGCCGCTGGTAGCCGTAAACGCGCGACGGTTCGGCCTTGAACGCGATCGCCACCTCGATGCTGCTGCAGCCAGGGTGTTGCTCGATGTAGGCGAGCACTCGAAGCGCGAACGTTTTTCGGATCTTGATCATGGGCGGCCGTCCTCTCAGATGCGCTCGGGCCAGTGCCAGGTGCCGGGTTTTTTCGCCTCGTCGTGCGCGATGCGCTGATTGAAAAATAAGCCGGTCGGGTTCAGCACGCAGACGCTCACTTGCTCGAGCTCGAGGTTTGTAACTTCGGTGATCGTCGCGGCGCGGCAGACGCCGGCGGGGAACTCGCCCCCGGGCGTGCCGTAGGCGACGTAGTGCACGATGCGGCCGACACTGGGTTTATCCATTGGCTGCGCTCTCCTCGTAAACGAATTGAATCCTCGTGATGATCTGACTCGTGCGGCAGTCGTTCAGCTCGCAAAACATCTTGACGAACCCCACGGGCGACGAATACGGAAAGCCCTCGAGCTGCACCTCTATTGGCCCGTAGTGCAGATCTTTCGTCATCCGGTCGAGGCGCTCGCGGCGCACGTTCACCACGCGAATCACGCCGAGTGGTTCGATCGTCTCGCCCTTCTTGAGGCCTTGGCCCTTCACGATCGCCTGCAGCAGCTCGCCCGGCTGCAGACTTTGCCAGCCGAGGCGCCGCGTGACGGTCTTCGTGCGCGCGCGAATCTGCACCTGCGTCGCGTAGAAACTGATGTTTCTCAATGGACGGTCCCCGAGGGATCTGGGAAGTGCTTCCGGTGTTGCTCGATCGCGATCTGTTGTTTGAGAATGTCGAGAAACATCTCTGCATCCGCGTCGCTGGTCGCACACCAGCCCACCAGCTTCGCGAGCATGCGAGCGGTTTCCGTCGCTGCGACGCGCATCACGCAGCCTTCACAGATCTCGCCGCCCTTGTAGTCGCGGAGCATGGCCTCCATCGCGGTAAGGATCCGATCGGCCATTTCACGTTCAAGCGCCTTCCGTTTTTTCTTGGTGAGCTGACTCAGATGTTTCACGAGGCGGCCTCCTGCGCCCATAGTCGGGCATCGTTGCCGAACACGTCCCACCCTTTCACCTTCTGCCGTCCGAACAGCTCGAGATACGGGCCCTGGTCATACAACTGCTGGATGATCTTGCGGATGCCGTCTGGTTTTTCGCTGTGCACGTTCGAGCGGCGCTCGTGGTAGACGCTGCTAGGCTGCGGCGTCGGGTGATCGGGCACGCACGACCCGCGCGTGCAGATCAGCACGTGCTCGTGGCACACGTGGACGTAGTGGCCGAAATTCCCTAACACCTTGTCCCACACCATCGACGTTTTGTATTCAAAGCCCCAGGCCTCGATCACTTCGCGCGGCCCGGGATTCTGCAGGAGAAACGGCGAGGTCACCCAGAGGAACATCACCGCGTTCGGCAGCACGTGGGCGGCCACGGGCAATTTACAGAGCTCCTCGATCGTCATTCCCGGGTAGTGGCGCTCGGCCTTACCGAGGCTGCCGTCGCGCGTGGCGCCGCTGTCGCCGTAGAGCCAGGGCGGATCCGCGTAGACCACGCGATACATGCCGAGCAGCGAGGCCTGCCCGTCGATGATGCGCGTGCGCTTGTGCGCGCGGATTTCCTTGCGCAGCTCGGCGACCGTCCAGCCCTCCACAAACGCGCGCTCGAGCCATTCACTCTGCTCGTCCGGTTCGAGACTCGCCACCGCGTCGTGGAATCCGAGCTCGAGGCGCGAGTGCCGGCGGGACTCCTCGATCGCGCCCACGGCCCGCACGTTCTTGAGCGTCTTCTCGCTGTAGTCGGTGGCGTCGATGGCCTGCTCGAGGCGCTCGCGCCATTCATGGCGGCTGTCGCCGTAGCGCAGCCAGTCGGCGAGCCAGAACCCGCTCGCGTGATGCGCGCGGCCAATGAACTCGCCCACGCCGAGGTGCTCGCCGATATTCGGCCGGCCGTGCGTCTCATCCACTTTCAGCCCGGTCGCCGTGAGGGTGTAATGCCCCATGACGATCGGGCGCACGGGATCGATGCGAGTGAGGCGGCCCTTTCTCATTCGCCGGCGCCGTCCTCGATCTGTTCCTGGTCGCCGATGTTCTCAGCGCCTTCGGCTTCCTGCTCGCTCGGGTTGTCGGGCGCCGCTTCGCCGTGGCTTTTCACCTCGGCCTCGGGCCGAATCTTGACCTTGATGTCTTCCTCGCCGAGCAGCAGCGCGATGTCGATCGTGCCGTGCCGATACACGGTTTTCCCGTGCTTGTGCATGGCCTTGATCGCCAGTAGTTTCAGCGCGCTCTCTTGCCGGTTCAGCTCGATGCGGGCGTCGCGGATCTCAGCGTAGCGGTAGCCGATCTTGTCGAGCTCCGCGATCCGTGCGTCCTCGATCAGGGCGGCCTGCCGCGGCTGTCGCACCTTTTCGCGCGTGGCCTTCACGCGCTGCCGGGTTTTCTCGGTGGGTTTTTTCGCTGCGCGCTTTGCTCGTTTGGCCATGCTGCTCCTTGTAGTTGACGACGATGATCCGAGGGAATCGGGCGCCCGGCGCCCACGCGGCGATCCAGAGGCGCACGAACGGCGGGAATGCGAACGTGTTGAACTCGCGCGCGGCCTCAGCGAACGCGCGCTCGCCGACTGCCTGCAGGCCGCCCTTCACCTGCACGAACACGATGCGCCGGCGAGAGACGGCCAGGAGATCGCTGCCGAATTGATCGCGCTTCACGGCGAACGGCTTCCGACCAGGTGGGTAGACGAAGTGCACGACTTCGAGATCGGCGACTTGCCAGCCGCGCGCGAGCAGCCATTTCTTCGTGCGGCCTTTGTAGTAGGCGCCGCGGCTGACGTTGCTAGCCACGGGGCTCACACGTGGGCGGGTCCATCGTCAGCGTGCTCGAGCCGTAATACTCGTGAAATTGCACCTCGACGTGCACGCCCTCGGCCCATCCGCCGAGCGGCTTGCGCGCGTCGGTTTCGGGCACCATCGCGTGCGTGTAGTCGTTCAGCACGGTGCCGCAGCGTGAACAGCGTTGCACGAGGCCCTCGAGTGGGCCGGCCTGGTGAATGGTTTTAGTCATAACTGATCCGTGAAAGGCGGATTGTTGCTAACAATCCCGATTGTTGTCAACAGCTTTCGGCGCTCTGAAAGAACAGATCACCAGATGATTTGTAGAGATCTATAAGAGAGTAAGGCGTGTGGAAAATGTGCAAAACCGGGCTATCGCTAGCAGGCTCAACGACTAAGCGTTAACAGTCATCTGTGGATGGTTTTCGGAAATCGCCCCGCGATCGCCGCGCGCCGAACGTCGCGCGCAGCCCCCCTGTTGATGGCTGTGGAAATCTTACGGTCACTTCCCGTAACTGTCGCCGGCGCTGCACCTTAAGCTCGTTTAGCTCGCGTTCGCTCTTGTGCAAAACTTCGCCGGCGACTTCGGCCCATGTCGGCAGCGGATCCGACAGCGGGCCCCGGTAGGTCACTTCTCGCCCATCATCAGCAGCGACATATCGGTCATCTCAGCGTCGGCCAGGGCAGCCCCTGCGGGCCCTACAAACGGCCGCACGGCCTCGGCGGCCATCTCGAGGCCGGCGATCGCCGTTTGGCGCGCCTGGGGCGTCACAGCGGGCGGCAGGCTATCGCTGACGCGCTTCGCCGTCCGATGTAGGCGGCTGATCAGGGTTTCGGGCTTCATGCTTTCTGGTCCCTGGTCGCCTGCACGGCCTGCTCGTGGGGCGTTGGCGGTCGCTCGGGCGTCTCGAGCTGTTTGGCCCATCGGTTGAGGTTCGCCAGGATCTCGAGCGCATGCTCGCGCTCGAACTCGCTGACGCTGCCGGCGAGCTCGGCGCCGGCGTGGTAGAGATCCTCGAGCGCCTTGACCTTGCTCGGCGCCGGCAGCACGCGCGAGCTCACGATGTCGTTGCCGCAGACGTTGAGCATGCCAAGCGTGACGATCAGCCGGGTGCTCATGGGTGCACCGCGATACAGTGCACGACGCCGGCGTGCGAGGATGATCCGGTTGGGTTCCAGACGACGGCCGTAACGCTGCCGGCCGTCACGGCCCGAATCGTGCGCACCTGCAGGCTGCCCGGGAACATCGCATCTTCGATGTCGCAGACCGCGCTATACATCTGGTCCGTGAACATCGTCGGCCACGTGACGGTTACCTGCGTCGGCACGATGCTCGCCGGGATCACGCCGGTCACCACGAGCTGCGATTGCACAACCTGCGTGCTCTGCGCGCGCGCGCCAGGTCCGAACATGGCCGCGCAGATCAGAATGCCGAGAGTCAGAACCACGAACGCTGCATTGAGACGACGCATGTGAACGCTCCTCTGAAATGCGGCCGGGGCCGCGGTTAGTCGCTGCCGTAGACGATGCCGCGGATGATGAACCCCACGGCCAGGCCGATCGCAAACAGCGCGAGGTAGTGAAACACTTACGTGCTCGCCTGCTCGCGCTCGGTGTCGAGCGTCGTGTTCGTGCCAGGCTTGTAGCTACCCGGGCACCGTTCGCCCTGCACGATATGATGGCGCCACACCACGAGCTGCTCGCCGGGCTTCCAGCCTCTAGGCGGATAGGCGCGGTTCGCCAGGCCGCACACGGAACAATCCGCCCATCCGGCGGCCTTCATCGCAGGCCCCACAGCACGCCGGCCAGGAACGCGCCGATCGCGAACAGTGTGACGTAGGCGCCGACCCACGCGCGGCCGTTCACAGTGCGCCGCCCTTCTTCGCCTTGCGTGTCGCGGCGCCCTTGCGAGCCGCGCGCAGCCGGCCGATCGTGTCGAGGCGGTCGGCCTGCTGGCGATACGCCGCGGTCACTTCCGGCGGCAGCACGAGCCGCATGCCACCCTCGGCGTCGATGCGCTGCACGAACGTCGTGTCGCGGCCCTCGAGCCGAATCGTTTTCACGATCCACGTCTGCGAGTGTCCGAGCAGCGTCACCAGGTCGATCACCTTGCCGCCGGCGCTGCTGCTCTCCGGGTGGTTGCTGAGGCGATCCTGCGTCTGCGAGTAGGGATCGGTGGGCAGCTTGGTGTCGTCCATCACCGCACCCCCGTCTTTTTCTTGAGGCGGATGCCGGGCCACCGATCGATCAGCTCCTTATAGTCGCGCGCGCAGATGTTGAGCCGCACCTGGTCGGGGATCAGCGTGTCGAGCGGGATGCCGAGCTTGCCGTCGATCACCGCGCGCCGGAACGCATCGACATCAGTGATCTCGGCCGAGTAGGTGTTCACGTCGCTGCCGGCCCGGCCGAGGTCCGGTCTGACTTCTTCGATATACACGGGATCGAGCGGCTTGGTGGCCGTGGCGGTCGCCTGCTTGCGCAGCTCCTCGGCCGCGCGCTTGCCCTCGATCGCGTCGATGATCTTCTTGGATGCCACGAGCCGCGGCGCCTCGACAGCGGGATTGCGAAAGCCGGCGTAGCGCGCGGCCGCCAGCGCGTTGCCCGTGCGCAGGTAGTTCTCAAGAAACATGCCCTCGCGTAGGGACAGCTTCTCGCTCTTGGTTTCCTCGGCGATCGCGGCCGCCTCGATGTCGGCGAGCTCCTGGTCGCGCAGCGCCTGCTGCTTCCGTGCGGCCTCGGCCTCGCGCTTCCGGTTTTCCTCCTCAGCGCGGGCCTTCTCGGCGGCCACGTAGCGGTTGTGCAGCGTCGTCGCGATGGTGCCGGCCTCCTCGAGCGGGTCGGTGGCTCGCGCGCGCGCCGCGGTCAGCGTCTTGTGGAACTTCGAGATCTTCGCGGTGATGTCCCAATGGGTCGTGACGCGCTTGTAGTCTTCGCGCGCGCGCACGATGAACCGCTGCAGCGTCTCGTCATCGCTGCCGTTCTTCGGGAGCGTGAGCGCCTTCGCGGTGGCGAGTGTCGCCTTGGATTGCGTCTCGAGCTGTGTGGCGGTGCGGAAGAACGGCGCCAGGCTCGCGAGCCAGGCGATGATGCCCTCGCCGTTCTCTTTCGTTTCTACGAGCGCGGTGGACTGCTCCGAGGGATCGAGCACCTCGAGCTCGGCCGCGCGCTGCCGGTTCGCTGCCGGCGCCGCGGCCTTGGTTGCTTTGGCCATCTGTCTCCTCCTGTAAAAGCGAGTATGACCGCGGCCCCGATTGTTGTCAAGAATGGCAGATCGGGCAGACACCCGCCGGCGCACTCACACGCCGGCGGGCTTGGGCGAGGTAGGTCTAGGGCACGGCCGGCGTGTTCGCCGAAATCGCGGCGACCAGGCCATCAGTCGCGGCGCGTCCGCGATCCACGAGCGCCTGCAGCGCCACGGGATCGGTCTTGTTGGCCTCCACTTCGGTGAACAGCTGGTTGAGCAGCAGCTCGGCCGAGGCGTCAACGGTTTCGAGGCGCGTGACTTCGGCCTCGAGTTTGGTGAGATCCATCCTGCACTCTCCTGTTGTGGGTGAACGGGTTTCGCGCCCACGATTCTCTCACGGCCTGATGCACCCGTCGAGGCGGATCGTAACCACCTTGCCCGTCGCCAAATCGCGCCCGGGGACTATTGCAGTGCCTTCACGTTCGCCGGGCCGGCAGGCACCACTGCTGTCGATCCGGCCGAGAAAGGGTTTGATTCGCTCGCCACCCCTCGGGCCGAGGTGCCGTTCGGGCCGATCGCGAGCAGCAGCGCCGTGTAGACGGGACAGCTGGCTTGCGCCACGGTGCACGGGGGCACGGTGATCCCGGTCTGTGCGAGCGTCAGCTGATACGTCGGCGGATTCGTGGCCGGCGTCACGACGGTCACCACGCTTTTCGGCACGACGGGCCCCACCTGAATCGGCACGCCGCTTACCACGTCGGCCGCTTGCGCGAAGATCATCGCCTGATAGCTGGCCACTTCTGGCGTGCCGTCGCTCAACGTCGTGGTGTGACTCGGACTGTTGAATTGCATGCGCGTCGGGTTGATCACGGTCTGCGCGGCCGCGGCGGTCGCCAGCAAGGCGAGCAGCGCGGCGAATATATATTCGCGGATCTTCATGGTTCGGACTCCTCCGGTGTGGTCGTGTGAATCTTCGCCTCGAGCGCGCCCGTGGCGGCCTGCACGCGATCCTTGAGCGCGTCGATCGCGGGTTGATCAGCGGGGCCCGTGCCGGCCGCTTGAAAAAATGCCTGCAGCACGTCGTCGAGCTCGGTGAGGTCGAGGCCCTCGCCCTTGAGATACAACCGATTGCCGGCGCCGAGGCTGATATCGATCTCGAATGTCGTGCCGCCAGGCGGCCGTGTTGGCGGCGTGCCGCTGTGTGTCGGGAACGTGCCGCGTGCCGGGCGCTCAGGCCGGGCGCCGTTGCCGTTGGTGTCGCTCATCGTTTCATGCCTTTCAGGAAGTTGAGCACCTCGAGCTGCTCCGGGGTGAACGGTTCAAACACGTGCTGCGCGGTTTCGATCGCGAGCAGCATCCACTCTACCTGCATGCCGGGCCACGGCGATGCGAGTTTTAATTTTAGGCTTGGCACGTGCACGGCCCACGTGCAGGGCCCGCGCGTGCCGGCGTCCGTGAGCGGCGTCAGGCGCACCGTGCCGCGGTCGAGGCTCACGGGATTCTCGCGATGCCGTGGCGCGCACACGAGGATCATCCGCGCGATCTCCGAGCGGTCGCCCTTCGGATTGCCGCCCATGCCTTTGTGTTCGAGGTGGGCCACGGCGAGCGCGTAGCCTTTTTTACTGCAGCCGCACCGCGGGAACCGGCAGTAGCGATCGAGGCGCCGCACCTCCGACTTGCTCGAGCGTTCCGTCGTCTTGAGCTGGCGGCCGCGCGTCGCGCGATCTTTCGTCTTCGGTTGCTGGCCGGCCTTGACCTTCGGCAGCGCCAGGGCGTTCCAGTCGATCTTGCTCTCACTCATCGCGTCGTTCCGGTCGCCAGCCGTAGCCGTGCTCCGCGCGCCAGCGATCCGACACCTGCCGCGGGTTCGGTGACGGGTCAGTGAGCCAGCGCCAGATCGCCGAGATCAGTGACAGCATTTTGCGATTACCTCCCGGGCCTTTCGGATGTCGCTGCGCTCTTTGTGGTGCTCGACTTTACACCGTCCATCGGGCCGCAGGTAAACGGCCACGCGCATCTGATACTCAGCCGGGATCTCGAGGCGCGACTCGCTGAGGATAGCCTGCAGCGCGGTCTGAATCTGATCGGCCTTCTTTTTCTCGCCGGTCTTGATCTCGAGAATGCCGGCCAGGCCGAAAATATGCACGAGCCGATCGGGTCGGCCGCCGAACAGTAGCGCCGGGTGCACATTAGGCTCCTCGACGGCCAGCATGGTCGGCCGCTGCAGCAGCTCGAGCACCTCGCGATACGCCAGCACGTAGGCCCGGTAGCGCGACACGAGGCGATCGAGCTCGAGCGCGCCGAGGTCGTAGTCGGCGGTGAGGCCGTGCACGGCCGTGCCGCGTTCGCTCGCGTCCTCGGTATACCAGTCAGGATTGATCCAGCCCGTGAGCTCGAGCATGCCGGTGATGTGCGGCAGCTCGGCGCCGGTCGCCAGGTCGATGTAGCTGTGCGTGTCAGCGTCGAACCTAAACGGGCGCTCGAGAATCTGCATCAGGCTCGAACCTCGGGGGCATCTTCGGGTGTCGGTTGATCCGTCCGTTGGGGTTCGCGAACGCGCGGCCGCGGTGAAATCGACTATCGGCGTAGCTGCGCGCCACGCCCACCGCATAGACTTTCACGCACGCGCCGCACACGGGACACGTGCCGCGGCCGTCCGCGTTCAGCTCGACGCGGGCGCCGTAACCCTCGCAGGTTGAAACCTCATTCGCACTCGTTTGTTCAGCCATAGCGTCAGATCCTCGAAGCACGGCGAGCACAAATCTTTCCGCCATCTGGCTTCGCCGTTGCCGTCTTCGGCAGCGTCGGCAATCCCCACGACGTGAGCCGACACGATCTCGGTCGTTTCCGCCTTGCAGCGATCGCAGTAGGTTCGGGTCATTATCAGCCTTCCTCTCCAGGTTCGCGCGTGAGCGTCAACGGGTCCGGTCGTTCAGGCAGCTCGCCCGGTTTCTCGATTGCCGCGCAGATCGCATCGTAGTCGCGCCGGCGAATCTTCTTTCGTGAGTCGATGCCGTAGTTGCGCACGAGCCACATTTTGAACTGCATCAGATCGCGGCCGCTGTTTCGCAGGATGATGCCGAGCCGCTCGACTTGCCCGAGTTTCCGCTGGCCGTCCACGACGCGCGCCTGCGTAATGAACTCGCTCCCGCTGCCGTCGTAACCCGGCGCCGGCGGCCGCCGTTGCTCGCGTCGCTGATCGTCGTCGTTGGCTTCATGGCGCACGGTGCTCTGCTCCTTCCGGCCGGCGGCCGTCTTCTCGTTCCAGAACGGGGGATCGATCCGCCGGCGCCATTTCGGTTTGGTGTCGTCCCCGCACCACACTTTCACGCAGTGCTGATCGATGAACGCCTGCAGCCAGGGCCGATCCCACAGCTCGAGGCCCACGCCGAGCCGCTTGGCGCAGCGCCGCAGCGCGCTCGCGACGGTCGCCTCGTAGGCGTCGCCGTAGGTCTGCTCCTTGTTCGTCTCGTGGTATTCCTGCTCGCCGAGCGCGAAGGCGGCCGGCTTGCCGTGAATGTAGAGGATGTAGGGGCAGCTGATGGTTTTGTCAGCCATTCGCGGTTTCGCCTTCGGCACAATCGCCCATCCGAGGCGGCCGAACGCTTTGTTGAACCACTGCGTGTAACTCGGATGCGAGAGGTAGGGCTGTCCGGTCGGCTTGATCAACACCTGATCCACGGGCACGGGCAGGGCGAGCGCGGCCTCCTCCTCGGGCCGCAGTTTGATCTCGACCAGGCCGAGCGCGCCGAGCGTGGCCTCCTCGCCGAGCGTGCCGTTGTCAGTGAGGCTGAGGCGCTTATCGAACTCGGCCCGCTGCCACGGATCGAGCAGCGCGAGTGCCTCCTCCATCGGGTTGCTCTGTTTCTTGTCCCGATGTCGGGATGCGGTCACGCGCGCGAGCCGCTGTTTCTTCTTCGCCAGCACAAGGGCAGTGCTCGGCCGGCGCCGGGTGGGTTTGTGCTTTTTTGACACGCGGGATCCTTCCGGGTAGGCTGATGGTGCTTCGGCCATCGCGTTCCCCTGTTGGCGGCCGGCTTGCCCTTCGCAAAGGCAGGCCGGCCGTTCGTGTTTACGCCCTCAGATACTTGACGGTTTCCGCCTCTCCTCGCGCCAAATATTCGATCGTGTCGGCGTCGCTCACCTCCTCGGCGTCGCGTGCGGCGAGTCGTGCCAGGCGTTTGCGAGCGGCCTCGAACCGCTGCGATCCGGCCTTGGTGATGATGCCCTGCAGGCGGGCGCCGTCCTTCTTGTCGCGGAAGATCGACGCGCGCCCGGGCCCGTGGGCGCCGGCCTTAGGTAGTGTCATAGGCGGCCAGCTTACGGGGTTGCCCGCGTAGTTGTCAACAATCGGGGTTAGCGGGTGTTGTGGTCGATCGCGTCGGTGCTCTTGGCGATGGCCTCGAGCTGCGCGCCAGGGGGCACGGCTTCGGCGGTCGCATCGGGCGGGAGTGCGCGCGGGCTCGAAGCGACGGCTTGGGCGAGTAGGCTCGCGGTCGTTTTGCGGTCGTTCAGCATCTCGCGCAGCAGCCCGTTCTCGTTGCGTAGGTTCTCGAGGCGGCCCTGGTCGGCGGTCTTCTCGCTGTTCACGTGGCCTTCGATCGCGCTCACCTTGGCCGCGATCGTGCGCCAGGCGGTGATCACCGATACGAGGCCGGCAAAGAACGCGGCGATCAGCATGGCGCCGCCGGCGGAGAGCGCCGTGATCTCGCCGATCGAGAGCTCATTCACGGGAGTCGCCGCCGTTCCAGGGCGGCCGTCAGCCGCTCGATCGAGGCGGTCAGATATTTCTGATCGCTCGTGTAGACTTCGCGCGGCACGTAGCCGCTGCGGATCTCCTCGAGGCTTTTCTGCACCGATTCGTCGCGCGCTTTCACGGTGGCCTCGAGCGTTGTGGTCCGTTCCCACTGCACACCGATCCCAAACACGAACCCGGCCACTGAAAACCCCAACGTGAGCAGCATCACAATCCGCTCGAGGGTCCAGCTTGACGGCTTCGCGGTCGCACGCCGATCGTGATCGTTGCGATAGTGGCGACGATCCAGCCCGGGCTCGGCTTGTGGATCCACGCGGGGCGCTCCTTTGGGCGTCGTGGTGAACGCGAGTAGTGTAGCGCGTCCCGCGGGCAGAAATTGCACGGGATCCTCCTCTGTCGGCGATCCGACGCTAGACGCCTTCGTAGCCGCTGCCCATCGCAGTCACGATGTTATTGGTGCCTGCAGAGAGGGTGAGGATCTCGCCGGCGGCCAGCGGGATGTTGACGAACAACGGGCGGTTGGAATCGGTGACGCCGGCGGCCTTCGCGGGAATGCTGTAGGTGTCGAACATGCGCGTGGCCGCGGCGTCGGCGCCGATCGAGAGCGTGATCGTGACGGGCGCGCCGCTCGGGTTGTTGAACCAGAGGAAGGTCACCAAACTCGCTTGACCCGCCGGCGCCGTGTAGACCGTAGTGGGGCCCGTTGCGACCTGAATGGGGCCGAACAAGCGTTTGGCTGTGCGTGGCATGCTATGACTCCTGCTGTCAGTCTACGCGCCTCGAGGCTCGAGGTTAGAGGTTTATTGCTTCGGCCTGCATCAGCTGGATCGTGATCGCGTCCGCGGCGCCGGATGTGAGGCACACGCCCACGATCAGCCCGGCCGTCGTCACGTCGAACCCGGCCGAGATCACGTTCTGCGTCACGATCGGAATGACCGCGTGGCCCGTGGCCGCGAGATTGTGTTTCAGCATGAACTGCCCGGCCAGAATACCGGCAGCGGAGAGTGGGCCGCGCAGTGTCGCCATGATCTCGCACCACGCTTCATCGATCACGGCCGTGCCGGCAGGCTTGGTGAACGAGAGCCGTGCGGTGTCGGCCGTCGTGCCGTTGACGCCGACGCAAACATCGATCGTTGAGGCTGCGACGCCGGCGGCTGTTTTCGTCATGTTCCAGCGCCAGCGGAACATGCTGCCGATCTGGCCCTTCGTCGTGGGCATCGCGAGCGCCGATCCCGTGAGGTAGGTGCGCGTGGCCGCGGCCGGCGCCTGCGCGGCCACCGAAAAGTTGTTGCGGCCGAACGAGCGCACGAACCCGGTGTCGTCCTTCACGGCGATCACCTTGCCGGTGCTGTCGTAGTAGCAGGCGCCGACGCCGGCGCCCGGCGTCGCGATCGAGCTGCCGGCGATGGCGGTGAGATCGAGCTCGCTCATAGAATCCTCAGTCGGCTGCCAGTGCCGAGAATCAGTTTGATGCCGTTGTTAATTAACAATTTCCGCACGGCGATCGCGGAGTAGCCAGCGGTGACGGTCGTGTCAGCCACGACGGTGAGGCGCGTGAGCGGCATGTCGGTGCCGCCGCCTGGGGCACCAGCGGGGCCGGGTGGGCCGGCCGGGCCTGGGGGGCCTTGCTCGCCGTCCTGCCCGTCGAGGCCTGCGATGCCGGCCGGGTAGGTTGCGATGCCGAGGCCGGCGAGCTCGAACGCGGTGACGGTAACATTCGAGAGCTGATTTCCCGCGGCGCCCGATTGCAGGTTGACATCGATCCAAATAGGTTCGCCCAACGTCAGGCCCGTAATGATGCCGCTCATGTTGAGCAGGAATGTGCTCGACGAGAGTGGGCCGACAGTGAGGCCGATCTGGTTTCCGGTCACAGGATCGCCGGTGTTCGGGCCCGGCCCGGTGCCCCAATGCAGACTCAGAAAGGCGTTCGAGGATGCCGGCAAGATCGCGCGGCACTGCAGCATCACAATGAACACGCCGCTCGCGTTCGGCGTGAAAAACGTGGTGCCGGCCGCGATGCCTGACATGACATTGCCGGCGCCCGAAATGAACGGCCCGGCGAGCTGCTCCTGATCGTAGTTGCCGCCGATGCGGCCGGTGGGGCCTTGCGGGCCCGGCGCGCCAGCGGGGCCCTCGAACCCCTCGGGCCCGTCATCGCCAGGCGGCCCGGGCAGTCCGAACGCGCCGATCGGCCCGGGCGATCCGGTCGCGCCCATCATGCCGGGCGGTCCCGTTAGTCCATCTTCGCCGTCCCATCCGGGCGCGCCCGTGGCGCCGGCCGGGCCCACGATGCTGGCGCCAGGCGGTCCCTGGGCGCCTGTGGTGCCCGGCGGGCCCGGCAGGCCTTCCGGTCCTTCGGGCCCCTCGAGGCCGACCACAGCGGCGCCAGGAATGCCCGCGGCGCCAGGGCTGCCGGGCGTCCCTGGGGCACCCGGCGCGCCCGGGGCTCCCGGCGCACCTGGTGGGCCGGCCGCACCCGTCGCGCCCGTGGCGCCGGTCTGTCCGCTCTCGCGGTTGTCCTGCCGGATGATCGGCGACTGTGTGCGCGTCGAAACGCCGGTGAGCGGAGTAGCTTTCGGCCGCGGCATCTACTTGCCCTTGGGTTTCGGGGGCGGGCCCACGAGCAGCACGCCAGGGTTGCGCGTGCGCCCTTCCTGCAGCGCGATCCAGCCGTCCACTGTGCGCTGCACCTGGTTCGCCGGATAGTGGAACAGCACGCCGGCGGTGCTGTTGATCGCTTTCGCGAGCGCCTCGTCAGCGTTCCCCTGTTCGATCTGGTGGCCGAGGTTGTAGAACGTCTCGAGCACGCGCGTGCCGGCCGGGCCGGCGTAGCCGCGCGCGCCATCCTGCACGAGCCCACTGAGCTCGCGCACGAGCACCATCGTGTTCATCGCGGTGCTGAGGCCTTCGCGCGCCATGTCCTTGCCGAATTTCTCCCACGAGTCATCGGGGCCGCCGCGCCGGCCAGTCATCCGCGAGAGCACCGTCGTGGCCAGCGCGGGCACGAAGTAGATCAGGCCGAGGTGACCGAGAAACACGCCGTAGCTCGTCGGCGACCGCGGGTTGAGCATGCCCACCTCGCGCCGCGTCGCGTTGAACACGGTGTTGCCGTAGCTGTAGAACGTCATAAACACTTTCGCGATCGGGCCGCCGCGCTCGATCTGCGCCAGGTCTTTCACGTTGCCCCCGCCCTGCGAATCGAGCACGGCCTGGTCGGCGAGCGCGGCCGCGCGCGCTTCGGGTTCGCCGGCGGCCCGCGATTTCTCGAACTGGCCGAGCCACGTGGGAATGTCGGCGACGCGCTGCGCCAGGGCGATGTGCCAGAGGAACGAGTCGGTGATGTTCTGCTGCGTGAGCGTGTCGGCCGACACCTTGCGCACGATGCCGTCGAACCAGCCGCCCGGCCGGCGGAACGCCGCGCGCAGATCGTGCAGATCGGCCGTGGCCGTCATCGACCGTTCGCGCATCATCGGCGACAGCTCGGAGATCCACGCGCTCGTGTTCTCCATCGTGGCCGCGTCGCGCAGCCAGCGCACGAGGCCGCGCGTCACCCACGGCACGCCCACGCGCGCCATGCCGTTGAACATGCCGAGCGGCTGCTGCAGGCCGGTCCAGAGGTTCCAGCCGAGGCCGGCGATCTGGCTGCCGGTTCTGAGGAACGTCATGCTCTTATCGAGCGTGGTGCGCGCCGCCGGCGTCGAGCCGATCGCGATGTCCTGCAGCGCGCGCGTCAGCTGTTCGTAAACGAGATCGCCGTGCGTCTCATTGATCGCCTTCACGACTTGCCCATCGCGCATCAGCCGGCCCACGTCGATCAGCGTCTCGTGGTGCGTCAGGTCGTGAATCACCTGCTCGAGGTGGCCGAACGCCACGCCGAGATCGAGGCGCACTGAGCTTTTCACGTTCTCGAGCCGCGCCTTGGTGTGGCCGCGCTTCGTGGTGTTGCGCACATACGCGGCCGCCGTCGTGAGCTTCGCCTCGCCCACGGCCTCGTTCTGTCGCGCGCGCGGGTTCAGCCGGCCGTCATACACGAGC
>Ga0307281_10000014_pt1 | contig 44083 bp, 61 predicted proteins | sample ER_DNA_120_FD_194486 | JGI IMG/M metagenome (GOLD analysis project Ga0307281, IMG submission 194486) | Bulk soil microbial communities from the East River watershed near Crested Butte, Colorado, United States - ER_DNA_120 | ecosystem: Environmental > Terrestrial > Soil > Floodplain | place...
CACGAGCACGAACAACTGCAAGGTCGGGAAGATCTCGCTCGTGCACACCACGGGCGCGCAGGACACCGGCCTGGCCGACGTGTATCTCGAGGCCGACGCCTTCCAGTCGGTCTGATCCGAAACCGCAACCCCTCCCCCCCCCAATGACCAAGTATCGACTCGATCGTTACGAGCCCGGTCGCGATGGCGTCAAAGGACGCACGACCGTGTTCGAGTTCGTAGACGGCTGGACGCTGAACGGTCTCTTCCAGGACATGCAGAAGGGCCGCGTCAAGATCGTCGACGTCGACCAGGAGACGGCCGAGAAGGCCGCCGCCGACAAGGCCGCCGCGGACCGCCTGAAGCGACAGGCCGATCGCAAGCGCGAGCAGCAGGCCGCCAAGCTGTGACCCTCAAGGATGTTGTCGCCTCAGACATGGTCGCGCTCCTGGCGAGCAGCGACTTCGGCGAGACCGTGACCTACACGGACGCCGGGTCTGTTTCCGGCGACAGCATCCCCGCCCTGATCTTCCGCGAAGAGCCCGACAGCGATCCCGACACCGGGCACTCCGCAGCTTTCCAGAAGGCGCTCGTGGTGATCCGCAACTCGAGCACCGCGACCTTGGGCCGGCCGCATCCGAGCGAGGCCGGCGACACGATCACGCTGACGCTGCGCATCGGCGACGCCAGCACGACTGTCTGCCGGGTCGTCGACGTGATCTCGGGCGACCACGGCGCCTGGCTCCTCGAGGTCCGGGCGTGACCGAGGTCGCCAAGTGGGTCGCGCAGGCCCAGATCACGGGCGTTCCCGAGGTCGCGGGGATGTTCGCGCGCTCGCCGGCCGTGGCCTACCGCTACCTGCGCGACGCGGTCGGCGGGGCGATGGGTAGCCACCGGCGCGAATGGCTCTCGAGCGCCCGGGTCGCGTTCAAGCCGGGCGGCATGCGCGCCGGCCAGATCACGAGCCGCGCCTCGGAGGCCGCCGGCTTCGACGCCAAGCGCACGATGTTCTACCGCGTGAGCCCCGAGGCTAAGACCGTGCAGGAGGGGCAGCAGGTCTCGGTCGACTCGATCTCGGCCGAGTCGTTCACGACCAGCCGGGCCGCCGCGGGCTTGCAGACCGGTGGCTCGTTCGTGGCCAAGGGCGGCAAGCGCTCGGCGATTCCGATCGGCATCACCCGGGACTCGGGTGGGCGCGTGAAGGCGCGCTGGTTCACGCCCAAGGCCTTCCAGCGCGGCAAGCGCAAGAAGGACGTGATCGCGCTGCCGACCAAGAGCGGGAAGGGAGTCATCCTGTTCTGGCGGCAATACAGCGGGCGCGGCAAGGGCAGGACCTCGCGGCTCCTGCCGGCGTTCAACCTGGTCCCCGGCGTCCGCCGGCAGGCGCGGCTCCAGTATTACGAGACCTGGGACCGGTTGAAGGCCAACCGCGACCAGCGCTTCGGCACTGCCCTCGAGAAGATCGAGAAGGACCTGGTCCATGGCCGGAACGCGTAGAGCTCTGATCTTGTCCGCGCTGGTCTCGGCGCTCGAAGCGATCCAGACGTCGGCGGGCTACAACACCAACGTCAAGGCGACGGCCGGCGGCGGCGGCGCGCAGAAGCTCACCTTCCCCTTCAACACCGCGACCAAGCGCCCGGTCCTGTATGTCTCGATCGACTCGCAAGAGCCGAGCGAGCAGCGCGGCGCCGGCGGCACCGGGGGCGGCTACTACGAGCCGGTCTGTAAGGGCGCCATTGCGTGTCTGATCGACGTCGACCCGGCCGACGCCGTGGACGACAAGGTCGACACGCTGCTCGCCGACGTCGAGAAGGTCCTGCTGACGCAAGCGCAAGCCGATCCCGTGCTCGGCGTCGCCGGCGTCGTCGACCTGATGCTCGACGGCTTCACCTACTTCGACCCCGCGAAGGGCCGCGGGCCCGGCGCCGAATACCGGTTCAAGGTCCGCTACCGGCACGACTCGACGAGCTCGGCGACCTTCACGGGGCTCACGTGACGGTCGACTCCTCGATCCTCGCCAGCGCGGGGTTCGTCGACTTCCGGCCCGTCGACAACCGCCTGCAGCAGAGCGACTGGCACAAGGGGATCCTGCATACGCGGGTCATCGACATCCGCGAGCCGCGGACCTTCGTGCTGCGCTTCCCGACCTGCACGCGCGGGCAGCTGGCGTTCCTGCGCGCGCACTACGCCGCAAACATGCACACCGAGGTGACCTTCGCTCTGCCGAGAACGGCCGAGGTCGTCACCGCGATCTACGTCAAAGGCCCGCAGGTCAAGGCGATCTCGGGCCGGTTCTTCAACGTCGTCGTGACGCTCGAAGAGCAGAAGGCCACCGACACCTAAGAGGGGTTCCGATGCCACTGGTTCGCAAGTCTCAAGTTCTCGCCCAGGTCGAGGGCGTGCCGGCGACTGAGGTCTCATCGTTCGTCGCCGGTGACTACGTGCAGGTCCTCGACGCCACGATCACCGACAACCGCAGCAAGATCGAGAGCAACCCGGCCAGCGCCAACCTCTCGAACATCATCCAGACGATGGGCCGCGGCACGCGGCAGCTCGCCTTCACGTGCGATGCCCGCGGCACGGGCACGCCGACCACGCCCCCCGACTACGGGAAGTTCCTCGAGGCCTCGGGCTACCTCAAAGCTCAGATGTCGAGCCTCACCTTCAACGGCTCGTTCTCTCTGATCGCGTTGCGAGTCGGGACCGTGCTGAAGAACGCCGGCTCCGCGCGCGCGGTCGTGCTCTTCAACTACGCCGCCGGCGAGACGACCGTCGTCGTCTGGCTCGATGGGCTCGCCGACTTCGCGGACGGCGACGCGATCACGACCGTCGGCGGGACCGCGGTCGGCACGCTTGCCTCGAGCACCGCGGTCGGTCTGAACACCGCGAACGGCCTGACCTACCACTGCACGTCGATCTGCGAACTCCAGCTCACGACGACGGGGTCGTGGTCGGGCACGGCCATCGCCGGCGACACGGTCACGGTCACGAGCGGGGGCTACATCGTGGGCGGCTTCCTGCTCACGCGGAACCCCGCAACCACGACGACCTACTTCGAATACGTGTGGGGCTCGATCCCCGCCTCGGGCACGCTGGTCTCGAGCTCGGGCGGAACGGCGACGATCCACGGCACGCCGGCGATCGCCCAGCTCAAGACCAAGAGCCTCTCCATCCGCCACAACCGCGCCGGCCTCTCGCGCGTGCTCTACGGCGCGAAGGGGACTTGGACCCTGAACGGCGACGCGGGCAACACCGCAAAGTGGGGCTTCACCATGACCGGCAAGCTCGGCACGAACAGCGACATCGCGTTCACGGCCTCGGTTGCCGACCCGAGCACGGTCCCGCCGAAGCTGGTCTCGGGCTTCTTCAACCTGAACGGCATCCTGATCCCGACCAAGTCGGTTGCGTGGGATGCCGGGAATACCGTGATCATGCGCAGCGACGCGAACCAGGCCGAGGGCGATGTCGTGACCGAGATCACGGGCCGCGCGCCGAAGTGCACGATCACGCTCGACCAGGTCGGCAAGCTCGCCTTTGACCATTGGGCCAAGCGCGACGCCTCGACCGGGATCCAGATCGGCCAGCTGATCGGCACGGCGCAGGGCAACCGCGTCTCGGTCTGCGCGCCCAACGCGCAGATCACCGAGATCTCCGACGCCGACCAGGAGGGCGTCGCGACGCACGCCGTCACCTTCGAGTGCCAGCGGCTCAACTCCGACGGCGACGACGAAGTGATCATCAGCTACCTGTAACCCGCAACCCCTCCCCCCATGACTGTCAACACCAACCCGCTCGAGCCCTTCGACTACGTGAAGCGCTCGGACCGCGACAAGATCAAGACCGCGATCGCGCGCGGCGACCCGGCGCCGACGGTGCCAACCTTCAAGCTCAAGCCTCTCTCGAACGCGCAGCGCGCGGCGCTGGAGGACCTGCAAGCGATCGAGCCGGGAACGCAGTGGGTGAAGGTCCGCGCGGGCACGCGGCAGCGCGAGTGCCTGCGCGCCGGCCTCGACGGCTGGAAGAACTACACCGACAAGACCGGCACGCAGCGCGAGTTCGTGCGCAGCGATCGGCAGGAGGTCATCCTCGGGCAGCGCGTGTTCCCACCGAGCGAGGAAAGCCTGAACGTGCTCGATTGGGACCTCGACGTGGGCGAGCTCTCCGCGGCAATCGAAGAGAACGCCCGGCTCACGATCGAAGAGGGAAAAGGCTGATCGTCGCGGCCAATGTCCTCTTCGATGAAGACTACCGGCGCACGCTCGAGCCAACGTGCCGACTCTGCACGCGGCCCGAGAACCTCGACCTACGTGCGCGCTGGGGCTGCGACGGTCCAACGGTCGAGGGCGAACCGTGGGACTTCCTCGAGTGCTTCGTGTGCGACGGCAAGGATCCGGAGTGCGCCACGTGCATGGGGACCGGCAAGATCGGCTTGCGGGAGTGCCCGTGGAAGATGATCGGCCATCGCGAGCGCTTCGTGTGCGAGCTCGCCGTCCTGGTCGAGACCGGGCTGCTCCCCTTCGACCTCGGCTGGTCGGAGCTCCCGGCGAATCTGGTCGCCGCTTGGCGCATGGTCGCGCACGAGCGGCACGTGCTCGAGGAACGCAGACGCAAGCAAACCTGACCCCCGTGAGGTAGGACCGTGGCGAAGGACTCCCGGACGCTCGAGATCATCCTGAAGCTCCGCGACCTGTTCTCGGGCGACATGCGCAAGTCGGAGAAGGTCGTCCGCGACTCCGCGAGGGCGATGATCAACGGCGGCTTCAAGGCGCTCGAGGGCGCGGTCGCCGCGGCCACCAAGACCATGATCGCGTTCGGCATCGCGGCCGGCGGCGCCGTGATTTACCGGGCCGCGAAGGGGCTGCACGACGTCGTCCAAGAGGGCGCGCGTCTGCACGACCTGAGCAAGGCGATCAAGGTCTCGACCGAGGACATCTCGGCCCTCGGCTACGCCGTCGAGCAGATGGGAGGGCAGAGCGGCGATGCCGAGACCGCGCTGTCCAAGCTCGGCCGCACGCTGGGCGGCGTGAAGCAAGGCACGAACAAGGACGCCGCCGAGGCTTTCGACCAGCTCGGGATCTCGCTCGAGCGGATTCAGAAGCAGGGCACACTCGACACCTTCTTCGACATCGTCGAGCAGCTCGGCAAGGTGAACGACGAAGCCATCCGCGCGGAGCTCGCGTTCAAAATCCTCGGCCGCGGCGTCTCGGCCGACCTCCTGCCCGTGTTTGCCGAGGGCAAGGATCGGATGAAGGCCTACATCGAGGAAGCCAAACGCCTCGGCCTGACCATGAAAGAGGGACCGGCCGCGGCCTTCGATGACTTCGAGGACACGCTGCGGAAGTTCAACCGCTCGTTCAACTCGGTGATCCGGGACCTCGCCGAGAAGCTCCTGCCAACCGTGACCGACGAGCTCGACAAGTGGGCCAACTGGATCGGCACGCATCGCGGCGAGATCCTCGACTTCTTCAAAGACACGGGGAACGCGGCCCTCGAGATCGCGACCAACCTGAAAGAAGCGGCCCGCGCGCTCGGCCTGTTCACGACCAAGGAGGACAAGTTCAAGGAGACGCTGCGCCAACGCGTCGCCGCACGCGTCGAGAAAGAGGGCGTGCATTCCTTCGGCAACGAAATGGGCTCGCTCTTCGGCACCGGTCCAAAGATCGGTGACATGACGGAGAAGATCTATCAGGAGGAACGCGCCAAGCTGATGGGCGAGCAGGCCTGGAGCGCCAGCGACCTCGAGAAGTGGCGCACCGGCATGTCGGGCGCGATGGGCGGCGGCGCGGCCTCGAGGCCCTCGAGCGCGGGAGGGGCGTGGAGCGACGCCGACCTCGAGAAGTGGAAGAAGGGCATGGCAGCGGCCGGCGGCGGCTCGGGCCTCGGCGAGCCGAAGCAAAGCAAGGGTCGCGCGCCGCTCCACAAAGGCTCGCGCTACACGGAAGACGTCACGGCCGAGGAGAAGGACTTCTTCGGCAACCTCAACACCGGGATGGAGGAAGCGATCGCGAAGTGGCGCGACTGGAAAACCGCGGCGACCGACGCCGGCCAGGAGGTCGTCGACTCCGGGCTCGGCGGCTTCGCCGATATGTGGACCTCGATCATCCTGAAGCAGAAGTCGTTCAAAGAAGCGATCAAGGATTGGGGGAAGCAGATGCTCGAGACCCTGGCCAAGGTGATCCCGAAGCTCCTGATCGTGCGCGCGCTCGGCGGCGCCTTCGGCTTCACGGGCGCGGCCGCGATGGCCGAGGGCGGGATCATGCGCGGCACGCTGCAGCGCTCTTACCCGATCAAGGCCTACGCGCAGGGCGGCGTCGCGAGCCAGCCGACCATCGGCGTGTTCGGCGAGGCCGGCGCCGAGGCCTTCGTTCCGCTGGCGTCCGGCAAGATCCCCGTGCAGGTCCGCGGCGGCATCGGCGGAATGACCGTGCTCAACTTCAACATTCACGCGATGGACGGCAAGGACGTCAAGCGCGCCCTGCTCGAGAACCGGCAGACGATCATGGGAGTCTGGAAGAACGGCGTCGAAACCATGCGCGGCATGCGCTCCGCGATCCGCGAGGTCCGCGCCGCATGACGCTGGTCGGCGCCTCGAGCTACCAGCAGGTCCAGGTTCGGATCCAGAGCCAGGACGTCTACACGCGCGTGCACAAACTCGCCGGCGCTGCCTTGCCAGGGGGAACCGGCACGTGGGCGTTTGTCGTCTGGGGGATGATCGGCCGCCTCGCGGACGTCATCGGCCGCTCGACCAATGCCGTCGCCGAGGTCGCGCTGGGCGACCAGAACGGCCCCTTCGGCGACGCCTTCACGACAGTCAAGTGGGACGACATCGGACTCTCGGTCGTCTCGGGCTCGGAGATCCGCGGGCACCCGTTCATCTTCTGCCGCACCTATGACACGGTCCTGTCGGGGGCGCGCGGCACGTGGAATGCATCGAAGGACCTGACGCTGTGGGCGCGCATCGCGCGTAACGGCGACAGCCCGGCCAACGTCGGCGGCGAGTTCTCGGTTGGCAACGTGGCGATGCTGGCGTTCCGGATCAACGCGCTCAACCTGAACCAGTGGTTCGCGGACCGGTTCACGCCGGCGTCGCCCGCCTCGAACAACCGGCAGAGCCAGGGCTACAAGAACCACTGGCTCTCGTCCATCCTGGGCGTGTTCGACCACGTCGACAGCGAATGGCTCGTGTTCTCGTCGACGCAATACCGGCCGGGCAACGTCGCCACCGGGGCGCCCTTCTATGAGACCTCGGTCTGCCCGAGCGGTCTGTGGGCCTCGGCCGTGCCGCTGATCGGCGAGCGCCAGCGCATGGGCGCCCGCGCGCGCGGCACGCCGGCCGCCTCGTTCTTCAACATGGGCGGCATGCGGACGTTCACGGTCGCGAACACCAACACGCAGATCGGCGTGCGCGGCTTCGACTGGAACGCGGGCCCGACCGAGACCACGAGCCAGATCTGGAAGTGGGAGACCTTCGCGATCCGGGCCGACGCGCTCGGGCAGTTCCTCGCGCTGACTAAGACGGCGGCGACCGTCGGGGCGATCTTCAACGACTTCCTGTTCATCCCGAACGCCTATGAGCCGCTCGAGAACGTGCGCTCGTTCGTGTTCGATATCCAGGTCGCGATCTCCGGGTGCTGGGATGCCTCGAGCACCCCGGGCCTGACCCGCACGCACGTGCCGACGATCGTCTCGGGCGGCGGCGGCTACTTCACGATCGGTTCGCTCGGCGGCCACACCTTCCAGTCCACCGAGGGCATCCACCCGATGCTCGGCGGCCTGTGGGGCAACGTCCGCAGCGACGATCTCCAGTTCCGCGCCGCATGGTGGGAGCTCCCGCCGGCCGCCACCGGTTTCCCGGCCGCGCGGCCTGCAGCTGACTTCACGCTCGCGACCTGGATCTGGGAGAACGATCCGCAGGTCGACGGCGTGCCGGTGCCGACCGTGGGCCCGATCGTCGTGATCCAACCCGGCAAGGAAGCGCTCGGGACCTCGAGTCTCACAGCCTTCCCCTTCGAGCCCGAGCGCTCGTGGGAGGAAGACCCCGAGCTCGTGCGCGAGATCCTGCGCGCGGCTGACGCGTCGGTCATCACGTGGCCGAAGTTCCTCGGCGGCCGGCGCCTGTTCAACCTCGAGTGGGTCCTGACGGCCGCGGACCGTGACACGCTGCTCGCCTTCTTCGCCGCGCAGGACCGCGGCGCCGTGAAGTGGACGCCGCCGCACGAGAGCGCGGCCGTGCCGCTGGTCCGCTTCTCGAAGCCAGAGACCGAGGACGTGGGGCTGAAGCACCGCGTCTCGGCGTCGTTCCTCGAGCTCGTCTACGTGGGGTCCTGATGCCGCGTTCCATTCCGACTGCCTGGCGCACGCAAATGCAGAAGGTCCACGGCACGCAACCGTGGGTCTGGCTCTGGGAGATCACGGCGGACACTTCGGAGACCGCGCGCCCGACCTTCCGCCTCACACCCTACCCGAGCGAGATCACCTTCAACGACGGCAGCGGCGCGCGCGTGTTCTATCCCTCGAGCATGACGCAAGGCCTGATCGTCGAGAGCGGCGACGGCGACTTGCCGCAGCTCGACCTGGCGATCGACAACACGCGCCGCACGATGCTCTACTACTTCGAGACCGGGGCCGGCTTCATGAACCAGGCCGCGACCGGCTGGCTCGTGAACCTCGCCGACCTCTCGGAGTTCCGGCGCTTCGACTACCAGATCCGTGGCGCCTCCGTCTCGATGGAGGCCGCGCAGCTCCATCTCGAGCAGCCGAACTACTTCAAGCGGCTGGTGCCGCAAGACCGCTACAACCCCTCGCGATGCCGGTGGCGTTTCGGCGGCGACGAGTGCGGCTACCGCTCGACGTCCTTCGCGGCCTACACGGAATGCGACAAGACGATTCAGGCCTGCATGCTGCGCGGCCTCGACATGGTCTCGCGCAACCTGCCGAAGCTCCAGCCCGAGCGCTTCGGGGGCTTCCTCGGGATCCCGGAGTCGTGATGGAGCTCGACCTCTTCTTCGAGCCGCTGCGCGTGCTGGTCGGCATCCCCTGGCAGGAGGGCGGGCGGACCCTCGAGGGCGCCGACTGCGCCGGCGTCTGCCTCATGGCGCACGCGATCATCGGTATCCCGAGCCGGGACCCCTGGCACGAGCTCTGTGACCGCTGGAAGGACGGCGAGCGCCTCGAGGCCGGGCTGCCGCCGGGATGGCTCGAGGTCGACAAGGACTCCCCGGTGCTGGGCGACGTCGCCGTGACCGGCAAGGGCGGGCACGTCTCGGCCTACGCCGGCGGCGGCTGGTTCCTGACCTCGAGGAAGCGGGCCGGCTCGGTCCTGGTCGCGGCTCGAGCGCTCGGGCGCGCGATCGAAAGCCTCTGGAGGTGGCACCCGTGATCCGTCTGCTCGTGCTCCCGAACCTGTTCGCGACCAAGCCGGCGCAGCGCTTCGAGCTCCCCTGGCGCGGCAACACGGCGGCCGAGCTCCTGCAGGAGGCTCGCACGCTCTGCCCGGCCCTGGGCAAGCAAGCGCTCGCGGTCTGTATCAAGGGCAAGCGCCTCGAGGTCGAGCAGCTCCCCTGGATCATGGGCGACAACGTCGAGCTGGTGATCGCCCCGGACCCGCAGGGCATCGACCCGCTCTCGATCGCGATCATGATCGCGATCTCGTTCGCGATCTCGTTCGCCTACAGCAAGCTAGTCGGACGGCCGAAGGGGCTCACCGAGCCAGCCGAGCGCGGCGACCAGCGCTCGCCGACCTACGCGTGGGACCAGATCCAGAGCGAGTGGCGGCAGGGCTTCCCGGTGCCGCTGATCTTCGGGCTTCACGACGTCGGCGGGCAGGTCATCTATGCCGACGTGTTCGCGTCCGCCGGCGGCATCAACATCGGCGCCATGGAGTTCCTGCGGGTCATCCTCGCCGTGGGCGAGGGCCGGATCTACAGCATCGGCGGCGTGACCGGCGGGACGACCGGAGAGGAGGGCGGCCTCGGCAACCGCGGCCTCGGCGGCTTCGTCGGGCAGACCGAGCCGGCCGGCGGGACGATCTGCCAGGACGTCCGGATCAACGGCAACCGCTTCGACCATACGCAGCAGCTGCCGGGCGTGCGCATGTGGGTGCGGATGGGGGAGATCGCCCAGACCCCGGTCCCGTCCAACCCCTTCCGCGGTGTCACGTCGACCCTGATCGTGGACGAGGACCTCACGGAGCAGGGCCAGACGGCGATCGCGACGATCTCGGACAGCAACCCGATCACAACGCTCGCCGGCGTGCTCGCCTTCCCCTCGGGCCTGTATGCGCAAGACTCGCAGGGCAACCTGACGCCGGCGAACGCGACCTTCACCGTGGACTGGCGCCCGCAGGGCGAGGTCTCGTGGCGGCCGGGGACGATCGTCAACGTCCTGCCCTCGAGCTACTACCTGAACGCGGTCTCGATCTCGTGGGCCTTCGATCCGAACCGCGGCGGCACCGTCGACGGTCCGCTCGAGGTGCGCATGACCCGCACGACGCCGAGCGGCCAGAGCCTCGGCATCGTCTCGCGCGCCAACTGGCGGCAGGTCATCTACAACCTTGCCATCGTGTTCGCGTATCCGCGCGTGGCGCTGCTCGCCATGGAGATCGCGGCCACGGAGAAGACCGCGAGCGGACGCCCCAACTTCGCGATCCGGACCAAGGGCCTGATGGTCAAGGTCTACGACCCGGGGGTCTCGGCCTCGCTCTCGACGCAGCGCTTCTTCGAGCTCCCGACCGCGTCGTCGAGCTACTTCGGGATCTGGTCCTACGCGCCAGGCCGGAACCCCGCGTGGGTCCTGATCGAGTTCCTCCTGAACAGGGCGGGGCTCGGCGCTTACATCTCAGTGGGCAAGATCGACCTGGCGGCCTTCCGGGATTGGGCAGACTTCTGCGACGGCGACGTCGATCTCGGGGCCTCGAGCGAGTCCCGGTTCCAGTGCAACTTCGTGCTCGACCGGCCGACCTCCGCGTGGGACGTCGTGCTGCGGATCTGCCAGGCCGGCCGCGCGATGCCCGTGATCCGCGGCGACAAGATCTCGGTGAAGTATGAATACGCGGCGGGCCACGGCCGCGGCTCGAACAGCGTGCCGGCAAAGACCCGCACGCAGCTCTTCACGAGCTCGAACGTCGAGGAGTGCCTGGTCACGTATCTGAACGTCTCGGACCGGATCGCGGTCTATGACTTCCAGATCCTCGACGAGGACAAGGACTACGCGCAGCAGATCGTGCCGGTTGCGGATCCCTTCGCCGGCGTCGACCAGGTCGACGCGCTGACCCCGATCAACTTCACGCGCGAGCCAATCGACAACTTCGGCGTCACGCGCCGGAGCCAGATCATCCGGGAGGGGCGTTTCATGCACGGCGTCAACCGGACGATCAAGAGCCAGATCCAGTTCCGGGTCGGGCCCGAGGCGCTGGCGTCCGAGGTCGGGGACGTCGTCGGCTTCCAGCACGAGATCCTGCGGCCCTACGACTCCGAGTCGTTCGCGTTCCGCTTGTCGGCCGCGGTCGCCGCCGCGACCACGATCCGCCTCGACCGCGCCGTCACGCTCGCCGTCGCGACCACGTATCAGATCGTGATCCGCGAGACCTCAGGGGACATCACGACGGCGACCGTCACGAGCGTTGCCGGAGCCTATGCCGCCGGCGCCGCGATCACGATCGACACCACGATCACGGCCCCGAAGTCGGCGCCGCTTGCGCTCGGCGTCGAGAACAAGGTCGTGAAGGACTACCTCCTGATCGGCGTCTCACTCGCCGAGAACGTGAAGCTCGAGTGCCAGGCCCTCGAGTGGCACCCCTCGATCTACGTCGACGAAGACGTCGCGACGATCCTCGATGCCGAACGCGACGTGACGCTGATCGTGCCGTCGTCCGTGTTCAACCTCTCCCAAGCGCTCGCCACCGTGATCGCGTCGGAGGACATCACGGTCCAGCCGACGATGCTGCCCGGTAAGCAGGTCATCCAGTGGGCGCTTCCGCAGGGCTATGAGGCCAGCAAGGCCCGCGTCTGGGCGCGGCTCGCGTCCGCCTCGAGCTCGTGGTGGCTCCTCGGCGAGGTCAAGGGCACGAGCCTCGAGTGGAGCTTCGCGGCCGGCCAGACCTACGAGCTCGCCGTGACGATCTCGGACAAGCTCGGGACCTTCCAGCTCCCGGACAACACCGAGACGCTGACCTTCACGGCGGATGAGTTCCCGCCGCTGGCGATGCCTTCGGTCCGCACGGCCTTTGCCGCCAAGACCCAGGCCGGCCTCGCGCTCGGCTGGACCCGCGTCGACAACCCGCACCTGGACTACTACGAAGTCCGCGGCGGTTCATACATCGCCGGCGCGACCACGATCGCGCGCACGAGGGAGACTCGGCTCGAGCTCCCCGCCCCCGGCCGCTCGGGCGCGTTCACGGTCAGGGCCCGCTTCCGAAACGGGCTCTACTCCGAAAGAGCCAAGCTGATCGCCGGGGGGGACGGAGCGCCATCCGGGGGGATTGACGTCGCCGGCCTCTCCGGCGACGGCCCTTTCGCACCCTATGACTTCACAAGCTATGACGTGCCGATCGGCATGAGTCTGTCGGGGACCTCGGGGATCAAGCTCACGAGCACCAACGCGCTGCGCAAGGCCTACACGACCGACGCGGGGATCTTCGACATCGGCTACCTCGCGACCGGCCTGCTCGTCGTGACCTTCGAGACGCGGCAGAGCGACTTGGTCACGTGCGGCGACGCGACCTGGGGCTGCGGCAGCGGCGAGGCCCACTGGCGCACGTGCTACGGCCGCGATGCCTCGCCGGCCCGCCCGGGCTTCGAGAACACCGAGCTCTGCGGCGACGGGACGATCCCGATCTCCGACATCGATCCGGACCGGCTCTGTTACGCCTATCGCGGGCAGCCCGGCTTCAACACGTCCGTGATTGTCGAGGCGCGCTTCGACACGGACGGCGACGGCGTCATCGACACGGGCTGGCAGCTCTACCCCGCCGGCTTCGGCATCCGCCGCACCTTCCGCGACTTCGACCTGCGCTTCACGCTGCAACGCGTGAGCCGCGACTTCGAGGTCTACTTCGAGAGCCTCTCGGTGCAAGTCTTCCAGTGAGGAACCCATGAGCCAGATCTGGTCCCCGCCTGATTCCACGACGCTGCAATCGCAGGCGCTTGTCACCGACCTCCCCAACATGGCGGCGTCTCTGCGCAGCAACCACAGCGGGGCGACGGCCCCGACCTCGACTGTGGCCTACATGTGGTGGGCCGATACGGCCAACGGCCTGCTCAAGATGCGCGACAGCGCGAACACCGGCTGGTGGGTCATGGGCGTGCTCGGCGGCGACCCCGGCGACCTGCTCGTCGTGACGCAGTTCGGCTCGGTCTCGGCGACCACGACCAAGCGGCTCACGATGCTGGCGCGCGCTGCCACAATCACGGCCGTCTGGATCTGGAGCGCCACGACGACGTCGAGCAGCTCGGGCAACGAATGGACCTTCGGTCTCACGGAGGTCGTCACGGCCGAGGCCTTATTCTCGACGACGGTCGGCACCTTCACGACGGACGTCGACATCGGCGGCGGCGAAGTGACGGCCGATGTCCCCGACTCCCTGGTGCTGGTCCCGGACCAAAACACGGAGCGGGTCGCCGGCGAGGGGATCAAGCTCGCGATCACGAAGGTCGGGAGCCCGACAACGATGACGGACGTCGTCGTGGGTCTGCGCTTCGCGATCACGACGTGACATGGTCGACCGCAACGGAAACGCGGTCGTGGTCGGAGACGACTACGCCGTGGTCGGCCCGGTCCGCAAGGTCTCGGGCGGGAAGGCCGTCGTCGTGCCGGGGATGGAGCGCCCCGTGCACGTCGCCGAGGCCGACCTCGCGCGCGTCGACGATTACGCGCTCCGCACCTTCGTGGAGCAACGCATGAGCCTCGGCCTCGCAGCAGCTCTCGGCCTCTACACGACCAAGAACCCCACGACCGTGCAGCAGATGGCGACCTGCACGCTCGGGACCGGCCTGGCGCGCTCGTTCTGGGGGAACGGTGCATCTGCAAACCAGCCCGTCGCGACCGCGAACATGACGCTCGAGATCGTCTCGAGCTCGGCCAGCGACACGAGCGCGGGGAGCGGGGCGCGGACGATCCTGATCACGGGGGTCGATGATGCCTTCGCCGCGGTCTCCGAGACCGTGACCATGAACGGCACCGCGGCCGTCTCCCTCGCGAACCAATACATGCGGATCAACACGGCCGAGGTCGCGACGGCCGGGACCTCGCAGATCAACGCCGGCACGATCACAATCCGCATCTCGGGCGCCGGCGCGACGCAGAACGTGATCATGGGTTCGCAGGGCTCGCTCAACCAGTTCTTCTACACCGTGCCGGCGAGCCGGATCGCCGTCGTGACGAGCCTCTCGTTCGGCTCGATGGGGGACAGCGACGAGACCGCGCCGCCGCTCGAGTCGACGAGCCTGCTCGGCTTCGTTGGCTACACCGGCGCCTCGGCGGCGGCCCTGGTCTACAAACAGCGGCACCGGCTCATGGCCTATCGCGGGCAGACCAGCTCGCGCGATTTCTCGGGCTCGGGCCTCGTGCTCCCCGCGAAGGCCTGCTACGCACCAAGCGTGCAGAACCTCACGGCCAACAACGCCGAGCTCGTGGGCGACCTGGTCATTCTCGAGCTCGACGTGTGACCACCCGATCCTTCAAGCTGAACGCGGACGCCCTGCTCAAGACGGCGGGTGGCCTGCTCCTCACGCTCTGCACGGCCGTCTCGACCTGGGTCGTAGGAGAGATCCGTTCGATCGAGCTCGAGGCCGTCACGATGCGCGAGCGCGTGCGTGCGCTCGAGGTCCGCGGCGACGGGATTGGCAGCACGCTGCAAGACATCAAAACGCAGATACGGGAGATCGGCGGCCTCATCTCGGAGCAGCGCCGCGAGATCTCGAGTGAGTCCAAGGAGCTCCGAAAACTGATCCAAGAGGCAACGCACAAGTGAAGACGCAACGCACTTCCCCGGTCCTGCCTTCCTGTAATGAGGGAGCCAAGGACCTGCTCTGGTTCGGAATGATCCTGGCGGCGTGCGTCTGCGCGCTGGCGCTGCTCACGGGCTGCGCGACCGCGCCCTCGCGCGCGCTGGCACTGATCCAGGAGAACGTCGTCGATGAGTGGATCGAGCTCGTGAACGCGAGCCCGAAGTTCACGCAGGAGCAGAAGGATCGCCGGGCCCGCACGGCCGTGGTCATCCGACAAATGGTCGAGGCCGACACTGGTGTCCCTGCCTCGAGGCCGACTCGATGAGCCCGGGCCCCATCGCCCCGGTGAAGGCCGAGCTAGAGCGGGCGCTCGAGCTCATGCACGCGCGCTGGACTCCCGAGCAGGTCGACTTCGTCGCGGTCATCATGAGCGACCAGACGGTGCTGCTTGCGCGCAAGGCGCTGGGCGAGGACGTCGACGCCGAGCTCGGGCAGGTCCTGACGCAGCTCGCCGGCCTCGAGTGGGTCGAAGCGCGCGAGGCTTCCAAGCTGGCCGGCCGCGTGCTCGAGGGCGTGTTCGGAGCCATGATCAAGACCGCGATCGCCGCCGCGCTATGACCCCGCGCTCGTCGTTCCTGAGCTCGGAGTTCGTGCTCTCGGCGCTGTGCATCCTGGCCGGCTTCGCGCTGATGTTCTGGAAGGACAAGGACGAGCTCGGCATGGCACTGGTCTCGATTGGCACCGGGGTCTATGGCGGCGTCCGCCTCGGGACCAAGCGGGCCGAGATCCAGGCCGGGGCCAACGTCGAGATCGCGCGGAGCATGCCGCCGCCGGCTCCCCCAGGACCTCTGCTCGTGGCGAACCAGGTCCAAGGGACACCCGGCCCGGTTCGACCGGCCGGGCCTGGGTAGGATGCGCGACTTCGCGGCCGGGGGGCGCCCGGTCGCGGTTCTGAACGGGTTCGATTGCGAGGATCGGTAGGAGGCCGCTCGAGGACCTCGAGCGGCCTCCGTTTCACCCGTATTTCACGCGGCCCGGTTTGTGCCGGCGGCCATAATGGCGAGATCCCGCCCATGGCAAAGCGAACACCACGTGAGCCGACTCTCGACGAGCTCGTCGGCCTCCTGATCGGCGACCGCAAGCGCGAGCGCCGCGAGTGGATCTGGCTCGCCCACTACCGCGACGGGGCCAAGGTCGAGGACCTGGTCTCGCGCTATGGCGTCACGCAAGTGCAGATCGGCGACGGCATCCAGGCCGCGCTGCGCGCGCGCGGCGCGCAGGACCGCATGTTCCAACGGCCGCGGGCCGAGGAAGTCGCCGCCAACATCGCCCGCGCCGGCACGGTCCCCGAGGCCGAGTCGGAAGTCGCGTGAGGTCGACGCAGAAGGCCGGGCCGCCGCCGGCCGGCTTCGAGTCGTGGGGCGAGGCGGCGCTGCAGGCCGATGCCTATGGCGTCGTCCATCATCGCGACGGCCGCGGCGTGCTGCGCATGATCCAGCTCCCCGATGGCTTCACGCGCGCGTTCCCCTTCTGCGGCCAGTGCAGCAAACGGCACAACGCAAACCACTGGCCGGCAAAGTGTGCACGGCCGGCAGCGCTCCCGGTGCGGCCATAAAACGTTACCGGCAACCTTCCATCGGCTCGCGGGATGGCGTCGGGAGACCAGGTATTTCCCCGCACACGAAACGTCGGAGCAGGAGACCGCGGGGGGTGGGCTCGAAACGTCGGAGCAGGCGACGACTGGTAAGTGGGCTCGAAACGGCGGAGCAGTGGGTGGGCTCGAAACGTCGGAGCAGGAGCGAGACCCCGCCGGAGCGGCAAGCTGCAACGAAACGGCGGAGCAGGAGACACCCGGTAGGCTGCAACGAAACGTCGGAGCAGCAGGTGGGCTCGAAACGTCGCGCGGGTGGGCTCGAAACGTCGGTGAGGGTGGGCTCGAAACGTCGGTCCCTCATCTAGAACACTCTAGAACCTCTCAGAGCGGACCGGACCCTGCGCGAGCGCCGAGCTCGTCACACCGCGTCCGTCGTCGAGTCTCTCGTGCGCTTCTGCAACTCCCTGCGCCGCGGCGTCGTCGAGAACCAGAAACTAGCGGCGCTCGAGCTCGCGCTGCTCGAGGCCTCGCGCCAGATCACGGACCCCGCCGTGGCGAAAGTCAAAGGCGGTCCGAGCGTTGCATCCGCAACCGGGTAGCCTTCCCCCTTGCCCATCACTTTCGAGGTCTCATGACCGTTCACGCTCTGTCTTCTCCGGCCGACGTGATTGAAGACGTTGCCCGTCGTCGCGGTCTCGCCCTCGATCCCGACCAGATGACACGGCTACGGCTCCTGCAAGACGCCCCCGGGGAAGGAGGGGGCGACGCGCCCGGCGAAGTTCCGCCGGCGCAGATCATGGCGGCCGGGCTCGCCGTGTTCATCGCGCTCGGCTTGCTCGCCTACGCGCTCTTGTCGATGTTCTGCCGTCCGGCATAAACTGGCACGCGTGCCAAAGCGCGCGTCCGCCAAAGTCTCCCCCCCGGTCGATCTTCGCTTCCTCGCTCGCGCCTTCCCCGACGGGGTCGAGGGTCTGGTCGTCGAGACCGGCGTCGCGCGCTCGCAGCTCTACAGGTTCCTGCGCGGGCCCGCGCGCTCGAAGGAAGACCTGACGACCGACCGCTGCTTCAAAGAACCGCCCGCGGACATCATCGAGGCGGTGGCGCACGCCCTCGGCGAGGACTCCAAGGTGCGCGCCTTCGCGACCAAGCGCGAGCTCTCGCCGGCCGGCCTGCTCAAGCTCTGGCGCGAGAGCTCACCCCGCGACTTTTGACACTCGTTTGCTGGTCGCCGGTGCCGGCCCCCAATAGGTAGGGGGTCTCGTCCAGAGCCCGGCAGGAACCGGCAGAAAAAGCACCGGCCACCCTTGCGCGCGCCCAGAGCGCGGCAAGAGTGGCCGGGGTCTTGTCAGAGACCCCAGAGACACTACCGGCACGGACCGGCACGAGCAAGCCCCCCCCGCAGTTCGTTCGTCTGCGCGGCCGGGATCTCCGGGTCGGCTTCGCGGGGCTCTTGCTCGACCTGATCGGGCACCGCGCTACCTACGGCCTGACGACTCCGAGCACGACGCCCGAGCTCGCCGGCATGCTGGGGATATCTTTCCGCACGGCCGAGCGGTGGCGGGAGCAGGTCCTCGCCGCCGAGCTCGTGCAGCGGGCGTGGGGCGGCCTGGTTCTGACGCCGGCCGGCTCCCGTGATCCGGGCACCGGTTGCCTCTGCCCTGTCTGGATCTTGCACCGGCGCGACCTGACCCCGGCGCAGAAGTGCACGTGGGCCGCCTTGAAGGCCGAGGAGCTCAAACGCCGGTCGATGCTGGGGGGGGGCTACCGCGAGTGGCTCGAGTCGTCCAAAGCCCGCGGCCGGCGCGTGAGGCTCTCGGAGGACACCATCACGCGGGCGATCGTGGTCCTCGAGTCGAAGGGCTTGGTCCAGGTCGAGCGCAAGGTCCTGCGCACGGCGACCGGGCTGATCCTCGACCTCAAGCGGATCACGACTGGCCAGGGCAAAGCGCCCGCGTCCCGGCATACCGGGACAACCCCCGCGAGCCCGGGCAGAGTTCCACGTGAAACGCCAGCTTGCGGCGACCTTCACGTGCCTTCGGCGGAGACCGGATCCGGAATAGACCGCTCGGTTATCCCCATGAGGGCTCCCCTCGGTGGAGAGCCGGTGGACATGGGGGCGGCCGTCCGCCGGCTCGTGCTCGGCCTCGCCGTCGAGAAGGCCGCCGGCTTCGTCCGCCCGCCCTCGCCCAGCGCGGTCGAGATTGCCCTGCAGGACCCGGACACGATCACCGCCGCCGCCTCGCCCTACTCGAACCTGCGCGAGCTCTGGCTCCTGCTCGCCGCTGCCGGCGTCCACGTCGGCGCGATCTTCCAGCGCAAGCGCTTCGACTTGGCCAAAGCGTTGGCCAAGGTGGGGACCACGGGCCGCGAGCTCAAGGCCTGGATCGAGAAGGGTCTCGACCGCGCGGCCAACGTCGGCGGCTATGTCGCGACCTGTGCACGGCGCAAGGTCGCGCTCGCGAGCCTGCATGCGCACGCTCTTGCGAGCGGCCCCTTCCATTACCAACGGCCGAGACGGTAAAAACCGGCACACAACCCATGGCCAAGAAGCTCCCCCCGCCTGACCTCGCGCACATCGATCCTGGCCTGCGCTCGCTCGCCGTCCCGATCGCCGACCTCGTGCCTGATCCCGAGAACGCGCGGAAGCACGACGAGCGGAACATCGACGCGATTGCCTTCTCCCTGCGCGAGTTCGGCGTGCGCTCCCCCCTCACGGTGCGCAAGGGCGTGGTCATCATCGGCAGCGGCCGGCTCGAGGCCGCGAAGAAGCTCGGCTGGACTCACCTGCCGGTCCTCCGAGCGGATGACCTGACGGAAGGCAGAGCGCGCATGCTGGCGATCGCCGACAACCGATCGGCCGAGCTCGCCACGTGGAACGACGAGCAGCTGGCCAAGACCCTGCGCGAGCTCGACGTCGAGATCCCGCCCGAGCTCTTCAAGGACGACGAGATCGAAGCCCTCCTCGCCGAGCAGCTCGACGAGCACGCCGACGAGCTCGCGCAGAAGGGCAAGGTCGAGTTCGAGTTTCTGGACAAGCCGCCCGAGGAGCCGATCACGAGCCTCGGCGATTCCTGGGAGCTCGGCCGGCACATCGTCCACTGCGCCGATTCTCTGAACCTGGACAACTGGAAGGGAGTGCCGGCCGTGGCGGCCGTGTTCTGCGATCCTCCCTACGCGATCTACGGCTCGAGCACGGGGATCTCCTCAGAGGTCACGGACGACAAGTCCATCGCCCCGATGTTCAAGAACATGGCCGTCGTGTTCGCGCGCGTCGTGAAGCCCTTTGGCCACGTCTACGTGTGCACCGACTGGCGCAGCTACCCCGCGCTGTGGACCGCCTTCCGCGGCCTGCTCGACCCCAAGAACCTGATCGTGTGGGACAAGGGCGGCAGCGGCCTGGGCGCGAACCACGCCAACACCTTCGAGCTCGTCGCCTTCTACCATCGCACCCCCTTCCATCGGCGCACCATGACGAGCGCGAAGCCGACCGGCTCGCGGCCTGTCCACCGGCCGAACCTCTGGCGCTACCCCAGAGTCTCGGGCGACGAGCGCCACCACAACGCCGCCAAGCCGGTCCAGATGATCGCCGACGCCCTCGAGGCTTCGAGCGAGCCGAACGAGACGATCGCGGACCTGTTCGGGGGGAGCGGGTCGGTGCAGATCGCGTGCGAGCGCATCGGCCGCGCTTGCATCACGTTCGAGCTCGAGCCCGGCTGGGTCGACGTGATCGTGAAACGATGGGAGACCGAGACCGGCAAGAAGGGCAAGCGGATCCCGGGCGCGGGCGGCGCCAAGGCACACAAGGCCAAGAGGAAGAAACCATGACCGTCTACGGCGAGATCCCGATCGACGACTACCTGCGGCTGACGGGCGACGTCCCGAAGAAGTTCCTCCCCGTCGCGCACGTGCGGAAGGGCTACGTCTTCAGTTGCGTCGAGTGCATGCGCTCCTGGCTCGATCGGGATCTCCCCCACCACATCCGCAAAAGCGTGCTGATGCAGACCGACGGCACGATCGTGATTCTCGCCAAGCCCCCGGTGTCCGATGGCTGACTACCGCTCCGATCTGCCCGAGCGCCCCTACCGGATCGCGAAGCTCCCGCTCGATGACCGCGGCTATCCCGTGCCGGCCTTCGTGACCTGGTTCGACCAGGACGGCGAGGTCACGCAACCCGGGGACGGCAAGCCCGACTTCCGCGTGGTCTCGCTCGAGCGCGTCCAACGATGCATCGCCGGCGAGCGTTGCTGGATCTGCGACGGCGTGCTCGGCGGCTTCCGGACCTTCGTCATAGGGCCGATGTGTTGCGTCAACCGGATCTCGTCCGAGCCCCCCTCGCACCTGGACTGCGCCGAGTATGCGGTTCGCGCCTGCCCATTTCTGATCCTGCCGAACAGCAAGCGCCGGGAGGCGGACCTGCCGCCCGAGGCCACCGAGCCAGCCGGGACCATGCTGCGCAGGAACCCGGGATGCAGCGCGCTGTGGACCACCAAGCGCTACCAGATCGAGACGGCCAGGGAGGGCGGGGAGGGCTACCTCTTCCGCCTCGCGGCCCCGACCTCTCTCACGTTCTGGGCCGAAGGCCGCCGCGCGACCCGCGCTGAGGTCGACGCGTCGATCGAGAGCGGGCTACCGGTCTTGCGCGAGACGTGCGTGAATGCCCGCGAGCTCGGCAAGCTCACCGAGGCCGTCACGGCCGCGACCGAGCTCCTGGACAAGCAGGGAGGCTTCTGATGACACACCAGCCGCTCCCCGTTCCTCGCATGGCGGAACTAGTAGGCGCGCGCGCCTGCAGGGCATTCTCCTTCTTAGTCCCTCTCTGCAGGGCTCTACACGCGCGCCGGGGAGCGGCATTCTCATGACTCCAGAGGAACAAGAGCGCGCGGCCTGCGCCGCCATCGCCCGCTCGTGGGCCGGCACGCTTCGGCTTCGCGGCGGCGGCGGCTATGAAGTCGCGAACGCGATCGCGCGCGCCATCATCGCCCGCGGCGGCCCGCACCCGGTCGACGCGCTCGAGCAGGAGGTCCACGAGCTCGGCCTCGAGCTCAACAAGGGGACCCTCGCCGAGCTCCGCGCGTTCGCCGACGAAGAGGTCGACGGGTGAAGCCACGCGAGCACGTCGTGCCCTCGCGGCGCACCTTCGGGACCTCGGCCAGCGACGAGCCCGGCCGGTCGCGACTCCGCTGCGTCTGCCGGTTCTGCGATGCGGTCTGCGGGCACGTGAAGGCGCACGAGCTCGAGCGGTGCGACAAGACCTTCGAGACCTGTAGGTCTCTCTTGAACGAAACCCGATGGGCTGGAGGCCTCATGCCGTGACAACCGATATCCCAAAGACGCCACCGACGGCGAGCAAGCTCGACCTCGCCAAGGCGCAGCTCACCATGGAACTGCACTCGCGCCGCATGGTGCAGCTCTTCCCCGACCGCAAGACCGTCGACCCGACCGTCGTCTTGACCGAGTGGCGCAACCATATCGCCCGCGCGATCGCAGCCGAGCGCGGGGCCTGCCTGGCGGCCGTCGAGACCGCGGTGCGTAACGTGAAGGAAGGCGGGATCCAGCCGATTCGCGCGCTGCAGCTCCTGCTCGAGGCCCTGAGCGAGGCCCAGGACGTCGCCAGCGACGACGCCAAGATGGCGGCGGCGATCGTGCGGGGGGCCTTCCAATGAGTGGCCACGAGGTCCTGGGTGTCATCCTGCTCTCCTACCTCGGCGGCTTCGTGACCGCGGCGCTCGCCGTCGCGAGGATCTACCGTGCCCGGGTCCGCCGCCTCGAGGACCGCGTGTTCGAACTCACGCCGGTGTGCGGCTGGAAGTCGCGCTCGCCCGCGAGGCTCTTCCTGTGAGCCTCGACGCGACCCCCACGACGGCCGAGCTCGTCGCCGCCGCGGCCCTCGTGACCCAGCTAGGGGTCGGCCTGCACCTTGGCGGCCTCACGCCCGAGCTCGTGCTGACTCTGACCGGACAACCGAAGCAGGCCGAGGTCAAAGCCAACGATCTGCGCGCGTGGCTCGCCAAGGTCTTGGCCCAGGCTCGCGTCGATCACGCGGCCACGTGCGCCGCCCTCGCTAACACCATTGCCTGCGCGCATCCCGCCGGACAGAGCGAGGGCAGCGTGCCGCTCGACGCTAGGGCCGCGAAGCACGGCTGGTCTCTCGGCCTGAAGATCAAGGCCGCCATCGAGAAGTGGGGGGCGCAGTGAGTCGTCGAGTTAGAGAGCAGGATCTGGAGCAGCGGTGCGAAAACTGCAAGTTCTGGCACCGGGACAGAGCGTGGCGGACCGTTTACCCGGAATCCTGGGTGGGAGAGTGTCGCAAGAAAGCCCCGCTGCTTTCCGGTTGGCCAAAGACGAAGGAGACCGACGACTGTGGGGATTTCCGGATCGGCTTCTACACCGGCACTGAGGGCTTCCAATGAACCCACACAAACGGGGGGCGCAATGACGCCGGGTCATGCCATCGGCGCGCTCCTCGAGGAATCCGAGCGCAACATCCTGTGCCGCGATGACCGGAGCGCGGGCATGGTCAGGCTCCTCGAGATCGTGATCGCCGCTCGCAAGGAGCTCGAGGACCTGCGCGCGCATTACGTCACGCGCCGCCCCCTCGCCGAGATCCTGACCGGCAAGCGGGCGAGCCTGGAGGAAATGGAGAGCGCCGCCCGCGGAATCGCGCGCACCGTCGAGGACCTGATGCCGGGCGGATGGGGCTTCGGCCTCCTGTTCTGCACGATCGGCGACGCCGGGCTGACCTCCTGGATCTCGAACATGCGCCAAGAGGACATGGCCGAGTGCATGGCCGAGGTCCTCGACCGGTGGAGCAAGAAGATCCCCCATGACTAGCAACCCCCTCACCAAGCCGCAGGTCATCACGCTGCCCGACGACGGCACGCGGCGAATTCTCCTCTCGGTTCACGACTACGCCTCGAGCGAAGTGCTGCTGCAGCTCGACGGCCCGGTCGAGCTCGTGCGCGGCATGCTCGCGGACTGGATGACCCCAACCTCGCCCGCGGCCCGCAAGACGCTCGAGCAGGTCCTGGGCGACATCGTCGCGACGCTGCCCGCGCCCGCGCGCGATGCCTTCCTCGTGCCAGGATGCGTGAAGCGCGCCAACACCTACCGCTGCGATGTCTGCGGGCGCTGGTCCGTAAAGCTCGAGGGCTTCGCGCCGCACGGCCTCGGTTGCACGAAGGACGTGGGCCCCCATGGGTGACGTCGCGCGCGCGCTCTGCGAGCTCCTCCGCCAGCCGGGCTTGCGGATCCAGATCCAGGCCGCCGAGGCCGATCACGACTCCTGCCACGTCGCGATCGAGACCTTCGCCGGCGACTTCGAGACCTTCGTGCCGCTCGAGCGCGGCACGGCCGTGTTCGAGGTCGCGCTCTGGCAGGCCTTCGAGAACGCGCTGGTCCTGGTCAAAGGGAAGGCGCCGTGACGTCTCGCGAGAATCAGATCCGAGGAGCGATTGCGGCGCATGGCGGGCGCGTGCGCGCCGCGTTCGAGTTCGCAGCGGAGCTCGTGCGGCAAGCTCGCGGGCACTTCGCGGCCGAAGTGCAGGCCCTGATGGGCTCCGGTTGCTGGACGACCCTGACGACGCAAGCCGGCAAGGCACTCATCACCCGACACCCCGCAGTCTCGCGCGAGGAAGGCGCCCGCGAGGACTATCTGCTCTGGCACGACGGCCCCGTCGCAATCCGGTTCCGGGTGCAGAACGCCGCCTGCCCGGCGGGCGCAACGCAGACCGGACAAGGGACGCTCCCGGGCCTGCCCTCGGCCGCGCTCGGCTATGACGTGCAGCGCCTCAATCCGACGCCGAACGCGATCAGTTCCGACGTCGATGGGCTCTGCCCCACCGTGCTCTTTCTGTGGGTCGATCGCGGCGCCGACAAGCTCGACGTCTGGGCCGTCTCGCCGGTCGCGCGCGCGATCGCGATCAAGGACACGCAGATGGGCAGCTACCCAACAATCGATGGCGTGCGCTGGAGCCTCGCGGTCCTCCTATGAAGCTCAAGTGCCCGACTTGCGGCGGCCCGCCCCTCGACTGGCGCGGCGAGCACCGCGCCTACTGCGCGGCCTGCAAGACTCACTTCGATCCCCGGCCGCAGCTGCACGCGCATCAGAGCATCGATGTGCGCACGCTCTGGAACAAAGTGCTCGAGTCGATGCGGAAGAACGAGCAGAGCCCGAGCCACGCCGCGTTCGCGACCAAGCCCGAGAACGGTGAGCCGATCGCCGTCGTGCTCGTGACCCAATACCCCGAGCTCGTCGAGCTCATCCACGCCTTCTTCGAGAAGGCCTACCAAGAGGGCACGGCCGCGCGGGGAACCGGCCCGGTGCCGCGCCTCGACAAGGAGTGCCAATGACGACCGAAGAGCCGAACCTGATCCCCCCGACCGAGCTCCTGGTGATCGCGCGCCGCGAGGTCGCGATGCGCGAGCGCGTCTACCCCCGCCAGATCGAGGCCGGCAAGATGAAGCCGGCCAAGGCCGAGCACGAGATCGAGGGCATGCGCCAGATCTGTGCGATCCTCGAGCGCTTGATCAAGCAGGCCGATCTCTGAACCGGTAACGTTCCGGCACCCATGATCCTCGACACGACCCCGACTGCCGCCGAGCTCACAACTGCAGCGGCCTTTCTCGTCCGCACCGATGCCACAATCGCGCTCCTCGATCGGAGTGACGACGACGGCGAGGTTACGGTTGCGACGCTGACCTTCGTCGATGCGCCGGGCGCGATCTCGGCCCTTGCCGACCTCACGGCCTGGCTCGCGACGGTCCTCGCGCAGGGCCGCACCGATGCCTCGGTGACCTGCTCGGCGCTCGCCGCGGCGCTCGTGAGCAAGTTCCCCGCAGCGGCGGCCGGAAGTGATCCGGTCGACGCGCGCGCTGTGGCGCACGGCCAGGACGTGGCCAACCGCATCGTGACCGCGATCGAGGCCTTCGGCGTGAACGGCGCGTGAACGACCAGCTCATCATCGCCGACTCCCGCGAGCTCGCCAAGTTTCCCGAGCTCCGCGCCGCCGTGACGCTGATCGTGACGCGGGCCAAAGCCCGGCACGCAAAGCAGCGCGGCGAGCTCCGAAAACACGTCACCGACTTCGGCGCCGCATTCGTCTTTGCCATCGTCGAGAAGCTCGAGATCGACCAGGCGATTCGCGACGCGATCACGGCGATCCTGCCCGAGCTCGTCCTTGCCAAGGCGCCCAGGACCAAAGGCAAGCGCAGGAAGTAGCGTTGAGCATGGCTCCACGCCGCTTCGCGTTCCTTCTCCTGCTCTGCTCCTGTCATACCCCGCCCGAGCCGCGGACGGGCCCCATGGTCGTCCCGGTCCTGAGCTCGCCACCGGGGGCTCGGGTCTACTGGGGTCTCGAAGGCGCGGGCGAGCCGAGCGGCTTCGCCGGCACGACGCCGTGCGAGCTCGTGCTCCCGCGCCTCGAGGTCGCGGTCGTCATGCTGGTTTTGCCAGGCCATCGAACCTGGATGAGCCCGGTCTTGCCCGAGGGGTTCGAGCGGACCGCCTGGAACCCGGCCGGCTCCCCGCTCTGGGCCATCCTCACCCCCGGCGAGGGCACCGATTCCGGCCCCACGCATGACACGATCGACGTCGCACCGCTCGTCATGGATCGTGAGGGGACGCCGGTCATGTTCACCGGCCGCTACCCCGCGGGCAGCTCGTTCTACACGCGCCGCCGCCGCTGAGAGACTGGTAACGCCGTCGAGGGCTCCCTAGCCTTCCGGCATGCGGACGCACAAACCGGCACCGAGAAGCGGTGCCGCCCCCCCCGACCGCGAGCGCGCGCCATGGTGACGCTCAAGGTGAACCTGATGGTTCGCTCGCCCATCGAGCCGAAGCCAGGCTTCGCTCTGTTCCACGAATGGACGAAGGACGTCGACACCGACTTCGTCCCGCGCGGCGGCGACCTGATCCATCTCAAGCTCTCCAACGGCCTGCAGGCCCGCCTCGAGGTCACGTCGGCAGTGCTCGGCCTCGTGTGCGAGAAGCTCGGCGACCGCGTGACAGCGCATGCCCTCGCGCTGGTCGACGCCGATCCGCGCCAATGTGGACCACTTGCCGAGGGCCTCGAGGAGAGCGGATGGACCAAGACCGGGATTCAGAACGTGATGCCGCTCGTGAACCAGCAAGCCGGCCGGCGGCTCTCATGACGGAGCACGAGCCTGGCGTCGTGAAGGCAGGGAGCCCGGAGCTACGTTCGCACGGCGAGCCTTTCGGCCGCTGGTTCAACGACGTCCTGCTGAACCGGATCATGGAGACGCTGATGCCCGCGACGCCGCAGGAGATCCGCGAGCTCGCCGAGCGGCACTCGCGCGACGACTCGGTGCCCAAGCAATGGCGCGGCCGGCCGGGCCCGCTTGAAGTCGCGATCCACGTGATTCTCTGCAAAGGCCTGCTCGATTGGCGGGCGGCGCTGCGCTCGTGCTCGATCACGGAGAGCGGCTTCCTCATGGAGGCCGACCTCGCCCTCGCCGTCATCGAGGCCAGGCCCGACGTGCTCGAGCATCTCGAGGGCGTGGAGCTCGAGCGCGCGTGGGTTTCCGTCACCCGGCAGTTCCCGCAGGGCGCCCGCTCGGCGCGCGGCGTCGTCGCGCTGGCAAAGGCTCGAGGCGGGCGCTGGGAGCCGGCTGTGAAGCTGGCAAGGATCCAGGCCTTCGAGGCGCTCTTCGCCGACGTGTTCGCTGGCGTGAAGCTCGTGGTCGAGCTCCCCGCGTTCCGCGGCACGGTCCCCGCCTCGAGCATCGGACCCGCGCTCGAGGTCGATCGCGCGGAGTTCCTGCGGCCCGAGAAGGGCGTGCTGCCGGCCGCCGAGGCTCCCGAGCCGGTGCCGCCGCAACCGCCGCCGGCGAGCTCGGCCCCGAGCGGCAACGTCCTGATCTTGAGCCTCGAGGCGCCGCCGCGCCCCGCCGAGCTCACGGTCTGGATCAATGGCGGTTCGGGCAACGTGCGCGAGTGGAGCGCCGGCAGCTGGAGGCCCGTCGAGCTCGAGGGACGCCCCGAGCTCCGGGCCGATGTCCGCGGCTTCGTCGTGCAGGAGGCCGAGGCCGCCGCCGGCAAGCTCGGCTGGGACCCACTGCGCAAGGCCAAGGCGCTCGAGGCCAAGTTCGGCCCGGGCGTCACCGTGTTCGGCGACGTGCCGCTGCAGGAGCTCGCGAAGCTGGTCCACAAGATGCGCGAGCAGGGGCTGGCGAAGAAGTGAAGGCGAAGAACACCATGCGCGCCGCGGACCTGCCGCGCGACTTGCCGTGGACCTGCCAGATCCTCGCGGACAAGGACGGAGCGAAGTTCGTGCGGGTCGGCATCCGCTGCCCGGCCGCCAAGAAGAACCGCCCCGAGATCCATTGGGTTCCGCAGACCCGCGGCAAGAAGGGCAAGCGCCCGATCGTGGCGCCGAGCACGGAAGCGCGCATCGACGAGCGCCGCCTCGCGGCCATGTTCGACCTCGCGCTCGTCGGCCACACCAACGACGCCCTCTTCGGTGAGGACGACGTCGAGGTGACCGGCTCCTACAACGCCGCCCGCGACTTCCTGTGGATCGACTTCCGCCGCCGCGCGCCGCCACCGGCGCGCTTGTGCTGGCGCAATCGCGACCTGACCAACTTCCTCGAGACGATCCTCGATGCCGCGCAAGCGAAGAAGCACCGCGGCGTGTTCAAGAATGACAAACAGGTCGCGGCGATCGACTTCCGCCGCCTCTACCTCGAATGATCCGCACCCAACCTGAGCAATACGCGATCGGCATCGTGATCGGGCTCGCGCTCGTTACTGCCGGTGTGTTCGTGTCCTTCTCTCTCGGCACCGCGCTGATCGTCACGGGCGCGATTGCTGTCTGTCTCTTCGGCCTCGCGCGCGCCGGAACGCAGCGCGGGTCCAAACGTCTGTGAGGCCTCCTATGTCGACCGCGTTCTCCGTTGCCAACCTCTCCGACGCGACCCGGTGCACCTGGTTCGACGTCATCGTCCCCTTCCAAGAAGGCCGCGATCTGCCGGCCTTCTGCCGCACTGCGGTGCGCGGCTGGCCGGCCGTGAAGGAGGAAGCGCTCGGCATCCAGGGCTGGCGCTTCGCTGTGCGCGGAGGGCTCGAGGGAGTCTCGATGGTGCGCGACGCCGTGGTGCGCAGCAATGACCCCGCACCGGCCTTCGCGCCCTCCGAGTGGGTCGACGATCGGTGGGACCTGCTCACGGTGACGGTCGTCGTCGTCGTCAACGGCGTCGAGAACCGGATCGTGTGCAACCGCTTCCAGGTCTCGGAGTCGGCCGCCTCGAGGCGCTACACGCTGTGGGGGCGCTGCCCGACCCTCGACGTGCTGTGCGCCGATGGCTACCTGATCGAGCGCGCCGGCGACGACGTCGTCGAGCTCAAGATCGCGCTGCGCAATAGCCACCCGGAGCGCTCGACCATGGGCGTGCTGATTCAGGACGCCTGGATCGAGACGGGCGAGCTCCTGATCCTCGATGACCGCAACGCCTTCGGGTTCGGGACGGCCGAGCTCGCCAAGCCCGAGGTCCCGGCATGGGGGCCGTTCAAGTCGCGGATCGTGCAGCATCCGACCTGGCTCGGCGCCTGGTGCGAGATGCACGTGCGGGGCGCGTTCCTCTGCCTGCCCAATGACGTGCCCTTCGGCATGCTCTTGCTCGGCAATGCGCAGACCAAGGCCCGCGTCGCCAACGCCGCCGCACGCATCGGCGGCCCGGTCATCGCGTGTCCCGCAGGATGGGACGACGCTCTGGAGACAGCTGGCTTCCTCGGGACCCATTACGTGCCGCGCCCCGTGCCGAACGACTATGCGCAGCTGCTCAAGTGGGCCGGCAAGGTTGTGGACTGGTTCAACCGGCCCGGTGCCGACTATCAGGACCAGCGGCCCCTCGGCCAGCTGAAAGGCGCGGGCAGCACGGGCGACCAGGAGGACTTCGGCGCGGGCAAGAAGATCGTGGGCGCGACGCTCGGGAACCCGGTGGGGATCTACCTCATGCGCGGCGCGCTCTCCGAGATGTGCCGGCCGATCCACCACTACGAAGCCGACGGCTCTTTGGTCAAGGTCGACAAACACCCCGATCTCGTGTTCTGGTCGCAAGGGGTTCACTACTCGACCACGGTGTCCCCGGATCGTCTGGGCAAGCCGGTGCCCGAGCCAGCGAACGAGACAGGTGGCTTCGGCGGGAAGGACAATCAGCACGACAGCGACAACAACTTGCACGCCGTGATCGCGTGCACGGGTGACGAGGTCCTGCTCAATGTCGTGCGCGCCGAGATCGAGAAGCATCGCGGCCGGTCCTCGACCTTCGTCGACGTGAGCCGCGGCCAGGGCCGCCCCTTCCATTCGATGGCCGACGAATACCTGCTCACGGCCGATGAGCGGATCTTCGACTGCCTCATGCATCACGTCGAGAACAGCTACCACGCGAGTGCCGCGAAGGGCTGGCTCGATGACAAGACTCGCACCGTGCGCGCAGTCTCGTGGTCGATGGACGACCGCCTGCTCAAGATCTGGGATCCGGTGCAGGAGAAGTTCGTGAACGCACCCTGCTGGTCGGTCTGGGGCGAGGGCCTCAACTGGATCGGACTGCGGGCTGCAGCAAGGGCCGCGAAGAAGCGGGCCGCGCTCGCGCTCAAACCGTGGGACGCGCGGGCCGACCTGGCGCTTCGCCTCTGTTACGAGGTCGGCGCCACCGTCATGCGTCACGGCTTCTTCGTGAATGAGTTCGGAGCCTGGGACACTGCGGCCGTCGTGCTGTGGCAGCAGGGCGAGAACCAGGGCAAGGGCGTGCCCGAGTATCTCTACCGCTCGGCCGGCGCAGTGGGCGTGAACACGGGCCCGGGGATCTACGAATGGTCGATCCCGTGCATCTACGGAATGGTCGAGCTCCTCGAGCAGGACCTGCAGACCATGCAACCCGGGGACGTGCACCCGAACCTGGGGGGCTACACCAAGGAGGACTGCATGGATCTGGCGCGGCGCGGGCGCGCGATCATGGAGAGCGATCGGCTGGACACGATCACGACGTGGCAGCAGAGGGAGTGGCGCGCGGTCTCACGCGAGGGCGCCGGCGCGGATGTGAAGTGGGCATCGATGGGCAAGGTCTCGGAGATCCAAGGCCTCGCCCCTTCGCTGCTCGGCACGGCGCCGAGCAGCATCCGCGAGCTCCTGCCTCAGAGCGGCGCGGACCCCGTGCTCCTGCCCTCGCCTGTCCTGCCTGCCGCTGTGGTGTAACTACCGCATGCGCACGAGGGTATCAGCAGCAGACGCGGTGGCACGGGAGATCAGACCTAGGGCAGCAGGGGCCCACGATGGCCCAGGATCGATGCGTGCCAAGCTCGACCCATGGGCCATCCTGCCCTCGCGCAGTGCAGGGGCAGGGGGCGTGGGGCCAGGGGCCCCCCCCCCGTCGTCTGGGTCCTCCCGCGTGGGGGGCTGGTCGGGGTTACGGCGAGCCCGAGGGGGGAAGCAAAATCACCCGGCTCGACTCAAGATGGATCGGAGCTCGTGGATCCGCGCGGGGCGCTGACCCGTGAAGAAGCGACCGGGAACCGTGACCACCCGGAGCGCCCTGATGGGCGCGCTCAAGGTCGCGCACAGCACGGTGGCCAACTGGGTGAACCGGCCAGACTTCCCCGGTGGGAAGCACGGACCCTGGGAGCTCGCCAAGGTCGTCGCCTACGTGCAGGACATGCGCGCCGGCAGCAAAGCGCGCGACGGCTCGCACGAGGCAACCGCGTTCGAGGACCTCGGGCAGGGCGGCGGCGCGAAGGCCGGCAACCGCCAGGACTCGCTCGACCTCAAGCGCCGCGTCGAGACGCAGCTGCTCGCCGAGAACCTCAAACGCGCGCGCGGGCTCGTCGTCCCCCGCGACGAGGTCGCCGTCATGCTCGCGGCCCGCATGCGAGAGCTCACCCGCATGCTCGGCGCCGTCGCGCGCCGGCTCGGCCGCAAGCTCCAGCACCGGGCTCTCGACGCGGCCTTCATCGAGGCCGAAGTCCGCGCCGAGCACGAGCGCGTCATGTGGTCCTGCTACGGCCGCGACGAACCCGGAGAAACCGTGGACACCGAACCGCGCGAGCGGCAAGATCCGGCACCGTGAAGCCGGCGCCGGCGCGCGCCATTCCTTCCTGTCCCCCCTCCCTTTCTGCCGCCTGTGAGTCGCGCGGCGCCGGCCTTCACGCTTGAGCGCGATCTCCAAGCTCCTCTGGCCGGAAGAGCGCGCCGCCGCCCGCCCCCCCGAGCACCTGACCGTCTCGCAGTGGGCCGACCGCTACCGCATCCTGCCGCCTGACTCCGCGGTCCCCGGCCCCTGGTCGACCGACCTCAACCCGCCGACCCGCGGGATCATGGACGCGTTCTCGGACCGTGCCATCCGCTCGATGACCCTCATGGGCGGGACGCAGTGGGGGAAGTCCGAGACCCTGATCAATTGCGGGCTCTGGGCCATCGACCAGGACCCGGCGCCGATCGCGTTCGTCATGCCGACCGAGAAGCAGGTCGTCTCGTTCGCACATCGCCGGCTGAAGCAGGCCGTCGCGAGCTCGCCGCGCACGCGGCCCATGCTGCCAAAGCGCAAGGGCGACTGGAAGGCCGACGAGTTCACGATCAACGGCGCGTCCGTGCTCATGGCGTGGGCCGAGAGCGCCTCGCGCCTCGCCGAGCGTTCCATCCGCTACGTGTTCGCGGACGAGATCGACAAGATGAAAGAGTTCACGGGGAAGGAAGCCGACCCGCTGAGCCTGATCACGGAGCGCACGCGCTGGTGGCACGACTACAAACACGTCTTCGCGTCGACCCCGACGACGCCGCGGGGCTACATATGGGGCTACTGGCTCCGCTCCGATCGCCGGCGTTTCTTCGTCCCATGCATCCATTGCGGCACCTTCCAGCCCCTCGAGTTCTCCAAGACCCACGTCGTCTGGCCAGAGACCGAGCGCGACCCTGAGAAGATCCGCAAACAGCGCCTCGCCCGCTATGTGTGCCAGACGTGCACGAAGCAGATCGAGGACACCGACGAGAACCGGCACCGCATGCTGCGCGGCGGAGTCTGGGTCCCCGAGGGCGGCAAGGTCCTGCACGACGGCACGGTCGCCGGGCCATTCACGGAGCACGCCGGCTTCCATCTCAACTGCCTCTACTCGCCGGTGCTGACCTGGTCGGACTGCGCCGCGATGTTCCTGCGCAGCAAGGACAACGTCGCCGGGCTCCTCAACTGGACCAACTCCTGGCTCGGCTGGCCGTGGATCGAGAAGAGCCTCGAGCTCGAGAAGGACAAGCTGGCGCAGCGCGCGGTGCACGCGATGCCGCGCGGCGTCTACCCCAAGGGCGCCGTCGTGCTCACGGCCGGCGCCGACGTCGGCAAGAACCTGATCCACTACGTGATCACGGCTTGGATGCCGGGCGAGCGGACGCATTGCGTCGAGGCCGGCGTGGTCACGACCCTCGACGAGCTCACCCTGGTGCTGCTCATGCGCACGTTCGAGGACGTGGACAAGCAACCGCTCCCGGTGCGGCTCGTGTGCATCGACTCGGGATACGACACGGACAAGGTCTACGGCTGGTGCATGCAGTTCCCCGAGCTCGCGCGGCCGACGAAGGGCTTCGACACGCGCGCGGTCCCCTACATGGCGACCAAGATAGAGCGCGACTTCGGCGGCACCCCCGGCGGCCTCATGCTCTGGTCGATCGATACCAGCTACTACAAAGACAAGCTGGCGCGGCAGATGACCGGCGACTTCGGGGCGGCCGGCTCGTGGTCGATCCATGAAAACCCGCCCGACCCCGTGCTCGAGCATCTCACGAGCGAGCACAAGGTCCTGCACCGTGATAGCAAGGGCCGCGTCAAAGAGGTCTGGATGCCGAAGCCCGACGGCGGGCCGAACCACTGGTTCGACGCCGCGGTCTATTCCTTCGCCGCCGGCGACATGCTCCACACCTACACGCTTCGCGAGCACGCGCCGGCCGAGAGCATCGCCGCGTTCTCGGCCGCGGTCGGTGCGGCAACGCGGACCGACGAGACCAAGCGCCGCGCCGAGTCGTGGATCCGGAAGCGCGACGAAGAGCGCGAGACCAGACGTGGCGGCTTCATTCGCCGGCGTGGGCCGTCGTGAGGCGGCGCTTCCTCGATCGTGTGCCGCGCCGGAGCCAGCAGCACGAGCCGCCCCCGCCTCCCCCTGAGCCGGCGCCGAGCTCGGGAGGGGAGGGCGACGACGGGGAGGGCGACGAGCTCCCGATCGTCCCCTTCGTCCCGGTCCGGTGCCCGCGCTGCAAGGCGACCAAGCCGATCACGGACGGGATCTACAAGCCGCTGCGACGGCGCTATCACCTGTGCCAGGACTGCGGGCGAAAGTTCCTCTCGGTCGAGCTCGACCCCGGCGACCTCGAGACCCCCCTGGACGCGGCCCGGTAAGAACCGGCACCATGCCTCGGTCCCTCATCCCCCTAACTCCTCAGAGATCCATGAAGAAGAACCCGCACGAGACGCTCGCCGCCGATCAATCCGCCCTGACCGTTCTCAAGCTGGCCGAGCTCGTCGAGAGCAAACACAACGCCCGCCGCTCGTTCGACTCCGCCAAGATGAAGGAGCTCGTCGAGTCGATCGCGATTCACGGCGTGCTCTCGCCGATCCTGGTCCGCCCCCTCGGCAAGGGATACGAGATCGTCGCCGGCGCGCGCCGCTTCCGCGCCGCCCGGACCGCGAAGCTCGAGACCCTGCCCTGCGTCGTGCGCACGCTCGACGACAAGGAAGCGCTCGAGGTGAACCTGATTGAGAATCTCCAGCGCGCTGACCTCGAGCCGCTCGAAGAAGCCGACGGCTACCTCACCCTGACCAAGAAGCACGGCTACTCGGCCGAGCAGCTCGCGACCAAGATCGGCAAGTCGATCGGCTACGTCTACGGTCGGCTCAAGCTCTGCGAGCTCGCGCCCGGCGTGAAGAAGATGGTCGCCGACAAGACGCTCGACATGAGCCTGGCACTGCTCGTCGCGCGCATCCCCGACGTCAAGCTCTCGGAGAAGGCCGCGAAAGAGATCGTGAGTGGCTTCGGCAACGGCGAGGCCATGTCCTGGCGCCGCGCCTCGGAGCACATCCAGAGCTCCTACATGCTGAGGCTCAAAGACGCGCCCTTCGACACCGGCGACAAGACCCTGGTGCCCGCGGCCGGCGCATGCGGCCCGTGTCCGAAGCGCTCGGGGAACCAGCGCGGTCTCTTCGACGACGTGCAGGGCAAGAGCAACGAGCTCTGCACCGATGGCGCGTGCTTCAAGAGCAAGTGCGACGCTTGGTGGCAGCGCGAGGCGGCGAAGGCAAAGGACAAGGGCGTGCAGGTCCTCGAGGGCAAGGAAGCGGACAAAGCCGCCGATCCCTACTCGGGCAAGAGCATCGACCTCGACCGCAAGGCCTACGACATCGGCCAGCACGACAAGACCTATCGGCAGCTGCTCGGCAAGAGCGCCGACGTCGACCAGCAGCTCGCCCGCACGAGCCGCGGCGAGGTCAAGCAGCTCGCGCCGCGCGACCAAGTGATGGCGGCGCTCAAAGACAAGGGGCTCATGGTCCCGAAGAAGCCGGCCAGCAACGGCGTCGACAAGAAGCACAAGGCCGCGCACGATCTGCGCAAGAAGGCGATCGCGCTGACGCTCGAGGACCTGGTCGAGAAGGCCGAGGCCGCGAGCAACGAGAAGAAGTTCGCGCGCTTCGTGGTCGAGGCCCTGCTCCGCGAGGAAGTCGGCACGGCGCAGGACGTCGGCGCTCGGCGTGGCGTCGAGTTCCGCAAGGGCGGCGGCGGCTTCGGCGTCTCGACCGCGGGCGAGCGCTACCTCGACAGCCTCACGGCGGCGCAGCTGCGCGGCCTGGTCGTCGAGCTCATCGCCGTCTCGGACGCCACCGCGATGTTCCGCGCGACTTACGGCGACGGCTGGCTCGCGGCGTGCGAGCTCGCCGGGATCGACATGAAGAAGCGCGAGGAGCTCGTGAAGAAGGGCGCAGCGGAGAAGGCGGGGCAGAAGAAGGCCGCGAAGGCCGCCGCGAAGTGAGCGAGCCGGACGACATGGAGATCGTGAGCCGCGACAGCGACGGCCGCGTCTACCGCTTCCCTGGCGTTCCGCTCGGGGAGATCAAGAAGGAGGTCGAGGTCCCGGGCGTGCTGTGGCTCGCCGGCGCCGTGCGGCTCTACAAGTGCACGCGCGAGCCGAGACGCCGCGGCCGAGGAGCTTCTGGAACAAGCTCGGCTTCACCAAGGAGGAGCTCTGCCACCTGCTCGAGATACGCAAGCGGGGGCGCGTGGAGTTCTACAGCGAGCGCAGGATCGAGGATCTCAAGGCGAAGCTCTTGCAGTGCAGTAAGGCGGCTGCGGAGACCGCGCGCCGAAAAGGCCGGCGATAGGACCGGGCAACGCGTGGGCAACTAGAGAATCTTCTGCCCCCTCGATTCGCGCGGACGCAGTCCATTCGCCGAATCTGCGCGCCCCCTCGTTGCCTGACCGGGCCAGCCCCACCGGCCCGGGTATCCCTGCGCGCCCTCACATGAAGACGCAACGCAGCCCGCTGAGCAGACAGGAAGCCGCTCTAAAGGTGGCAGCAATCACCGGCCTCCCGGCACCGGACATGTCCACGCTCTCGAAGTGGATGAACAAGGGCTTGCGGCTCCCCAACGGCAAGCGTCTCCGCCTCGCCCGACGCAGGGTCGCGGGCCGCGTCTACACGGATGAAGAGTCGCTCCGCGAGTTTCTCGCGACGATGGAGCAGGCGGACGTCGACAGGTTCATCGACGCCTCGAAGAAGGCGACCTCGCAGCAGATCCACGACCGCGCGGAGACCATCGCCGAGCTCGCGGCCGCGAAGGTGCGCGAGAGGAGAGGCCGCACGTGACCGCGAAGAGCACGAAGAGCGCGACGATCCCGCACGGCAGCCGGACCGACGACGCGCTGTTGGGTCACGAGATCCTTGCCGCCCTGCTTCGTGGCGACATCGCAGAAGCGAAGCGACTCGCCGCCGGCTACCTGCGCCGTAGTCGCGAGCGGTCTGCCGCGGGGTGCGAGGGCGATGCGCGAGGTTCCTCGGCTTCCTCGGCGACGCCAACTAGCCCAGCTCCAACTGGTTCGCCATGAACGCGCAGAAAGCCAAGTAGAGCCAGCGCGCGTCGGCCTGCACGAGATAGACGATCACGAGCACGACCACGGCCGCCGCTGTCAGGAGCCGAAACACGCGCAGCGCGTCGGGGCTCATGCGACCACCGCTTCCTCCGAAGTGAGACCCCGCACGCCGAGATAGACCACGCGGAGCGGGCGCTTCAGGTCGGAGACTTCGACCTGACCCTGGCATGTGCCGTTCGCCGCGACTTGGAAGGGCTGGTCCTTGCGCTTGCCGTCGGCCGCGATGACTCGCACGGTGCACTCGGCGCCGGCCAGCTTGGTATCCGTGAAGGCAAACGAGACAGAGGTTCCGGTAGCTGAGGCCTGGATCATGAGGCGCGGGATCGTAACCGCGGCCCGATTCAGCAGGACGGAAAGACCGGCACACCCTAGCGGGGGCTCGTGAGGATTCGCTAAGAGCCTTCGGGCTGATGGGTCTCGCAGAAGACACGGCGCTCCTCGCCAAGATCAACACCGCGATCGATGCGCAGCTCACCAGCGGCGCGACGGAGGAATACGTCGTGGGGAGCGGCGGCGGGCATCAGCGGCACGTCCGCAAGACGCCCCTCGCCGAGCTCATGAAGCAACGCGACCTGTTGACGGCGCGCATCTCGGCCGCGACCGAGGGCGGCTCGTTCAACTTCGCCGTTCGGGGCGAGGCCTGACCCGTGGGCTTCGTCGACCAGCTCGGGCGCGGCCTCGACGTCATGATCGGCGCATTCTCGCCGGCGCTGGGAATGCGCCGCGCGGCAATGCGCAAGATGACCGAGCGCTTCTCCGCGCGGCCGGCGCACGAGGGCGCCGCGACCGATCGCACGCGCAAGGGCTGGCGCACCACGGCCGGCTCGCCCGATGCCGACCTGAACAGCGACGAGCTCGTGACGCTTCGCGAGCGCTCGCGCGATCGCGTCCGCAACGATGGCCTGGCGTCGGCCGCGATCAATGCGGTCGTCGACAACGTCGTGGGATGCGGCTTCCGCCCGAAGCTCGCCCTGAACGCCAAGGCGCTCGGCATCACGCAGGACCAGGCCGACAACCTGTCCGAGACGGCCGACGAGATCTGGGACGAATGGGGCCGCAACTGCGAGTCGACCGGCCGCCTGACGATCGAGGAAGTGCAGGCCCAGGTCCTCGCGTCCACCCTGACCAACGGCGACCACTTCGTGGCGCCCGTCATGCTCCCGCCGCGCTGGCCCTCGCGTTACGAGCTCGCGCTGGAAATGATCGAGGCCGACCGCGTCGACAACCCGACCGGCACGACGGCCGCCAACATCCGCTCGGGCATCGAGCTCAACGAGCTCGGCGCCCCGGTGGCCTACTTCGTCTGCAAGGCTCACCCCGGCGACATCGGCCTGCAGGTCCCCCCGCCCGGCGTGCGCGACTTCCGCCGCATCCCGGCGTTCAACCAGGTCACGCCGAACCGGCCGAACATCCTGCACGTCTACACGCAGGAGCGCAGCGGCCAGAGCCGAGGGAGGCCCTTCCTCTCGACGGTCCTGAACCTGTTCCGGGACCTCGACGACTACGCCGAGACCGAGCTCATCGCCGCGCAGGTCGCCGCGTGCTTCTCCGTGTTCGTCACGAAGAACGACCCCTGGTCGGCCATGTATGCGCGCGCGACGGCAGCGACGAAAACCGCTGACAAGCGCGAAGAGGAAGTCGCCCCCGGCATGGTCGCGTATCTCGCCCCTGGCGAGAAGATCGAGACGGCGAACCCCGGCCGGCCGAACGGCACGTTCCACGACTACTTCGACGCCATGTGCCGGCTGATCTGCTCGGGCATCGGCGTTCCGTATGAGGTCGTCGCGCGCAACTTCACGGGCTCGACCTACAGCAATGCTCGCGCCGTCCTGCTCGAGGCCCGCCGCGCGTTCAAGCGCCGCCAGGTCTGGCTCGCCAGCAAGCTCCTGCAACCCGTCTGGGAGATGCTGCTCGAGGAGGCCTGGCTCCGCGGCTCGTTCCCCGCCCCCGATAAGATGATGAGCCAGTTCGCCGCGTGGACGCGGACCCACTGGATCACGCCGGGCTGGGGCTGGATCGACCCCGAGAAGGAAGGCAACGCCTATGAGACCGCGCTCCGGCTCGGCCTCACGACGCGCGCCAAGATCGTCGCCGAGAGCGACGGCGACGACGTGGTCCCCGTGTTCCGCCAGCTCTCCCGCGAGCAGAAGCTCGCGGTCGAGCTCGGCATCGACGTTTCCCCGCAACGCGGCGGCGCCTCGGCGGCCTCGCAAAGCAGTGCGGGCAATCAGCAGACTGACAACGCCGAGACGCCTGCAGCGAAGCAAACCGCTACAGCGCCAGCGGCAGAGGAGGTGGTTGTCTCGTGAGCCTCGAAGTCGAACATCTGTCCCGCGATTTCGTCCACCGCATCCGCGCTCTCTGGCATTCCTGCAAGCCGGAGACGATCAACGCCACCTTCGCCCAGGTCGTAGGAGACCTCGGCAAGGTGCGCGACGAGGTCCTCGCGAAGAAGGCCCGCGCCGCTGCGCCCAAGACCATGGTCGGCACGCGGCCGGCGCCGCCGGAGCCGAAGGGTGAGCCGGTCCCGCCGCCGCCGGCGAGCTCGACCGCGACGGAGACTTCCCCGGCGACCCCGGAGAAGCCGACGCCGTGAGCATGGACTTCCCCCGCAAGGCGGGCACGAGCGCGGACCCGATCTTCGTCCGCCAGCTCGACGACCCCTCGACGATCGTGGGGGGCCTGCTCACGGGAGCCCGGGCGATCAACCTGTGGGCCTCGATGACCCTGGGGACCGGCCTGACCCGTGACTTCTGGGCCAACGGCGGCACCGGCAACCAGACCCTCGGCACGGCGGCTCTGACGCTCGAGGTCGTCTCGAGCTCGACGAACGATGCCGCGGCGGGCACCGGCGCCCGCACGCTCCTGCTCACCGGCCTGAACGCGTCCTTCGTCGAGATCACGGAGACCGTGACCATGAACGGGCAGACGGCCGTCGTCGTCGCCGGCGCCTTCATGCGGATCAACTCCGCGGTCGTCGTGACCACCGGCACCGGGCACACCAACGCCGGGACGATCTCGATCCGCGACGTCTCGGACTCGCCGGTCTACGCCGTGATCCCGATCGGCGCCGCGACGCTGAACCAGCTCCACTACACGGTGCCGGCCGGCAAGTATGCGCTGCTCGCCGACCTCTCCTTCTCGAGCATGGGCGACAGCGACGAGACCGCGCCGCCGCTCGAGGGCGTCTCGATCGTCACGCGCGTCGCGACCACGGCCTCGGTCGCGGCCCCGACGGCCTATGTCTACAAGACCGGCGCCGGCGTGTTCGCGCAGCGCGGCGGCCAGGGCCGTCTCACGTATCCGGGCGGATGGCTCTACCTCGCCGAGGGGACGCTGCTCGCGCCGCAGGTCGTCAACGCAACCGCGGCCAACGCCGACGTTCTCGGCTCGGCCCTGCTCTTGGAGTTCACAGCATGAGCCTTCCGGCCTACGACCTCGACTTCATCCGCCAGGTCCAGCAGGGCGCGATCTCCGGCGCGCGCATCATCAATCAAGCGGGGACGTTCTCGCCGACCACCGGGCAGGCCCGCTCCCTCTGGACGCTCGGGGCGACCGCGAACCAGCCGGTCGGGGAAGCCAACACTAGCCTCGAGATCATCTCGAGCTCGGCCAGCGACACGAGCGCGGGCACCGGCGCCAAGACGGTCTACATCGAGGGTATCAAGCTCAACGGGGCGCTCCAGACGGAGACCGTGAGCATGAACGGCACCGCGGCCGTTGCGCTGGCGAACACCTACGCGCGCATCAACCTGGTGCGCGCCGCGACCGTCGGCTCGACCGAAACCAACGCCGGCAACATCGACGTGCGCACTGTCTCGGGCTCGACGGTCTGGGCGCGCATGGCCACCAACCGCGGCGTCGAGGGCATGGTCTCTTACACCGTGCCGAGCGGGAAGAATCTCTACATCCTCGACCTCGAGTATTCCTCGGTCGGGACCGGCGCCGACGGATCGCCGCCGCTCCTGTCTGTCAACTTCCAGGGCTGGGAGGGCCTCTCGCAAGACACGACGATGGCCGTGCCGCTCTACCGTGAGCGGCATCGTTGGATGTCCTACCGCGGGCAGACCTTCACGAAGACCTTCGGCTACGGGTTCAAGCTGGCGGCCGGCACGCTCTGGCAGCCCGTGGTCCAGAACCTCACCGCGAACACGGTCGAGGTCTCGGCCTCGGCCACCTACTTGGAGATCAGCGTATGAGTGACCTCCGCTACGGCCCGGGGCCGACGCACGGGTTCAAGTTCGGCGAGAACGAGTGCCGCTACATGCCGACGGCGGCCGAGCACGCGCAGCATTGCCGCGACAACGCGAAGAGCCTCGCGGCGTGCGTCGCCCGCTTCGGCGGCTTTGGTGGGCCCGCGCCCGCGCGCGCGAGCTCGACCGCACGCTTCGACGGCAAGACGCCGGGCCCGAAGTCGGTGCCGGCCGCGGCCTGCCGCTTCGAGCTCGAGCAGGCCGTATTCGCGGCCGAGAAGGACGCGCAGGGAATCCACCGGTTCAAGGGCAAGGTGAACAGTGGCCAGGTCATCAAGAACCACTGGTTCTGGGGGAACCTGGCGATCGACATGGCCGGCCTGAAGATCAACCGGCAGGACCTGCCCATCCTGCGCGATCACGACTCGCGCGAGATCCTCGGCCATACCACGACCGTCACGAAGTCCGACAAGGGCATCGAGGCCGACGGCCGGCTCTTCTCGATCACGGAGCCGCAGAAGGAAGTGACCGGGATGCTCGCCCTCGGGATGCCCTTCCAAATGTCGTGCTGGCTCCCGCCCTCGAAAGTGCAGTGGCTCGACGCCGGCGAAACGGCGATGTGCAACGGCCACACCGTCGAGGGCCCGGGAGCGATCCTCAGAGAAACCACGCTGCGCGAGGTCACGGTGACCGCGCTCGGCGCCGATGAAAACACGAGCGCCGCCCTGCTCTCGGACAGCGGCACCGTGATCGTTGACAGCTACCGAGAGCAGGAACCAGGACAAGAAATGAGTGACACCGACAAGAGCGCCAGCAAGGGCGCCGGCGATGCCGCGTCGTCCGCCGCTCTCGCCGCGGACGAAGCGCGCAAGACCGAGCGCGCTCGCGTTCTCGCAATCCAGAAGATGGCGGCCGATGGCGACATCGGCGCGACCATGCTCGAGCTCGCGATCAACGAGGGCTGGACCAAGGAGCAGGCCGCGACCAAGTTCTTCGGCTACATGTCCGAACGCAAGGAAGCGCGCCTCGCCGCGATCAAGGACGGCACGCCGGGCCCCTCGGGCACCGCGGCGCCGAAGGACCGCTCGGGCGTCACCGAGCTCTCGGACAAGGCCGTCGAGGGAGCGGGCGAGAAGCTCGGCGCCCCGAACGACAAGACCGCGCAGGAGAAGGCCTGGCGGGATGAGTTCGCCCGCAAGCCCGAGCTCCGCGAGGAGTTCGTCGACAACGTCGAGGAATACGTCGCCTTCATGAAGAACGAGGGCAACAAGACCGCCCGCAGGAGCCGCTGATCCATGGGAACCTCTTCCACCCTCTCGAGCCGCGCCATCCGCGGCATGTTCTACAAGCGCCTCGAGGAGACCACGGCCGCGTCCTGGGTCTCCACGATCGGTAGCGTCTTCAACTCCGACCAGGAGTCGGAGACCTACCGCTTCCTCGGGCAGGTCCCCGCTCTGCGCGCGTGGCGCGGAGCCCGGTCGTCGGTCGAGCCCCGCAATTTCGGGATCACGATCATCAATGACAAATATGAGGCCGGCGTCAACTTCGCCCGCGACGACATCCGCCGCGACAAGACGCCGCAGATCCGCGCGCGCATCGGCGACCTTGCGTCCCGCGCCGCGTGCCTGCCGCAGAAGGTCTTCACCACGCTGCTCGAGGGCAACGGCAACGCCTATGACGGCAACGCGTTCTTCGCGGATCGCACCAGCGCCACCACGGGCAAGGTGAACAACGCGCAGACCGACTCGGGCGTGTCTGACCCCGTCGCCCCGACCACGGCCGAGATGGCCAAGGGGATCCTCAAGACGATCTCGATCATCCTCTCGGCGAAAGACGACCAGGGCGAACCCTACAACGAGTTCGCGACCAGCTTCGCCGTCATGGTGCCGACCCTCTACTGGTCGGCCACGATCGGCGCGCTCGGCGACGAATACCTGTCGACCGCGGTTTCGAACACGCTCAAGGCGCTCGGCGTCAACGGCCCGCGCGCGTTGTCGATCATGCCGATCCACAACCCGCGCCTCGCGACCCCCAGCTCGACCGGGATCTTCTACACGTTCCGGACCGACGCCGAGGTCAAGAGCCTGATCTGGCAGGACGAGGTCGAGAGCCAGCTCGAGAGCCTCGAGGAAGGCAGCGACCACGCCTACTTCCACGACGAGCATATCTACGGCGTGCAGCGCATCGGCGCCGGCGGCTTCGGGATGCACGAGCTCGCCTGCCGCATGACGTTCTCGTGAGGCACCAGCGGGGGGCGCGAGCTCCCCGCAACCCCCAAACCAGGAGACACCCATGACCGCTCTCGGAGACCTCACGGCGAACGCACAGATCACGCGCGAGCCTCACCCCTCGGACATCATCGAGAAGATGACCCTCGAGGGGACCAAATACGCCGGCTCGCTCGTGTTCACGGGCACGGCAGTGAAGACCGTCGCGGCAGCGGCCAGCGCGGATCAGACCGACCACTTCGCGGGGCTCCTGCTCGAGGGCGGGGTCGCCGGCGAGGTCGTCGACGTCCTGCGCCGCGGCCGGGTTCGTGTCGCCTTGAACGAGACGATCGCCCAGACCGACGACGGCGCCGCGGTCTATGCGACCAACGCGACCACCCCGAGCGACAACCCCGGGGACATCACGCTGACCAGCTCGAACAACGCCAAGATCGGCAAGATCGCGATGGTCCACACCGCGAGCACGGCCCTGCTCAACGAGACCGAGATCTATTTCGAGGCCTCGGCCTACCAGTCTGTCTGACCCGGAACAAACAACCGAAACCACAATGACGACACTCTCTGCCGATCGGCAAGTCATCCGGGTCCCGCACGACTCGGACATCATCGAGCGCATGATTTGCGAAGCGACGGTCTACGCCGGCTCGCTCGTGAAGAAGGGCGCCAGCGCGAAGGGCATCACCGCGTTCTCCACTTCCGACACGTCGGGCTTCGCCGGGATCTGCCTCAAGGGCGGCATCACGGGCGAGGTCGTCGAGGTCCTGCGGAAGGGGCGCATCCGCACCACGGTCAACATCACGCTCGCGCAGTCCGACGCCGATCTCACGATCTACGCCAAGTGCTCGAGCACGAAGTCGGACAACCCCGCCGACATGACGACCACGAGCACGAACAACTGCAAGGTCGGGAAGATCTCGCTCGTGCACACCACGGGCGCGCAGGACACCGGCCTGGCCGACGTGTATCTCGAGGCCGACGCCTTCCAGTCGGTCTGATCCGAAACCGCGGCGCCG
>Ga0307281_10000015_pt1 | contig 43351 bp, 33 predicted proteins | sample ER_DNA_120_FD_194486 | JGI IMG/M metagenome (GOLD analysis project Ga0307281, IMG submission 194486) | Bulk soil microbial communities from the East River watershed near Crested Butte, Colorado, United States - ER_DNA_120 | ecosystem: Environmental > Terrestrial > Soil > Floodplain | place...
CCTTCGTCAGCGCCGCCGTCAACGTCGTCTTCCCGTGGTCCACGTGCCCGATCGTTCCCACGTTCACATGCGGCTTGGTCCGCTCGAACTTTGCCTTGGCCATTGGTGCGTGATCCTCGTGTCGAAAAAAAATCGCTATCGGCTATCAGCTATCGGCAATGCCAGCTCACTTGTCCTCTCGCGCTCACCCAAGTATCGGATCAGCTGATAGCTGACAGCCGATAGCCGATAGCGCCGTCATCAGTTCCCAGAGCTCGCGAGCGGGATTGAACCGCTGACCTCGTCCTTACCAAGGACGCGCTCTACCGACTGAGCTACGCGAGCCGCACAGCGTACACAGAGCGGGCGACGGGGCTCGAACCCGCGACCCTCAGCTTGGAAGGCTGATGCTCTACCAACTGAGCTACGCCCGCGCGCTCCCGCGCGCCCCTATGGTGGAGGAAGGATTCGAACCTTCGTAGGCCGAAGCCGGCAGATTTACAGTCTGCTCCCTTTGACCGCTCGGGCACCCCACCTTGGCCCCGCCGTCGACTCGGCCGGCCCGTCGCTCGCGCCTCCCACTGACAACGCACCCCGCGTGTTTTTGCCGCGGGGTGGATTGTGCGCACGCGCAGTGGCGTCGCGTCTCGAGTTACGATCTCCGCCCCGGCAACGTGAGCTGACGAAGGGACTCGAACCCTTAACCTGCTGATTACAAATCAGCTGCTCTACCAGTTGAGCTACGTCAGCTGGGTACTGTCAAATTTCACAGACTCATAGCTTAACAGTGGAGCGCTTCAAGGGCAAGGGAAGGAGCCGGAACGAGTTAGCCCTTGGGCTTCAATAGCTCCTGGAACGGCCCGTACTCCCGGAGGGCGGCGAACGCGAGGTCGGCGTGCAGGGACGCGAAATCGATCCCTTGCAGGATGGCGGACTGCAGTAGGTCGACGGCGGTCTCCCGATCACCCAGCAATGCGTGAATGCGCGCCCGCTGGTAGGTGTTCCCGCCGAGCATGTACCGCTCGGGGCTGGTTTTCAGCAAGCCCTCGAACCGCAGGGCCTCCGCCCGCTTCCCCTCGCGGGCCGCGATGGCACCGAGAGTGCCGAGGGCGGCAAATCGACCCATGGCGCCGGAGGCGCTCAGGGATGCGATGAAGCCTTCGAGCAGCCGCCGGGCGTCCGCCAACCGCCCGGCTTCGAAGTACGCCAGCGCCAGGCCGAGCCCGCCATCGTCCTCCCGCCCCACCTCGGCCCGCCGTCGTTCGAACCAGGTGACGGCTCTGGTGACCGCATCTCGCGCCGCTTCAGGGTACCCGTGCGCTCGCAGCTCCGCGGCCGCCAGCAGCGCCACGCTCCCGGGCGTCCACGCGTCCTGGGTCGGGAGCTGGAGTGCTTCGTCAAGGCGTTGGCGCAGCTCGTCCGTACGGCCGAGGGCCGCCAACGCACGCACCTCGGTGACCACTCCCCCGAGCTGCCCCGGCGCGCGGCGGCGACCCGCCGTAGCCTCTGTCAGCTCGCGACGGTGTTCGCCGAGCATGTGCAGCGCTGTCGTCAGGTCCCACGCGTAGACGTAGGTTCCCCGAAACAGGCCGCGGTCCGGATCGACTCTGTCCATCGAGGCGATCGCCTCGCGCGGGCGATTGAAGGCGATCGCCCCACCGCTAAGCAGGAACTCGGCATCGGAGCCGGGGGCGACCCGGGCGAGCTCGCGCGAGGCCTCGAGGGCGGCCGGACCGTTGCCTCGAACGATGCCGGCCACCCACCCGAGATAGCTGCGATCGACTGGGGCGAGGGGTCGATGCGAGCGCTCGAGTCGGCGCACGATGGAATCCGCGCCGGCGTGCTCTCCCATGTTGAGCCGGGCGGTCGCCGACCAGATCAATGCCACATTGAACGTCGAATCGCCCGCCGCCGCCCGGTCGAAATGGTCGCGGGCCCCCGGATAATCGAACCGAGCGAAGCGATCCAGTCCCTCGACGAACTCCTGGTAGGCCTGGTAGTCGGGCGGCTGGCTCGCCCCGGCAGCCCAGCCGGCCAGCTTCGGGTTGAAGAGGGTCGCCAACGCGATCATCACCCGCTGGCGCACCTTCTCGACCGCGGCGAGCGGATTGGCGACCGGCCCGACCACCGGATCGAGTGCCCGCAGCACCTTGCCGTCCCTCGCGTCCGCGATCTCGATCTGAAACCGGAGGCTATCGCCCTGCCGGTAGTACGCCCCCGACACGACGGTCTGGGCCCGCGTTTCGCGCCCCAGCGCCAGGACGCCGGCGGCTCCGGGATCCCCGGTGCCCTGCTGCGTCGGCGTGGCGGTCGTCGCCATCACGGTCACCGACGGGACGACCTCGACGAGCCCGGTCTCGGTCAGCCCCTGCGTCACCCAGTCCGCCGCCATGCGCCCGAGGTTGTCGAGCGAGGAATCGCCCGTCCGGTTGTCGATGGCCGCGACGACCACCCGGCCGGTGATGAGATTCGACGACCGCCGCGCGAGGACGAATGCGATTCCACCAACCAGCGCGATCAGCCCCACCCCGAGGACGGCGGCCCGCCATCCGCGCCGGCTGGCGAACCTCGCCCGTTGCGGCAGGCTCGACCGGTGCGCGGAGCCGCCCAGCGCCTCGGCGAATTCGGTGACGGTGGCGAACCGATCCTCGAGCGCGGGCGCCAGGGCCCGGGAGATCGCATGCTTCACGGCACGCGCGCCACCGGTGCCCGCCCCGCGCAACGCACCGGTCGCCTCGAGTAGTTCCCAGTTGTCGATGCGCCGCCCGAACGCCGTCCGCGCGGGTGGCTGGTGGGTGAGCAGCTCGAACAGCACACACCCCAAGCTGTAGATGTCCGTGCGTGCGTCGACCTGGAGGCCCATGGCCTGCTCCGGGCTCATGTAGCCCGGCGAGCCGACGGCGTGCCCCGTCTGCGTGAGGGATTCGCCGCCAGCGGCGCTGATCGCGCGGGCGACGCCGAAATCCGCCACCACGGGATGCCCGCCCGACACCAGGATGTTCTCGGGCTTGATGTCGCGGTGCACGATGCCCTGAGCGTGGGCGTACGCGAGCGCGTCCGCGACGTCCACGATGATGTGCAGCGCCTCGTCCCACGGTAGCGCCCCGTGTTTCACCAGCCGTTGCCGTAGCGATTCCCCTTCGATGTACGGCATGACGTAGTACAGCAGGTTCCCGACTTCGCCGGCTGCGAAAATCGGGACGATATGAGGGTGGGTGAGCTGCGACGACAGCTCTACCTCCCGGATGAATCGGTCGTACAACAGCCGGCTGGCGATGTCCGGCTCCAGGACCTTGATGGCCACGGGGCGCCGCGGATGCTGCTCGGTCGCCAGGTAGACGCGCGCCATGCCTCCGGCGCCGATCTGACGTTCCACCTGGTATCGGGGCGCGAGACTCTCGCGCAACAGATCGATCACGTCCGTCATCACCGCCCAACTTAGCGGCGGGCGTCCCGGGTGGCGAGGAATCGGACTCGGGTCACCGCCCACTGGCCGATTTCCCCACCGCTGATAGTATGCAGAACAGTATGATGAAACCGGCCCGCAGCTCACCGATCGCGCGGCTCTTCGCGTACTACGTCGTGCTGGGCGCAGCGGTCTGGGCGGCCTTGACCTTGGTCCCGGGCATTGTGGACCTCGGAGCGCGGTTCCGGCTGGATTCGGGGATCAGCGCCGCCGCGAGCCGCGGGCGCCCGTTCACGGACCTCAGCGATCACCTGCCTTGGTCGCAACTCGATCTGGCGCTGATCACCATTTTCGCCAGCCTCGCGGCCCTCGCACTCGTGGTGCCGGTCGCGTACGTCTACATGGTCACCAAACGCCGCCGTGGCTACGACCAGTCGGTGGTGCAGACGGTGATCATCCTGCCGATGGCCGTCGCCGGCACGGTGATCCTTGTGCAAAACAGTATTGCGCTCGCCTTCGCCCTCGGGGCGGTGATGGCGGCCGTGCGGTTCCGCAACACGCTCAAAGACACGAAGGATGCCGTCTACATCTTTCTGGCACTGGCGGTCGGCGTCGCGGCGGGCGTCTTCGCCCCTTCCGTTGCGGCTACCATGTCCGTCGTCTTCAACCTCGTCGTCCTCACGGTGTGGCACTTCAATATCGGGAACATCTACGTGGACCAGCGCGGCCGCGTGGCGCCGCTGCGGCCGGGCGAAGCGCTGCTCGGTCCGGCGAAAACCGGCGAATTCATGGCCGTGGGGGACCCCAAGCTGCTGGAGGCCCTGACACCGGACGAGCTCGACGATGTGGCGGACCGGGCGGCGCGGCTCCAGGCGTACATCGCCGCGCGGTCTGACGATACGAAGAAGAAGCGTTTTAGCGCCGTCGTGCTGGTGCATAGCACCGAGCCGAAGTCCGCGCAGCCGGCCGTCGAGCGTGTGCTCGAGGAGCAAACCAAGCGTTGGCGACTCGCCGAGATCCTGCCGAGCGCGGAGGGGACCACGACGCTCGAGTACATGGTGCGGCTCAAGGACGAGGTAGAAGCCGGGGTGCTGCTCGACGACCTCAAGCGCCTCGGCGCCCCCGGCGTCGTCGCGGCGGAGTACCGATCGCTGCGGGGGCTCAAACGGCCTCAGGAGTGAACCCAGCGCGTTGGGTCCCCAGGATTGCGCTCGCCTGGATTCTCGCCGAGCGCCCAACTCCCGCACTCGCACAGAGCGCCGATTCCTTGCACCCGCGCACTCAGGTCCGGCTTGCCGCAGGCGAGCGGTACCGCGCCGGGTGGCTGCACCGGCTCCTCCTCGGATCCCACTACCGCGACCTGTGGGCGACGCCTCTGACCGTCGCGGTGCTCGACCTAGCGACGTATGCGGGTGGATTGACGCCGACCGCGTGCGGGGGGCGACGCCAAACCAAGTCCGTGCGGCTGCGCGGCACCGACGGGCACGAGTACGTGTTTCGGTCGGTGGATAAGGACCCGACGCTCGCCCTCCCGCCGGACCTGCGCCGTTCGTTCGCCCGTGAGCTGGTACAGGATCAAATCAGCTCCGCGCACCCGGGCGCGCCGCTCGTCGTCGCGCCGCTGCTCGAGGCGACCGGCGTCCTCCACGCGACCCCGACACTGTACGTGCTCCCTGACGATCCACGCTTCGCCGCACTCGCCTGCGTTCCTGCCGGAACGCTCGGCATGATCGAGGTGCGCCCGGCAGCCGTGTCGGACGAGGACCCGGGCTTCGCGGGCGCCGCCGACATCGCGAGCACGCAGAGTCTGTTCAACCGGCTGGAGCACAGCTCCACCGATCGAGTCGACGCCCGGGCCTTTCTTGCCGCGCGCCTGCTCGACGTCTACATCGGCGACTGGGATCGTCATCAGGATCAGTGGCGCTGGGCCCGCTACGACGAGGGAGGATTGCACTGGTGGCGACCGATCCCACGCGATCGCGACCAACCCTTTTCCCGGCTCGATGGCCTGCTGATCCGGCTCGCGGGGGTGTACTACCCGCAACTTGTCGGCTTTGATGACGAGTATCCGAATCTGCTCCGGCTCACGTTGACGGGAGACGTCCTGGATCGCCGGCTGCTGGTCGAGCTCGAGCGCTCGGTCTGGGACTCCACCGCCGCCGCACTCCAGGCGCAGCTCGCCGATGCCGTTATCGACCGTGCCGTCGGACAGTTGCCGGCGGAATACCGCGGTGGCAGCGGAGCCGGCCTCGCGCAGGCGCTGCGCCGGCGCCGCGACCACCTGCCGGACGCGGCCGGGCAGTTCTACCGGTTGCTCGCCGCCGATGTGGACGTCCACGCCACCGACGATGCCGATACCGCGGTCCTCGACCGGCAACCCGATCGGAGCGTGCTCCGCTTGAGCGCGCGTGGTGCCCCGTATTTCGTCCGCGCGTTCGATCCCCAGGACACGAGAGAGATCCGGCTCTACCTGCACGGCGGCGACGACCGCCTCGTCGTGCACGGCACCGGTGGGGGCCCGATCCTCCGGGTCATCGGCGGCGCTGGAGCCGACGCGCTGGTCGATTCGGCGCGCGGCGGCGCGACGCGCTTCTACGACGACCGCGGCACGAATTACTTCGTGCGGAGCCGCCACACCGCCGTCGACACCCGGCCCTACGACGCACCTCCGCCGGACACCGCCACGCTGGGGCGTCCCCGCGATTGGGGAGCCCACACGATGCCGCTCACGTGGGTGTCGTTCGCGTCGGACATCGGGCTGTTCGTCGGCGGCGGGTTCCTGCGCACCGGATATGGGTTTCGCCACGCTCCCTACCACACCCGGCTCCGGTTCCGGGCCGGGTACGCGAGCGGCGCGGCCACCTACCGGGCGGAGATGATCGAGGAGATTCGGGATGTTCCCGGTCGAGCGACGACCACGATTCAGCTACGGGCGTCGGGGTTGGACGTGATACGGTTCTACGGATTCGGCAACCGGACGCTCGACACCGGTGCTGCGACGTTTTACAAGGTGCCGCAGGAGCAATACCGGATCGCGCCGACCATCACGTGGTCCTTGTCCGCTGCGACCGTGTCGCTCGGCATAGTAATGAAGAGTGCGGAATCCGAACCGGATGCAACGCGCCTGATTGGGGTCCTGCGGCCATACGGAATCGGGTCGTTTCAACAGATCGGGGTCACGAGCGGATTGCTGGTGGACACGCGAGATCGCGCGGCATGGGCGGCACGTGGCGTGCTGTTCGCGATCTCGGGAAGCGCCTACCCGGCCGCACTGGACGTGCGGCGGGCGTTCGGCAATGTCAGTGCGCAGGCCGCGACGTACCTGACCGTCCCGCATGGGCCGACCCTCGCCCTGCGCGCCGCCGGGTCCCGGACGTTCGGCCCGTACCCCTTCCACGAAGCCGCGTTCGCCGGTGGCGCCGCCACTATGCGCGGGTATGTGGAAAATCGATTCGCGGGTGACGCGGCGCTGGTGGCCAACGTGGAGCTGCGCGGGTCGGTGGCGCGATTCTACGCGCTCGTACCGATCGAATTCGGTGTGTTCGGCCTCGCCGATGCGGGTCGCGTGTTCCTGTCCGGCGAAACCTCGCGCGTGTGGCACGGCGCGGCCGGGGGCGGGCTCTGGTTCGCCTTTCTCAATCGCGTGAATACGCTGACGCTCGCGGTAGCCCGCTCGCCGGAACGCACGGGCTTCTACGTGCGCGCCGGGTTCGCGTACTGAGTACGATGAGCGCGGCGCCGTCCCCCGAATGGCGCGGGGAAGTCCCCAGCCTGGACCTCCTGCACCGCATGGTGCAGGACCCGTTGCCCCTCGGTCTGCAGGGGGGCCCGGTCGAGCAGACGTTTCACCGCGACGTGTATCTCGATGCACCGGACTGGACGCTGCGGCGCCGCGGCGTGACGTGTCGCTTCCGTGTACGGCTCGACGATCGGCGACTCCTGACGGTCCGGAGCCTGGGTCGCACGGAGGACGCCGCCATGATCGTCGTGCCCCAGGTTTATGAGGCGGAGGTCGTGGCTCTGACGGGTGAACAGGCGGTCGCTGGGGAGTCGGAGCCGGCGCGGCGTCTCCGAGCCCTGATCGAGCCTGGCCGGCTCCTCCCCCGGCTGGAGCTGGAAACCGAACGACAGCTGCGTCACACCCGTCCGGGGTGGTTCGCCCGCGCGCAGTACCGGTTCGCATACGACGTCGTAACGGTTCGGCGCCAGCATCTGTCGCAAACGCTGCAGGAGGTGAAGGTCCGCCGAGTCCGCGGCGGCCGGCCCGCCTTCGACGCCGTCGTGGAAGCGCTGCGCGGCGCATACGGCCTGCGGCCGCTGTTGGTCGGCAAGTTCGAACGGGCGGAGAAACTCGCGCAGCAGCTCGAGGCCGAGTACGTCGCCGGAGCCTCGCAGGGCCAACGCGACATCGCCCTGATCGCCCTCGAGGAATCCACGATCGCGCTGCGGGACGATCGTGGGACCCTGGCGCTGCCCGCGGCAAGCGGCAGTGGCGAGGACGGCTGCCGTCAACTGATCCGCGCCACGTTCGGGAGCGCGGACGGCCAACTTCGCTTCCTGGGGTTGGCTCCGAACGTCGGCGACGCGCCGGCGCTCGAAGTGTGGCTGGCCCGTCGAGTGAGCAGGCACGACCCGACCGGCGGCTGTCGCTGGCTGCCGCTCGACGAGGTCTTGGCGCGCGTCGGCTCGCCGTCGCTGCGGGAGCCGCGCACGCTCGCCGCGCTGGCGGTGGCGGCGCGCGCGGACGTGTTCGCGGACCGCCAGGCACCGATCGCGCGGGGGGGTCCGGTGCCGTTCCGGACCTTGGTGGAGACCGTGGGCGCCACACCGCTGGCCCCAGACGCGGTGCGACCGGCGCCGGATCAGGTGCTGAACGAGGACCTGTCCACGCTCGCATTCAACGAGCGGGTGCTCGAGCTCGCCGAGGATCCACGCATTCCGCTGCTGGCACGCGTGCGGTTTCTCTCGATCTTCAGCGCGAACCTGGACGAGTTCTTCATGGTGCGGATGGGGGCATTGGCCCGGGCGGTGGCTGCCGGGTACACCACGCGCAGCGACGACGGGTTGACGCCCCGAGGGCAGGTGGCGGCGATCGCCCTGCGGCTCCGTCCGCTGATCGAGCGGCAGGAGCGGTGCTGGGTCCAGTCCTGTGTCCCGGCGCTGGTCCGGGAAGGAATTCGCGTGCTGCGGTGGCCCGAGCTGAGCGAGACGCAGCGGGTGGCGATGCGCCACTATTTCGCGGACCAGGTGTTCGCCACCCTCACCCCGCAGGCGATCACTCGCGCGCCAGGCCATCCGTTTCCGGTGGTGCCGAACGCCCGCCTCTGCCTCGCCGCGGTGGTGCGAGAGCCGCGCAGCGGTACGCAGCACTTTGCCTGCGTGAAAATGCCGGAGGGACTCCCTCGCTTTGTGCGGCTGGATGACGAGCAGTTCGTGCTCCTCGAAGACGTGGTGCGGGAAAACCTCGGCACGCTGTATCCCGGCCGCCACGTGGAGGCGGCGTACGCGTTTCGCATCACCCGCAGCGGCGACCTGGAGCTCGCCGAGGATGGAGCGGCGAGCCTGTTGCAGATCGTCGATGAGGAGACCAAGCGACGCCCGTATGGCGCCGTCGTCCGTATCGAAGTGGAGCAGGCCATGCCCCCGGCCGTCCGCGACCTGCTGCTGCGCGAGCTGCAGTTCGAGGAGGTCGGAAACGTCAGCACGCTCGGGCCCGCGGACGTGTACGAGGCAGAGCCGTTCGTCGACCTCGGCGCGTTGCGGGAAATCGCCGGATTGTCGCGGCCCGAGCTGCAGTACCCGTCGTTCCACGGCCGAACCCCCCTGGCCGCCGGTCAATCGATCTTCGAACGGCTCACGCAAGGCGACGTGCTGGTGCACCACCCCTACGAGGCGTTCGCGGCGACCGTGGAACGCTTCTTTGCCGAGGCGGCCGACGATCCGGGCGTGTTGGCGATCAAGCTGACCCTGTATCGCGCGGGCGGACGCTCGAACATCGTCGATGCGCTGTTGCGCGCGGCCCGGGCGGGCAAAGAAGTATTCGTCTTCGTCGAGCTGAAAGCACGCTTCGATGAGGAGCGCAACGTCGACTGGGCCCGCCGGTTGGAAGAAGCCGGCGTGCACGTCGTCTACGGCCTGGTGAAGCTCAAGACGCACTGCAAGACGGCCCTCGTGGTGCGCCGCGAAGGCGACGCCGTCCGGCGCTACGTGCATCTCGGCACCGGCAACTACAACGCCGCCACGGCCGCCCTGTACACCGATCTTGGACTGCTGTCGGCCGACGCGGATCTCGGCGCGGATGTGAACGACCTGTTCAACGAGCTTTCCGGCTCTTCTCGCCCGCCGGAATCGCCGTACCGGCTGCTCCTCGTCGCCCCCACGCATCTGCTGCCCCGGTTTCTCGCGTTGATCGATCGCGAGGTGCAGCACGCCCGCGCGGGACGCGGGGGCCGGATCCGCGTCAAGATCAACGGCCTGTCGGACGGGGAAATCATCGTCGCCTTGTACCGAGCCGCCCAGGCCGGCGTCGATGTCGAGATGTCCGTCCGCGGTCTTTGCCTCCTCCGCCCGGGCGTCCCGGGGTTGTCGGAGCGCATCCGCGTGGTCAGCGTGTTGGGGCGGTTTCTCGAGCATGCCCGCGTCTTCCACTTCGCGAACGGGGGCGCCCCGGAGTATTACATTGGCTCCGCTGATTGGCGCCCCCGCAATCTGCGTCGTCGCGTCGAGGTCGTGGCGCCGGTCCGACATCCCGCGGGGCTGCGCCACCTCGAACAACTCCTGACGGCGGATCTCGAGGATCCGACCGCGTGGGAGCTCCATGCCGATGGCAGCTATGACCGGCGCCGTCCCGACCCGGGCGGGCGGCCGCGAGGCGCACAGGAGCGGATGATGGAGGCGGTGGTCGCGGAGGCCGCCGCCGCGCCCCACGAGTAGTCGTTCTCACCCATTCACCCGGAGCCCCTGCGTGCGTGCGTTTGCGATCACCATCGGCCTGCTCACGGCGTCCACGACCGCCGGCGCCTCCCAGACGCCACCCGCCGAGGTGCGTTACCGCGCGACGTGGGTCGACGTGGCGGCGGTTGGAGCAACGGGGGTAACGGCGTTCCTCCCGGGGCTGTTGAAGCTCCCCAGCGGCGCTCCGTCCTGCGCGCCGTGCAGCCCGGCGGATCTCCCGGGCATCGATCGGTGGGTGGTGGGCGTCAACTCATCTCTGGCGCGCAGGGGTAGCGACGCGCTGTTGATCGGCGTCGGCGGCCTGGCAGCCTACGTGTCGGCCCACGATCGCTCGTCCCCGCAGGCTCGCGGGAACCTCGCCGTGCTCGCGAACTCCATCAGCTGGACGGCCGCATCGACGTCATGGCTCAAGGTACTCGTGCGCCGCAAACGCCCGGTCCTCTATACCAGTGGCGCCGCAGCGGCCGCGGGGTCCGTCGCCAATCAGCAGTCATTCCCCTCCGGCCATACCTCCGTCGCCTTTGCGGTCGCGACCTCGTACCTCGTGATGGCGAATCGCGAGCATCTCCCGCATCGCGCCCGCAACGCCGTTTTCCTGTTCGGCGGGGCGGCCGGCATCGGTGCGCTGCGGCTCGCGAGTGGGAGTCATTTCCCCACCGACGTCCTGGGGGGCGCGATACTGGGCAGCGGCATCGGATGGTTGGTGGCTGCCGTGCATCCGAAAACCCCGTGACCCGTGGAGCGATGAGAATCGCGTCGCTGCGGGCGCTGCATCCGGTCTACGCGGTCCGCGCGGATCTGGCGCCCCGTGACTGACTCGTTCGAGGCGCTCAAGGAAGCCCTGGCCGACCGCTACAACATCGAACGCGAGCTGGGCGCCGGCGGCATGGCCACCGTCTATCTCGCCCATGACGTCCGCCACAACCGCAAGGTCGCGATCAAAGTCCTCCGCCCCGAGCTCGCGGCATTCATCGGAGCCGACCGCTTCCTGAAGGAGATCGAAACCACCGCCAACCTCCAACACCCGCACATCCTGCCCCTGTTCGATTCGGGTCGAGTCGACGGCACGGTCTTCTACGTCATGCCGTACGTCAAGGGGGAATCGCTCCGCCACCGCCTCACTCGGGAGAAGCAGCTCCCGATCGCCGACGCGATCCAGATCGCCGCCGAGATCGCCGTCGGACTCGACTACGCCCATCGCCAAGGCGTGATTCACCGCGACATCAAACCCGACAACGTCCTGTTCCACGACGGCCGGGCGTTGGTCGCCGACTTCGGAATCGCGCTGGCCCGGAGCCAGGGCGACGATGGGATCCGGATGACGAAGTCGGGCATGAGTCTCGGCACGCCCCAATACATGAGCCCCGAGCAGGTTGCTGGGGAGCAGACGTTGGACCTACGGGCCGACATCTACGCCCTTGGCGCGGTGCTGTACGAGATGCTGGCCGGTCAGCCACCGTTCGTCGGACCCTCGGCCCAAGCGATCTTCGCACGGGTCATGACGGAGGAGCCCGAGCCGCTGATCCTCAAACGGAAGACGGTCCCGCCCCATGTCGACGCCGCCGTCGCGCGGGCGCTCGAGAAGCTCCCCGCGGATCGCTGGCAGACGGCAGCGCAGTTCGCCGAGGCGCTGACCGGTGCAGGGGCATTGGGCCGGGGAGGGCGCGGGATGCCCAGCGCCCTCAGCAGCTCCGTGATTCCCTGGAGCCTGTCGGCGGTACTCCTGGTCGCGCTCGCTTGGATAGGGGTCCGGAACGGGCAGAGCCCGCCACGAATCGATGGGCCGGTCCGCTTCAGCGTCGAGCTCGACTCCGGCGTGGAGCCGACGTTTACGCCGATCGTGCGCCTGAGCCCCGACGGCCAGCAGGTCTTCATGACCGCCAATATCGGCCATCAGGAGGAAGTGCTGCATCGTCCGCTGGACCAGATGCAGATGCGCGTGATCGCGGGCGCCGGCCAAGGGGAACAGGGAACCGGCAACAGCCGGCCCTTCGTCTCGCCTGACGGGCGCTGGATCGCCTACGCCGCGCAGGGAAAGCTCAAGAAGGTGCCGGTGGCAGGCGGACCAGCGGTCGACCTCGCCGCGGCCGACTGGGCCGGTGGGAGTTGGGGGAGCAACGGCCGGCTCGTCTATACGAAAGCGTATAACACCGGCCTTTGGATCGTGAGCGAAGGTGGGGGCGACGCGCGAGAGCTCACCACTCCGGACACCGCCAAGGGCGAGCTGGGCCACTGGTGGCCGCAGGTGCTTCCCGGCGGCGACCACGTGCTGTTCACCGCGTACCGAACCCCGATCGATCGAGCGACCATCGAAGTGCTCTCGATCAAGACCGGTGAGCGCCACGTGCTGGTCACCGGAGGCGTGTTCGGTTTCTACGTGCCGACCGGGCACCTGTTGTACGCGGTGGGGGAGACGATCCGAGCGGTCCCGTTCGACCTGCGCCGACTCGCCGTGACGGGCCCCACCCTTCCAGTCGTCGATAGCGTGGCCATGAACCCGTCGGACGGGGCTGCGGCATTCGACGTGTCGGAGAACGGGACCCTCGCGTACCTGCCGGTGAGCTCCTACGTGACCGAGACCGAGTTGATGCTGGTCGACCGGAGGGGACGTGAATCCCGGGCGCTTCCCAAGGCGGACCGTTACAACCACCCCCGCCTCTCACCGGACGGGGGCCGGATCGCCGTGGACATCCGCTCAGCCAACTCCCTGGGGGACGTGTGGGTATTCCAGGTCGGGCGCTCGGGCGGGCTCCGTGTCACGTCGGAAGGAGGCAGAGACTGGGGCGCCGAATGGACGCCGGACGGCCGCGAGCTGGTCTACATCAGCGAGCGCCCGTTCTTCGACCTCTATCGCCGAGCGGCGGACGCGAGCCGGCCGGCCGTCCCGCTGCTCACCGGCGAGTACGACCACTATACCGGGACGGTCTCCTGGGATGGCCGCCTGCTGGCCTTCGAGCTGAGCGTCCCAGGTGGCTCCGAGCTCTGGACGGTCCACCTTCAGGGCGAGCCGGCGCCAGCCCGCTACTTCGCCAACGGATTCAACCTCGCGCACCCCACCCTCTCGCCGGACAAGCGATGGATGGCGTACGACTCCGACGAGTCGGGTCGCGTCGAAGTGTACGCGCAGTCGTTTCCCGACCCGAGTCTCCGACGATGGAAAGTCTCGCCCGCCAACGGGTCGGAGCCGATGTGGACCCGCGGCGGCCGCGAGCTGGTGTACCGCAAGGGAGACAGTGTGATGGCCGTGAGCGTGGATCTGCAACAGGGCCGGAGCGGTCCGCCCGTCGCCCTGTTCGGCGGCCGGTATCCGGACAGTCCTGGTTGGACGCGGCCGCGCAGCTACGACGTCTCGCCGGACGGCGAGCGATTTCTGCTGATCAAGCAGCCGCCCGAGCACGCCCGGCCCCGGATCAATGTGGTGCTGCATTGGTTCGACGAGTTGCGGGCGAAGGTCCCACGGTGACTAGGACTCCGGCCCTCGTCCGGACCCTCACCCCGTTCCAGTACTTCACCTTCGGGTTCGGCAGCATGGTGGGGGTCGGCTGGCTCGTCATCATGGACGACTGGCTCGCCCGTGGGGGTCCGGCCGGAGCAATGCTGGGGTTCGCCGCTGGGGGCATCCTGCTGCTGCCGATCGCGGCGACCTACGGGCGCCTGGTGCGGGAGATGCCCGATGCCGGAGCCGAAGTCGCCTACACCGAGCGCATCTTCCCGCCGTTCGCGAGCTTCGGCACCGGCTGGATGATGGTGCTGGCCTATGCGATCGTCTGCCCCTGGGAAGCCGTGGCGATCGGGAATCTGCTGGCCCGGGTCTTCCCGACGCTGAATACGATCCCGCTGTACGCCGTCGGCGGGAAGACGATTTTCGCCCCCCGCCTCGCCGCAGGACTCGTCCTGACCGCCATGATCGCCGTGGTGAACTATCGGGGGATTCGCCCCAGCGGCCGGTTCCAGGCCGTGACGACGCTCGGCCTGCTGGGCTGCTTCGCCGTGTTCGCCGCGTTGGGGTTCGCTCGTGGTTCGCCAGAGCGCCTCACCCCGCTGTTTGCCCGGCCCGGTGCGGCGGGCGCCCTCTGGTCGGTGGTGCTCGTCGCGCAGATCGTGCCCTACTTCTTGACCGGATTCGAGTCCGTGGCCAAAGGCTCGGAGGAGGCACGCGCCGGCTTCGACCCGCGCGACTTCGGCCGTGCAATGACCCGGGCGTTGCTGGCGGGTGCGGGGTTCTACGTCCTGATCGTCGCCGCCGTGTGTTTCGTCTACCCGTGGCGGGATCTCGTCGCCGGCCACATCGGCACCGAGGCGGCGTTCGCCCGGGCCTTCGGCTCGCCCGCCATCGCCCGGTTGATCCTCATCGCCGCGTTTCTCTCGCTCCTCAAGGTGTTCAACGGCAATTTCGTGGCGGCCACGCGGCTGCTCTACGCCCTGGGACGGCGCCGTCTCATACACGCCGGCGTGGCGAACATCCACCCGCGCTTCGGAACGCCCGCGGTAGCGATCGGGCTCCTCGCTCTGCTGACCTTCGCGGGCGCGTGTCTCGGCGATGCGCTGCTCATTCCGGTCACTGAGGTAGGGTCGCTGGCGGCGGGCGTCGGGTGGTGCGCCGCCTGCCTCTCGCTGGTGGTCCGGCAACGCCGCACCGGAGCGACCGGCTCGGGACGGAGCGTCGCCGCGCTCGGCGCGGCCGTGAGCGCCGCCATCATCTTGATGAAAGTGATTCCCGCGGTCCCCGGCAGCTTCACAGGGATCGAGTGGATTACGCTCGCAGCGTGGTGCGGGTTAGGACTGGCGCTCAGAAGGCGGTAGTCAAGTGTGAGACTGGGCTACCCGTCCCCTGTCCCCCTTCCCTCATCCCTCTTCAGCGCCCTCCCGCGGGCAGGTGCTCCACCAGATACCGGGTGAGCAGTGAGTAGATGTGCAGGGTCGTCCCGCGCCCCTCGCAGATGCAATGGGAGCGGTTTGGGTAAGCCATGAAGTCGAACGGCTTCCCCAGGGAGACCAGGCGGTTGACCAGCCGCTCCGTTCCCTGGTAATGCACGTTGTCGTCTCCGGAGCCGTGGACCAGCAGCAAACGGCTGTGCAGCCCATCCGCGAAGGTGATCGGCGAGGCGAGGCGGTAGGCATCCCCGTCCTGGGGCAGCCCCATGTAGCGCTCCTGGTAGATCGTGTCGTACAGCCGCTGGTCCGGGACGGGCGCCACGGCCATGCCGACGGCGTACACGTCGGAGTAGCGGAACATCGCCTGGAGCGTGCTCGAGCCCCCTCCGCTCCACCCCCAGATCGCCACCCGCGTCGAGTCGAGGTAGGAGCGCGCTCGCGTGAGCGCGCGGACGGCGTCGGCCTGCTCGCGGCTCGACAGCACGCCGACTTGCCGGTACACGACCTTGCGCCAGGCGCGCCCGCGCGGCGCCGGCGTACCCCGGTTGTCGACGCTCGCCACGATGTACCCCTGATCGGCGAGCAGGCGGTGCCACACGCCGAGCGGGCCGTACCACTGGTCTCGCACGGTCTGCCCCGCCGGCTCCCCGTAGACGTACATGAGCAGAGGATAGGTCTTGGTGGAATCGAAATCGCGCGGCCGGATCATCCAGCCGTCGAGCGTGACGCCGCCGCCGACCTTCACTTTGAAGAATTCCGTGTGCCGGGGCACGAGCGACTCCACGGCGGCGCGCAAACCGGCGTTCTCCACCAGCGTGCGGACCACCTGATGGGTCGGCAACCGCACCAGATCGGTCACCGGCGGGGCGTCGAAACGCGACGCGGTGTGAATCGCCCACCGGGCGTCCGGAGAAATGAGGTACGAGTGCGTCCCGGGCGCGTCCGCCGGAGTCACCCGCTCCGGACGACTGCCGCCCGAGAGCCGGACGCGATACAGGTAGCGCTGCGTGGCGTTGTCGGGGGAAGCGATGTAATAGAGCCACCCGCCGGGCTCGTCCACGGCGGCGACGTCGATCACATCGAAGCTGCCCGGCGTGAGCAGCACCGGTGCCCCACCCTGCCGCGCCACCGAATAGACGTGGCGCCAGCCGTCGCGCTCGGAGATCCACAGAAACCGTGTGCCATTTGAGATCCAGGTGATCTCGTCCACGACATCCACCCAGGCGCTGTCCTGCTCGGTCAGGATCGGGTGCGTCCCGCCGGTCACGATATCCGCCAGGAGCACCCGGTCGGTGTTCTGCAACCGATTGATCCGCTGGAGCACGAGCTCCTTGGATCCTGCCCACTCCATCCGCGGCAGGTAGTTGTCGCGCAGGTCGTCGGGGAGGAAGATCCACGTCGTCTGGCCGCCATCGGCCCCCACCACCCCGACCCGCACCGCGGAGTTCGGAGTGCCGGCCTTGGGATACTGGATGGGAATCGTGAACGAGTAGAGCGAATCGGTGTCGTTGATCAGGGTGAACGTGCGAACTCCGGTCATGTCGAAGTGCCAGTAGGCGATCTTCGTCCCGTCGGGCGACCAGCGGAACCCGTCGCGCAGGTCGAATTCCTCCTCGTACACCCAGTCGGTCATCCCGTTGACGTGGAGCGAATCGGCGTCGGTGGTGAGCCGGATGATCGTGCCATCGGCGAGACGCTCGACGTAGATGTTACCGCGGCGGACATAGGCGACTCGATCGCCCGACGGGGAGAACTTCGCGTACATGAGCGTCGCCTCCAGGCCGGATCCGCCGAGCTTCTTGAGGGCTCCGCCCTTGAGGTTCAGCACCCAGTAGTCGCCGCGCGTGTTGCGCCGCCAGACTTTGCGCGTGTTGGTGAACACCAGCAGCAGCGTGTCGCCGGGGCCCCAAGCGTAGTCGTCGATGTCGAGGGGCGCCGTGGCGCCCGCGGGAATGAGCCGGCGCGCCGATACGAGAATGCTGCGCGTGCCGGTGGCGGACTCATAGCGCACCAGATCGGAGGCGCCTGGCACGAGGGCGGACGCTTCGATGGTGGTAAAGCCGGCCCCACCGTTCATCCAGTGGGTCGGCCCGAATGATTGCCCGGCGAAGTCACGGGTCGCGTACAGGCGCCGCAGCATGTCGCTCGTGGCGGCCGGAACCTGCGCGGACGCGGTTTGCGGTAGGAAGAGGACGGCGAGGCAGACGGCCAACGAAACACGACGCATCGCGACACTCCTGATGTGAACCGAAGCCGGGAAGATGCGCGGCCGCCGCTGGCGACGATAGGGGCGCGCGTCTTGCGCAATTACCGCTTGTGAGGCAAGGTGAGAGGCGCAAGAACGCGCCATCTTCCACGATCACCCGAGCCGGAGGCAAGACATGGCACTGATGGACCGGGCGAAGAACATCGTGCTGCAGCCGAAGCAGGAGTGGCCGGTGATCGACGCCGAGCAGACGAGCGTCGGCGCGCTCTACACGGGGTACATCATTCCACTCGCGGCCATCGGACCGGTAGCCTCGCTCATCGGATGGTCGCTCCTGGGCATGCGAGTCCCGTTCGTCGGCTCGATCAGGATTCCGATCCTCACGGGCTTGCGCATGGCCCTCGTTCAGTATGTCGGGGCGTTGGTGGGCATCTTCGTGCTCGCCCTCATCATCGACGCCCTCGCCCCGACCTTCGGCGGCACCAAGAATCAGATTCAGGCGTTGAAAGTCGCCGCCTATTCGGCGACCGCGGCCTGGTTGGCGGGGATCTTCGGCCTCATTCCGGCGCTGGGGATTCTGGCGATCGTCGGACTGTACAGCTTGTACTTGCTCTACCTCGGCCTGCCGGTCCTGATGAAGTCGCCCGAGGACAAGGCGATGGGGTACACCGTCGTCGTGATCATCATCGCGATCATCCTAGCGGTGGTCATTTCTTACATCACGCGGCAGTTCTACTGGCAGCCATCCGCGATGGGGATGCCGGGCCTCTAGACGAAACCCGTGGCGGCGGAGTCAAATCCGCCGCCACTTCGTCCCGGTCGGCGTGTCCTCGATTTCGACGCCCCGGGCCCGCAGCTCCTCCCGGATGCGGTCGGCTTCCTTGAAATCCCTCGCCTGCCGCGCCGCCTTCCGGGCCGCGATACGCTGCTCGACCCAGCCGGACAGATCGTCATCAACACGCTGAGGTGCCGGGCAGAGGTCGAGCACGCCGTCGATCCACTTCCAGGCGGCCAGCACTGTCGGTCCGGCCTGCGCTCCCGCATCCAGCAGCCGGTTGCCCTCGCTGACGAACTCGAACAGCGCCGCCACGGCCCGCGGGGCGTTCAGGTCATCGTTCAGAGCCTCGGTCACGCGCGTCTCGAGCTCCCCGGCGAGCGCCCCGAACCGGTCGTCCTCCACCGGCCCCGCGGACGCCTGGAGCCGGTCCCGGAAGATACCGAGCCGGCGCGACCCGTCCTTCGCCGCCGCCAGCGCCTCGTCGTTGTAGTCGAGCTCCTTGCGGTAATGCGTCTGGGACGTCAGCAGGCGGATCGTGCCGGCGTCCACGCCTTCTTCTTTCAGGTCGCGCACGGTGAGGAAGTTGCCGAACCGCTTCGACATCTTCGTGCCCCGGACGTTGAGAAACGCCCCGTGCAGCCAGGTGCGCGCAAACGGCTGCCCCGTCGCCGCCTCCGATTGCGCGATCTCGTCTTCATGGTGGGGGAAGATCAGGTCCACCCCACCCGCGTGGATGTCGAGCGTCTGCACCCCGAACCGCCGGCCGATCTCGTCCAGCGACATCGCCGAGCACTCGAGGTGCCAGCCGGGACGGCCGCGGCCGAACGGCGCATCCCAGGCCGCCCCTACCTGCTCGTCCAGCGGCTCGGCCTTCTTCCACAGGGCGAAGTCGCTCGGGTTCTCTTTCGCGTACTCATCGCTCGCTACCCGGGCGCCGACCTTGATCTCGCGCGTATCGAGCCGCGACAATCGGCCGTACGTCGGAAACTTGCCGATCGCGAAGTACACCGACCCGTCCTCTCCTTGGTAGGCTACGCCCTTCGCGAGCAATTGCGCGACAAGCTGCACCATCGCGGGGATCGTACCCGTGGCCCGCGGATACACGTGCGCCGGCGTGATCCGGAGGAAGTCGCGGTCTTCGAAAAACGCCTGCACGAACGGCTCGGTGTGGTGCACCAGGGATTTCCCCGCCGCCGCGGCCGCTTTGATGGTGCGATCGTCGACGTCGGTGAGATTCATGATGTGGAGCACCTCGTACCCGGAGCGCTCCAACCAGCGACGCAGCAGATCCTGGAACAGGAACGTGCGGAAGTTGCCGATGTGCGCGTAGTTCCACACCGTGGGGCCGCACGTGTACAGCGTCACCCGCGGGGCGTGCAGCGGCACGAACGGCTCGGCCGTCCGGGTCATGGTGTTGTGAAGCGTCAGCGTCATGCCGGCGTAACGTAGAAACCCCCCAACGGAACGTCAACGCGGCGCCGGTTCGAGCGCATCGAACAGGGCGTCGTCCAGACTCTTGAGGCGGACCCGGGACGCGCGGACCGCCAGCCGATGCGCCCGGCAGAGCGCCAGCGCCGCTTCGGCGCTCTTGTGCCCGAGGTCGGCTTCGAGTCCTGTCGCGGTGACCCGGAACCCCGGTGGCGGGTCGCCCGGCGGCGCGTCCAGGATCACCTCCAGCACGCGGCCGCCCAGAAGCACCGTTGCGGGAGCGTCGCGCGCCAGCCGGCCGGCCCGCAGGACGAGAACGCGGTCGACCAATCGTTCCAGTCCCACGGGATCCGCGGATGACAAGAGGACAGTGGCGCCCGCGGCCGCCAGGCGCTGCAGCCGGTCGGAAAGGTCACGCCGGTTGACGGCGTCGAGACCGGAGAAGGGATCGTCCACCAGCAGCACGCGGCGACCCCCCAGCGCGCTCTGGGCGAACAACAGGCGCCGTGCTGCGGCGATCGGCAGCATGGTCGCCGGCCGCCCGGTGAGGTCTTCCAGTCCCGCGACCTCCAGCGCCTCGCGCACGAGCGTCGTTCGGGCTTTCGCATTCCCGTGGCGCCGTGCGCAGTATTCGAGCACCTCGCGGACAGTCAGGGCGGGTGGGAAGGCGGGATCGCGCGGCGCGAACCCGACCAGCCGCCGCGCTGCCGGGCGGTGCGGTGGCTCTCCCCCGACCCGCACAACACCGGCATCCGGGCGCAGCAGACCTGCCGCGAGCCGCAGCAGCGTGGTCTTCCCGGCCCCGGAGGCCCCGACGACGCAGGCGATCTCTCCCGCGGCCAGCTCGAACGTCGCGTCGCTGATCGCGACGACCGGCGCGCGACCGAACGGCCGGCGAAACACGCGGCGCACGCCGCGCAGCTGAAGGGGGATCGTCATCGCGCGTGCGCCACCAGCCGTCCCACTCGCCACCGAGCCAGTAGCAGCCCGAGCCCGACCCACGTGGCGGCATGCACGATGGAGCCCGGATCCCCGACGGCGATCGCGCGGTAGCGCCACGGCGCGGGACCGACTTCGAGCAGGGCGGCGACAACCACGCGGACGAGTCCCGGGTGCGGTGCACCGATCAGCGCTTCCGGGGGAGCGGCGCCCACCAGGGCCAACCAGACGAAGAGCAGACCGGCGAGCACGTTGCCGCCGCACCAGACCAGGGCGAGGGTGCAGGCACTGACGGCGGCTGCGGTGGCCAGGCCGGCGACGGCACTGCCGAGGCTTGCCGGCACGGCCCCCGTCGTCCAGGCGTCGTGCGCCGCGATGGCGAGGACCACGAGTGCGGCCCCACCGGTCGCGGCGCACCACCGGCCCAGCGCCACAGAGCCGGCAGTTGCGGGATGCAGCAGGGGCAACACGAGGGACCGCCGGTCGGGGCCTGAGCCTGCGAGGTAGCCGATGCAGAGCACAGCCGAGAGGGCGCCCGCGCGCAGCACGGTGGCGAGGGAATCTGGGGCCGGTGCGGCGCGCTCGTGCCAGAGCGCCGCCACAACGACCAACACCAGCCAGATCCCGAGCCGCGTGCGCAGGAGGCGGATCCGGAGCAAGGGCCACTCGGCGCGAACGCTGCGCAGGAAGTCCACGGCACCAAGGATGCCACGGCGGCCGTGGTGGAGTGTTACCGGACGATTGCGCGCAGGATCGAACGAACGCCGGTCAGCGGCTCTGGTGCCATTCGGTCGCGGCCCGGGCGATCGCATCCGCCAGCGGGGCCGAATCGAACCGCACCGGGTCGGCGGCGGGGAGTCCGGTCTCCGCCACCGCGGCGGTGACCGCCCGTCGCGCCGCGGCGGCGTCGAGATCGAAGGTGTTGAGGCAGATACCGAGGACTTTGGTGGGCAGGACCGGCCGGGCGGCGTCTTCGTAGATCCGGACCAGGTCGGAAAGCGGCGGGATCTTCACCCAGGGCTCCCGCCCGTGATAGTCGCCGATGTACTCGCGCGAAGGCTGGTGGCAGAGAATCAATCCCCGAGGCATCGATCCGTGCAGCAGCCCGAGGGTGACGCCGGAGTACCCGGGATGAATGAGGCTCCCCTGTCCTTCCACCAATACGATATCGGCGTCCTGGGCGGCCTTGAGCACCAGGTCTTCGGCTGCGCCGGCGATGAAGTCGGCCACGACCGCATCCACCGCCGTGCCCCAGCCTTCGATGAAGATCCCCGTTTGCCCGGTGGCCACGAAGCGCGCCTTGCGACCCTGGCGCACCAGCGCGTTTCGCACCTCGAGCATCGCGGTCATCTTGCCGACGTTGCAGTCGGAGCCGACCGCGTGCGCCACGTAGGCATCCACCTCTCCGGCGCGACCGTCGGCGATCGGCAGGTGGGCGGGCGGCTTGCGCGCGTCGAGGATTCGCACGCCGAGGCGGCGCGCCAGTCCACCCAGCTCGGGGTCGTCCGTGATGAACGTGTGCAGCCCGCTCCAGACCTCGAGCTTTTGTTCGATCGCCAGCTTGAGCCACCCGCGCCATTCCTCCGGCAACTGGCCCCCGGCCGGCGCGATCCCCACGAGCACCGCGCTCGCCCCGCCGCCGAGCGAGAGTCCCAGCGCGAAATCCCCCACCACCGGAATCGTGCCGCCGAATCCGAGCACGTCCTGCACCGTTTTCCCGGCCTCGATGCGGTCGAACACGCCGACGATACGCTCGGGGAAATAACGCAGGCAGGAGTTGGCGGTTTTTGACGACATGGGACCGAACTGTCCGTCGGCCAGGATCAGGAAGCGATGGTCGACCGGTACGGTCATGGGGCAGCGGTAAGTGTCGGCGCCTGGCGGCCGCGGCTGGCGCGCAGCACCGCGGGCTGGAAGGTCGGTCCTTCTCCGTACAGCTCGCCGTGCAGCAGGTGGCGGACCAGCACGAGAATCACGGCCACGATCGGGACGGCCACGATCAGCCCGATGGGCCCGAGCAGCGTGCCCATGGCCAGGACGCTCGCGACGGTGAGCGCCGGCGGAATGGCGACGGTGCGGGCCATGATCCACGGCACGATGAGGTTCGAGCCCACCACGTGGACGACGATCCCGAGGACGAGAACGGCGGCGACCTGGAGCCAGCTGCCGGTGCCGATCACGAAGAGCGCCGGCAGGATCGTCGAGACGATCGTGCCGAAGAACGGGACCAGGGCGGCGAGCCCGGTGAACAACCCGAACGCGAGCCAGAAGGGAACGCCGAGCGCCCACAGTCCAACGGCGGTGAAGGCGGCGAAAATGGTCATCGCAAGGAGCTGGCCCGTCACCCAGGCGCGCAGCGTGGCCGCCATATCCACGAGGATGCGCCCGGCGAGCGCGCGCCGACCCGGACTCACCAGGGCGAGCATGCCATCGCGGTACATCTGTGGCCGGTGCGCCAGGTAGATCGCCATCACGAGCACGGCGGCGCCATTGAGCAGCAGCCTCCCGCCGACCCGCAGGTAGGGGACGATCGCGCCGCGCAGGTATTCGGTCGCGTCGGCGAGTACCCCCGAGACGAGACCGGATTGCGGGTCGGCGAGGGCACTGTCCCGGAGGACGGGATACTCCTGGCCCAACCGCTCGAGCGCCGTCTGCAGGGACGCGAGCGTCTGCGGCAGTCCGCTGATCAAGGCCCGCGTCTGCTCCACCACCGGCGGGATGAACAACACGCCAAGGCCGATGACGGCACCGGTCGTCCCTACGGCGGCCAGCGTGAGGCCGAACCCGCGGCCGATGCCGAGACGCCGGCCGAGGACGTCGGTGAAGGCGCTGAGGAAGACGGCACCCAACACCGCCAGGAAGACCAGCAGGAGGACAGGCACGACCCGGACCGCGAGCCACACGGCGAGGGCGCCAATGAAGAGCGCCACGAACGTGGCGCTCGACAACCTGGACTTCTGGGGTTCGTCGCTCAGGAGTGGTGCTCGTCGTCGTCGTCGACCAGCTCCGCTTCGGCGGCCCCTTTGCCGAGCTGCCGCGTCTCGGGCGGCGAGCCCGCGCCGAGCAGCCCCATCCGCTGCTTCAGGGCGGCGAGCTGCTGATCGGCATCGGCCTTCTCGAGGGAGTGGAACTGCTGCATCAGCGTATCGCCGGACAAGTCCTCGTTCACCTCGGCCGCGGCGATCAGCTTGCGCTCTTCATGCTCGATCTGCTCGGCCATGCGCTCGAACGTCTCGAACGCGCTCTTGTCGCCGATCGACGACATCGTCTCCTGGATGCGCTTGTGCGCTTCGGCGCGCTTGGCCCTCGCGATCAGGATGTTCTTCTTGCGCTTCGCCTCTTCGATCTTGTCGTTGAGCTGGCGCAGCGACACCTTGAGCTTCTCGGTTTCCTCGCGGTGCTTGACCCAGGTCTCCTGCAGCTGCACGGCGCCCTGCACGTGCTCGTTGTAGCGCAGCAGCGCCTGCTTCGCCAGATCGTCGCGGTTCTCGCGCACGGCCAGCTCGGCCCGCTTCTCCCATTCCTCGGCGTGCTTCTTCTCCTCCTCCGCCTGGGACCCGAGGCGCTTCTCGTCGGCGATCGCCGAGGCGACCTGCTGCTTCGCCTTGGCCAGCTGGCTGCGCATGTCGACGATCAGCTGGTTCAGCATCTTTTCCGGATTCTCGGCGCGCGAAATCAGGTCGTTGATGTTCGACCGGAGCAGCGTCGAGATGCGGTCAAAAATCCCCATGGCTATCCTCGCACGTGAGGCGGAGGTTACCGGCCGGTGCCCAGCTGTTGCCCACGCTTCTCCACCAGCAACCGTTCGGCGAAATCTAAGCGTTCGCCCAATTCCGAGACCTGCGTCGTGAGGAGCCGCAGCTGATCCTCCAGTGCGGCCACCCGCGGCGCATCCGCCACCTCACCATCGGCGCCGAGCCCGTAGCGCCGCCGCCGCCGCAGCCGGATCCCTTCGGCGATCGCTTCGCCGATGGGGGAATGAAGGAACCAGCGCGCCAGCACGACGACCGCCACTAGCGTCACCACCCCGCCGATCAGCGGCACGAGTTGCGTGACCAGGAGGTTCGGGTCTACTCCGGGTGGTGGCGGCGGCGCCTGCACGATGACGGGCGGAATCGGATTCTGGATCATCGTGGCACTGTACGCCCCCGGAGGAACCACTGTTTCAATGGGAAACTCCCGTCACCCCGGTGGCAACCGATCGGCCGGCTCTTTCCGGGCCAGGAGCCGCTCCGTAAAATCTACTCGCTCCGCCAGTTCCGCTACCTCGCGGCGCAGCTCCTCCACGGCTCCCAACAGCTCTTCCCGCTCGCCCGCGTCCTTCCCAGGCGGGACCGCCCCGTGCCGCACGCGTTCGGCGAGGGCCTTTCCCAAGGGGGACAAGGAGATCATCCACGCGAAGAAGCCTCCCACCGCCACGATGGGGATAAACACGGCGATAAAGCGGGGGTCCACGCTATCTCCCCGCGGGCGGACCGATCCGCGCGGCTTCCCGGTCCTTGGCGAGCAGCCGTTCGGCGAAGTCGAGGCGCTCCGCCAACTCGCCGACCTCAGACCGCAGCTGCTGCAGCTCGCCCGACACTTCCTCGCGCAGCACCTTCACGTCTTCGCCTCCTGCGGTGCGCAGCGTTCCCCGGACCCGATCGGCGAGCGCGCGACCGATGTGAAACGAGAACAGGGACAACACCACACCGCTCGCGAGCAGGGCGACGACCACGACTCCAAACGTGTTGTCATCCATCGGACCTCCCTCGTTCCACCGGGGGCGCGAGCCGAGGCGCCTCCCGCTGCTTCGCGAGCAGCCGCTCGGCGAAGTCCAGCCGCTCGGCCAACTCGCTCATGTCCTCCCGCAGACTCTGCAACTCCGCGAGTACTCTCTCGTCAGGCTCCACCTTCGGCGCCGGGGGCACTTCACCGCCGATGCGCTTCGCCAGGGCGCCGGCGATCGGGCGCAGCACCCAAAAGGCGCCGCCGAAGAACATGAACGCCGCTACCGCCTCCGGGGGGCTCATGGATTACTCTCCCGCGCAATCCGTTGCGGATCCCGCTGCTGGGCGAGCAGCCGCTCGGCGAAATCGAGCCGTTCGGCGAGCTCGGCCACCTCATGTCGCACGCGCTCCAACTCTTCCGCCTGAGCATCCCGCTGCTCGGCCATCTCCGTGCGCAGATCTTCGGTCTCCGGCAGCGCGTGTTTCCCCCGAATCCGGTCCGCCACCGCCCGGCCCACCGGCGAGAAGCCGAGAGCGACCGTCGTGCCGCCGCCGAAGATCAAGAGGATCGCGAGAACTCCTTCGATATCCATCGGCTCACCGCGGCGGGGCGATACGCTCAGCCGCGCGGCCCTTGGCGAGCATCCGCTCGGCGAAGTCCAGCCGCTCTTGCACCTCCGCGAGCTGGCCGCGGAGGTCGTCGACGTCCTGTCGCAATTGCTCGACGTCCTCCGATCCCGCGCCCGCCACCCGGGCTTTCGCCTCGATCCACTTCGCTTCGTTGTTGGACCAGCCGCCGATCCATTGTGCCAACGCCTTGCCCACCGGACCCCGCAGCACGAAAATGGCGGAGACCGATAAGGCCATGATGCTGAACGTTATCGCCGGTGCCCAATCGCTGCTCATGGTTCGTGCTCTCCCCTTCGACTCAACCTAGTACTCAGTCCCCGGCCCGCAACACCTTGCGCAGATACTGCCCCGTGAACGAGCCCCGGATCTGGGCGACCTGCTCGGGCGTGCCTTCCGCCACGACCTCCCCGCCGCGATCGCCCCCTTCGGGCCCCAGGTCGATCACCCAATCGGCCGTCTTCACCACGTCGAGGTTGTGCTCGATGACGACCACGGTGTTGCCCTTGTCCACCAGACGATGCAGCACCTCGAGCAGCAGGCGCACGTCCTCGAAGTGCAGGCCGGTGGTCGGCTCGTCCAGGATGTACAACGTCCGACCGGTGTCCCGCTTGGCCAGCTCCGTGGCGAGCTTCACACGCTGCGCTTCGCCCCCGGAGAGGGTTGTCGCCGACTGGCCGAGGTGGATGTACCCGAGTCCTACGTCGTTGAGCAGTTCCAGTTTCGAACGAATCCGCGGCTGCGCCTCGAAGAACTCCAGGGCATCCGCCACCGAGAGGTCCAGCACGTCGGCGATGCTCTTTCCTTTATACCGTACCTCGAGGGTCTCGCGGTTGTAGCGCCGCCCCTTGCACACCTCGCAGGGCACGTACACGTCCGGAAGAAAGTGCATCTCCACTTTGACCAGGCCGTCTCCCTGGCACGCCTCACAGCGCCCGCCCTTCACGTTGAAGGAGAAGCGGCCCGGACCGTAGCCGCGAATCTTGGACTCCGGGAGGAAGGTGAACAACTCCCGGATCGGCGTGAAGAGTCCCGTGTAGGTGGCCGGATTGGAACGTGGCGTCCGCCCGATGGGACTCTGATCGATGTCGATCACCTTGTCGATGTGATCGAGACCGTCGAGGCGCTGGTGCGCCCCGGGCACCACTTTGGCACGGTAGAAGTGACGCGCCAGCGCGCGATACAAGATGTCGGTGATCAGCGTCGACTTCCCCGATCCGGAAACGCCGGTGACCGCGATGAACAGCCCCAGGGGGAACGTCACCGACAGGTCTTTCAGATTGTGCTGGCGCGCACCCAGCACGCGCAGGACGCGCTCGGGATCTGTCACGCGACGGCGCGGCGGCACCGGGATGCGCAGCTCGCCGCGCAGGTAGCGGGCCGTCAGCGAATCGCGATGGCGCAGGACCGTCTCCAGCTTCCCGACGGCGACGACCTCCCCCCCATGACGTCCCGCCCGGGGACCCAAGTCGACCACCTCGTCCGCCGCCCGGATCGTCTCCTCATCGTGCTCGACGACCAGCACGGTGTTCCCCAGGTCGCGCAGCTCCCGCAGCGTCTCCAGCAAACGCGCGTTGTCGCGTTGGTGCAACCCGATCGACGGCTCGTCGAGGATGTAGAGCACCCCCACGAGTCGGCTGCCGATCTGCGTGGCGAGGCGGATCCGCTGCGCCTCGCCGCCCGAGAGTGTCACCGCCGAGCGCTCGAGGGTCAGATAATCGAGCCCGACGTTCTTCAGGAACCGCAGGCGGTCGACCACTTCCTTGAGAATCGGACGGGCAATCTCGGGGTCGAGCCCGCGCTTGCCGTTGCTGCGCAGCGGCAGGTCCTGGAAGAATGTCAGCGCTTCCACCACCGAGAACGCCACGACGTCGCCGATGCTTTTCCCGTGGACCAGGACCGACAGGCTCTCGGGCTTGAGCCGCCGGCCGCCGCAGGTGGGGCACGCCTGCTCCACCATGAACTCTTCCAACTGCTCCCGCAGGCTGTCGGAGGCAGTCTCGCGGTAGCGCTTTTCGACGTGTTTCAAGATGCCCGTCCAGCCCGACTCGTACGACCCGTGCCAGCGCTCGCTGTGGTATTGGTACGTCAGGGTCTTTCCCGGCGCCCCGGAGAGCAGCGTTTTGCGGGCGGCCGCCGGGAGGTCTTTCCACGGGGCGTCGAGGTCGAACTTGAATGTCCGCGCGAGCGTGGGCAGGACCACCTTGCGCAGGTACCCGGATGGTTCGCCCCACGGCAGGATCACCCCTTCGAGGATCGAGAGGCTCGGATCGCCCAGCACCAGCTCGGCGTTGACTTCGCGACGGGTGCCGAGCCCGGAGCAGTCGGGGCAGGCTCCGAACGGCGAGTTGAACGAGAATTGCCGCGGCTCAAGCTCCGGCAGCGACAGTCCGCACTTCGGGCAGGCGTACCGCTCCGAGAACACCACCGGCTTCGGCGCCCCGGTACCGTGGCGCACGATTTCGACCAGGCCTTCGGCCGACTTGAGTGCCGTTTCGATCGAATCCGAGAGCCGTCCGCGGTCGGCGCCGCGGACCACGAGCCGATCGACCAGCACGGCGATGTCGTGGTTCTGCCGGCGGTTCAGCTTTGGGACGGCGGAGAGGTCGTGCACCGCGCCGTCCACCCGCACCCGCACGAACCCCTGCTTTTTCGCGTCCTCGAACAGATCGCGAAACTCGCCCTTGCGTCCGCGCACCAGCGGGGCCAGGACCTCGATCTTCGTCCCCTCCGGCCACCCGAGAACGTGCTCGGCGATCTGGGACGCGGTCTGGCGCTCGATCGGCGAGCCGTCGTTCGGGCAGTGCGGCGTGCCGGTCCGCGCCCACAGGAGCCGCAGGTAGTCGTAGATCTCGGTGATCGTCCCGACGGTGGAGCGCGGATTGGCCCCGGCGGTCTTCTGCTCGATCGAGATCGCCGGGGACAGCCCCTCGATCGCGTCGACGTCGGGCTTCTCCATCAGGCCGAGGAACTGGCGCGCGTAGGCGGAGAGCGACTCGACGTAACGGCGCTGGCCTTCGGCGTAGATCGTATCGAAGGCGAGGGAGGATTTGCCGGAGCCAGAGAGGCCGGTGATGACCGTCAGCGTGTTGCGGGGGATCTCGACGGTGATGTTCTTGAGGTTGTGCTCGCGGGCACCGCGAACGATGAGCGCGTCGCTGGACATAGCCTTGGAGCGTAATCAGGGTTTCGGGTGTGGGTCAATCCTCCGGGTTGGGAACCTCGCGCTGGTCACCGTGGGCGCGCAGATTGTGGACGAGTCCAGTTCTGCGATATCCGCCACTGCCCAGGGAGCCCGCCATGAAGCCCTTCCTCCGTTGTTCCCGCCGAGTCGGTGCACTCGTCCTCCTCTGGGCTCTATCCGGTTGTGGTGGAAACTCGGGGGCTCCGATCACACCGAGCGCCCTCGCCGTCACCGGCGGCAACCAGCAAACGGGCTGTTTCGTCGATAGCCTCGCCGATTCCCTCGAGGTTACCCTAACGGGCAGCGACAACAAGCCGTTCGTCGGGGCGCCGGTCGCCTGGCATGTGACGAGCGGTGCAGCGACACTCTCGCAGACAGTCGACACCACGACTGCTGCGGGAAGGTCCCGGGTCCAGCTCTTCCTTGGCGTTGCGCTGACGGCGGTTACGGTCACGGCGACCGTCACGGGGCTGCCGCCCGCCCAGTTCTCCGCTACGAGCACCTTCTCGCCATACGCGCTCGGGCAGACCGTAACCGGCGCGCTGGCCGCCGGCGACTGTGGCGCATTCTTCGACGCTTACGTCCTGACGCTCCCCAGCGCCCAGACCTTTACGGCCTCGCTTACTGCTGCGACGTTCGACGCCGTTCTGGCTCTTACGGACACGGGGTTTCTGGTTGCCTTCAACGACGACAGCGGCAACGGCAGCGGCGGGACGGATTCCTTCCTCAAGATGATTGCGGCCGGTGGGGTGTACCTCCTCGGCGCAGAGTCCTTTAGTGCAGGGGAAACGGGGGCCTACACGCTCGCCTCCGTGGTGACTCCCGTCGCGGTGGACAGTTGCCTCTTCGACGTGTGGGTGACCCGCGGCATCACCACGGACCAGGAGATCAAGACTACGGACTGCGTGGACAGCAGCGGCCCGTACTATGGCGACATTTACCAGATACTTCTGCAGGCGGGGCAGACGATGACCATCACGGAGAGTTCAGCGGCGGTCGACGCCGAGCTCTTCCTGATCGTCGGCGGTAGTCTTGTCGCGTCCGACGACAACGGTGGGGGTGGCACAAATGCCCGGGTCACCTATCAGGCCCCGTTGGGCCAGAACCAAGACGTCTTCATCGTGGCCGCCACAGCGGGGATCGGCGAGACCGGGACGTACACGCTCACCATCGAGCCGCCCATCGCGGCGACAACGACGTCGGCCCGGATGACCCCGTTGTGGACAGATCGCCTGTCCGGTGCACGGGGCGCAGCCAAGCCGAGGGTGGGGCCGCTGCGGTGGTGGCATCGGGCGTCTCAGTAACCGGAGGGGTACGGGCGCGCCCTGCCCGCGAACCGGCGACCAGTCGAAGTGTGCCTTGCGCCACGGACCACTTTGGTGACACGGTTGTAGTAAGCAAAGACCGTCCCCCTCGGGGCGACCCCCACGAGGACTGCTCTTATGCCGTTTACGACACCGCGCACTTTGCCCGACGCCCCTTCGACTGCGGTCCCCCCAAGCCCGCCGCCACCGGCGCGCTCGTTGGTCGTCGTCTCCAACCGCCTGCCGTTCACAGCCGAACGGCGTCCCGACGGGATCCGGTTCACCCGCTCCTCGGGCGGGCTCGTGGCAGCGCTCGATCCCGTCCTGGGCCAGCGCGGTGGGGTGTGGGTGGGTTGGCCGGGGCTGGAACAGGAGCCCGACGACAACCCCGCCGCACTCGTCCCGCCGGCTGGCTCGCGCGTCCGGTACCGCTCCGTGAGCCTCTCGGCCCGCGAGGTGTCGGCGTATTACGGTGGGTTCTCCAATCGCACCTTATGGCCCCTGTTCCACTACCTCATCGGCCCGATGCGCGGCGACGCCCACACCTGGGCGGCGTACGAGCAGGTGAACGAGCGCTTTGCCCGGGCGGCGGCCGAGGAAAGCACCGACGAGGATCTGGTCTGGGTGCACGATTACCAGCTGCTGCGGGTGCCCTACTTCCTGCGGCGGCTCGCCCCACGGCGTCGCATCGGCTTCTTCCTCCACATCCCGTTCCCCGCGTACGATGTGTTCCGCATCCTGCCCTGGAGCCGCCAACTGCTGCGCGGGCTGCTGGCGGCCGATCTCGTGGGCGTGCATGTGTCCACCTACGCGCAACACCTGATCACTTGCGCGGAGCGATTGCTGGGGTGCGATGTCGATCGCGCGACCGACACCGTGCACTTCGAGGGGCGGGACGTGAGCGTCCAGGCACATCCCCTGGGGATCGACGTTGGCTACGTGGAAACGCTGGCCCGAGCGGCTGGACCGGCGCCCCCGGGGGCATCCGAGCCGGCCCGCGTCATCGGACTTGACCGGCTCGACTACACGAAGGGGATCCTCGAGCGCATGCACGCCGTCGAGCGCCTGCTCGAGCGCTCTCCCGAATTTCAGGGACGATTCGTGTTCACCCAGGTGCTGGTGCCGTCGCGGGAGCAGGTGGCGGAATACCGCTCGTTGAAGCGGGAGCTCGACGAGACGGTGGGCCGGATCAACGGCCGCTTTTCCGATCAGGGGTGGTCGCCGATCCGCTATCTCGTGCGGAGCCTCTCCCCCACCGAGCTCGGCGCGCTGTACCGGCACGCCGACGTCGCGCTGGTCACACCATTGCGCGACGGGATGAACCTCGTCGCCAAGGAATACGTCGCGGCCCAGGTCGAGGAGCCCGGCGTGCTGATTCTGTCCGAGCTGGCCGGAGCGGCGGAGGAGCTGCAGGAAGCGCTGCTCGTGAACCCATTCGATGTCGACGCGGTGGCCGATGCCCTGCTGCGCGCGCTCACGATGGCCCCGGACGAGCGGCGCGCGCGGATGACGGCGTTGCGCGACCGCGTGCGCGAGAACTCGGTCCAGGCGTGGGTCGCGCGCTTCCTCGACTCGGCCGAGGCGGCCGCGGCCCGGCCGCGCACGGTGTCCCCGCTGGACCGCGTGCGCCGACGCCTGCAGCCCTGGCTCGCCGCGCGCCCGACGGTCGCGTTGTTCTTCGATTACGACGGCACGTTGACCCCACTCCAGGATCACCCCGAGGATGCCCAGCTGCCCGCGCCGACGCGCGCGGCACTCGAATCGGCGGCGCGGACGCCCAACCTCGACACCGTCATCGTCACCGGCCGCTCGCTCGCCGACATCCGGCGCCTCGTCGGCGTCCCCGGGATCACCTACGTGGGCAACCATGGGTTCGAAATCGAGGGACCGGGCATCGTGTACCGCCACCCGGATATCGAGCGCTTTGCCGGCACGGTCACGCGTGCCGCGGAGGAGCTCGAGCAGCTCGCCGTACCCGGTGCGCAGGTCGAGGCGAAGGGTGCGACCCTCTCCTATCACGTGCGGCGAGTCGCCGAAGGGAAACGGGAAGCCGTCGCCCGGCGCGCCGCCAAGATTCTCAAGCGACGCGGCCTCCGCGTCGTCTCCGGCAAGCTGGTAGTCGAGGGCCGGCCGCCCGTGCCGTGGCACAAAGGAGCAGCGGTGCTGTACGTGCTGGTGCAGCGCCATGGGGCCGATTGGCCCGCCCGGGTACGGGCCCTGTACGTCGGCGACGATGCGACGGACGAGGAGGCGTTCGGGTCGCTGCATGGCATCGGGCGGTCGATCTGCGTCGGAGGCCCCTGGGAAACACCCACCCAGGCGGACTACGCGCTCCCGGACCCCGATGCGGTCACTCAGCTGTTGCGCTGGCTGGCAGCCGGGGCGTTTGCCGGTACCCGGCTGTGAGCCCCCCTACCCCCGTGGCAGGTGAGCTACACCCTTGCTCAACTGCTGCGCGCACGCTACGTTAGCGCCCCCTCAATGGGCCGTCAGGCGTTGGTCGTCATTACCGCACTCGGCAACGAAGCCGATGCGCGCACCCTCGTCTCCGCGCTCCTAGAGGATCGACTTATTGCGTGCGGTACGCTCCTCGCCGGTGCGCGCTCGATCTATCGGTGGGAAGGCACGATTCGTGAGGAATCGGAGGTCGTAGTGGTGTTGAAGACCGACGTCACGAAATGGGATGCGTTGCGTGCAGCCGTCGAACGGCGTCATCCCTACCAGGTGCCCGAGCTGCTCGCCATGCCCGTGACGCATGGGCTGGAACGGTACCTCTCGTGGCTAACGAGCGAGGTCGGTGGATGATCCAGCGCCACGACCGTCATGAGACGGCCCGAGATCGGGCACGCGTAGCGGCGGAGCTGCTCGAAGAGGCACGCCTGCTCACCGAGACCGCGATGCTCGCCACGGCAACCACGCCCGACGCCGCCAGCGCCGCGCCGCGCAACGGAAACGGTCACGGCAACGGCAACGGCTACGGGAACAACGGGAACGGTCACCGTTCCGCCAGCCGTCCGCTGAAGTCAATTCCGCCGATCCGGTCCGAAGCAGAGCGCGCGTTGACCGCGCTCGATGTTTCCCTCGCGGCACAGCCCGACTCGGTGCCGCTGCTGTTGGAACGCGCGACGCAGCTGGGCGGCATGGGCCGGTACTCAGCCGCTCGCGCCGACCTGGAGCGGGCGCTCGTCCTCGACCCCGCGAGCGTGACGGTACGCACCGCACTCGGCATCGTGCTGCTGCGCAAGGGACTGTGGGCGAGCGCCGTACCCCACCTGCGGATCGTAGTCGAAGCGGAAAGCTGGAGCCCGACCGCCTGGTTCTACCTCGGCGAAGCCTTGAACCATGTCGACGACCTCGACGGGGCCCTCGCGGCCTTCTGCCGAGCCGCCGAGCTCGATCCGCGCCACGCCAAAGCGCTCTACGGACAGGGTGTCGTGCTGGACCGTTTGCGCCGTCCCGACGACGCCGCGCGCTTGTACCGCCGTTCCCGGGAGGCCGCCGGGCGGTGATTCGCGTGGTCGTGGACGACCTCGCGTTCCTCCCCGCCGATGCGCTCGTCCGTCCCGCCACCGCCCAGCTGGAACCCACCACGCCGGCGCTGCGCCGGCTGGAGCAGATGGGCGGTCCCGAGTTCCAGCGTCAGCTCGCCGTGCATACCGAACTGATCGTCGGCGCCGCAGTCGTCACCGCCGGCGGCGGCGACCTCCCCACGGAGTTCGTGATCCACGCCGTGATTCAGAGCCGGGAAGAGCCGATTTCCCGCCGCGGGGTCGCCCGCGCGTGGCGCTCGGCGCTGGAGCGGGCCCGGGAATGGGGATTCGCCCGCCTCACCGTTCCTCCACTCGGGATCGGCGCCGGCAATCTGTCGGTCGAAGTCGCCGCGGAGATCCTGGTGTCGGAGCTGCAGGAACAACCCCCGGCGGCGGTCCCCGCCGACGTGGCGATCGTCGTGGAAACCGAAGAACAGCGGGTGGTATTCGAGGGAGTCCTGCGCCGTCTGCACGCGAGGCTGTCCTGACCCGACGGCATTGGGCCGTAGTCATCCTCGCGGTGTGGGCCGTGGCGCTCGCCTGGCTGATCGGCCGCGTGTCCTTCCGATCTACGGGCGCACGTCTGGCGGAGTCCGCCCTCACCGTCTCCCCGGGCGCGGTGTTCTACCGCCTGTCGGTCGGCGCGAAGCAGCTCGGCTACGCGTCATCCACCGTAGACACGCTGGTGGACTCGCTTCGGCTGGTGGACGTCTTCGTGTTCGACGTGCCGGCGCTGGGCCATTTGAACCGCACGGAAGGTCGCAGCGTCGCCACCCTCGACCGCTCGCTGCACCTCACGGGCCTGGCGAGCGAGGTGGACGGCGAGACGCTCCGGTTCGACACCCACGCCAGCGTCGGACCCGACCGGCTGTTTCACGTCACCATCGTGAGCGACGGAGACTCGCTCGCCGGCACGCTGCCGGCCGGTGACACAGTGGAAGTGCCTTCCCTGTGGCCGCTGCGGATGGCCTTCGGGGGCAGCCTGCGAGTGGGGCGGACCGCGCGCGCACGCGTGTTCGATCCGTTCTCGGCCACGCTCCGTCCCATCGCGCTGCGCATCGGCGCCGAGTCCACGTTCGTGGTCGCCGACAGCGCGGACTACGACTCCACGACGATGGCCTGGGTCCCGGTTCGCTTCGATACGGTGCGCGCCTTCCGGGTCGATGCCGTGGGTGGTGAGGGGCCGAGGGCCCCCACCACCTGGATCGACGCCCAGGGCCGCACGGTACGCGCCACGACACCGCTCGGCTTCACGGTGGAGCGCACCGCGTTCGAGGTCGCTTATGAGAACTTCCGGCACCGCGACACGCTGCGTCTCATGCACGCCACGGCCGCGCCGGGGCCGAACGAGGTGGTCGCGACGACGCTGCTCGCCGCCGGCGTGCGACCCGAATCGGCCGGACCCGCCGTGTTCCGTGTGCGCCTGGGCGGGGGGGCGCCCGATGGGCTCGACCTGGACGGCGGTCGCCAGCGGCTCGCAGGCGACACGCTCGTCGTGAGTCGCGAGGGCGCCGCAACGCTACAGGCGCGGTACCGGCTCCCCAACGCGGACCCCGCCCTGCGCCCCTACCTCCAGCCCGACCTGCTCATCGCCAGCACGGACCTGCGCGTGGCCGCCCAGGCCAGGCTGCTGGCCGGACGGGACCGCGAGCCGGGCCGCATCGCCGCCCGCCTAGTGCACTGGGTAGCCGGAGAAGTGCGCCTGGAGCGCTCGACCAGCATCGCTGATGCCGTGGGCGTGCTGGAGCGCCGCCGCGGCGACGCCAACGAACACACGGTACTGTTCGTCGCCCTGGCGCGCGCGCTCGGCCTCCCCGCGCGTCCGGTCGCAGGGCTCGTCCGCGCGGCCGGGCATTACTACTACCACGCGTGGGCGGAGGTGTACCTCGGCGATTGGGTGGCCGTGGACCCCACGTTCGACCAGCGTCCCGCCGACGCGGTCCATCTCCGACTCGCGATCGGCGATCTCGTCCGGCCCACCGACCTCGCTCGGCTGCTGGGACGGCTCACCCTCGATCCCTTATGATCCGACTCGAAGGCCTGACGAAGCACTACGGCAGTTTCGTAGCGCTCGACCACATCACGGTGCACGTCCCGCGCGGGGTGTTGTACGGCTGTCTCGGCCCCAACGGTGCCGGCAAGACCACGATGCTGCGGATGATCGCCGGCATCCTGCGGCCCACCGACGGACGCGTGCTCATCGGCGGCGACGACGTTCAGGTGGACTCCATCGCCGCCAAGATGCGGCTCGGGTTCATCCCGGATCGCCCCTTCGTCTACGACAAGCTCACGGGCGCCGAGTTCCTGCGGTTCGTGGCGGGCCTGTACGGCCAGGAGGGCGACGTGGTTGAGCGTCGGGCGGCCGAGCTGCTGGAGGTATTCGAGCTGTCGAGCTGGAAGGACGAGCTGATCGAAGCCTACAGCCACGGCATGCGGCAGAAGTTGATCATTTCGAGCGCGCTCATCCACCGCCCCGAGTGCATCGTGGTAGACGAGCCGATGGTGGGTCTCGACCCGAAGGGGGCCCGGCTCCTCAAGGACATCTTCCGCCAGTTCGTCGATCGTGGCGGCACCGTCCTGATGAGCACGCACACGCTCGAGGTGGCGGAGGTGATGTGCGACCAGATCGGCATCCTGCAGCACGGCAAGATCGTCGCGCACGGTACTATGGCTGAGATCCGCCTAGCGCATGCGGCCGGCAACGCGAGCCTGGAAGAGCTGTTCTTGAAACTCACCGGCGGGCATGCGGTGCGCGAGCTGGTGGAGGTGTTGGGCCGGTGAACCAGCCGTCGCTCCTGCACGTCCTGACACCCAAGTGGCGCACGGTGCGGCAGCGGCTGCGCCAGGAGCGCGCGGCGGGCGGCGGCGGCAAGCTCGTGGTGCTCGCCCTGGTCGGCTCCGCGTTCTGGGCGGGTGTCTTTGGGCTCCTGTACTACATCCTTCGCTACTTCCGCGGCGTGGAAGAGCTGGGCCCCCTGCTCGCCAGCAAGATGCTGGGGATCGCGCTGTTGTCGTTCGTGTCGATCCTGATCCTCTCCAACGTGATCACCGCGCTGTCGAGCTTCTTTCTCGCGAAGGACCTCGATCTGCTCGTGGCGGCGCCGGTGGACTGGTTGCGCCTCTATCTGGCCAAACTCGCGGAAACGCTGGTGCATTCCTCCTGGATGGTGGCGCTGATGACCGTCCCGATTCTCGCCGCCTACGGCGTCGTGTATCGGGGGGGATTCCTGTTCATCCCCTACGCGGTCGCCGTCGTCCTGCCGCTGCTCGTCCTGCCGGCGGTGCTGGGCAGCGCGCTCACCCTGGTGCTCGTCAACGTCTTCCCGGCGCGCCGAACCCGTGATCTCCTGTCGATCATCGCCTTGGGCGCGGCGGCCGGCGTCATCCTGCTGTTCCGCCTGATCCGTCCCGAGCAGCTCGCGCGCCCCGAAGGGTTCCGGAACCTGCTCGACTTCATCGCGGTGTTGCGCACGCCCACTTCGCCATTCCTGCCCAGCGAATGGGCCGCGCGGTCGATCATGGGGTACCTGCGCCACGAGTTCGATCCGCTGCCGCTGATACTGCTCTGGAGCACGGCCGCCGGCTTCATCACGCTCGGCGCGATGCTCCATCGCCAGCTGTTCACCGCCGGCTTCACGAAAGCCCAGGAAGGCGCCGAGCGCTTCGTGCGCGGCGTCCTGTGGCGGCGGACGGTGGGATCGATCCTGTTCGCCCTCCCGGTCGCCAAGCGCGAATTCGTGTTGAAGGACATCAAGCTGTTCTTCCGCGACACCAGTCAATGGAGCCAGCTCATCCTGCTCGCCGTGCTGGTCGTCGTGTATCTCTTCAACATCAACGCCTTGCCGCTGCACCGGGGCGAGCCGGTCGGTTTTTTCTACGTCACCCTGGTGTCGTTCCTGAATCTCGGCCTCGCGGGATTCGTGCTGGCGTCGATCGCCGCCCGGTTCATTTTTCCGGCGGTGTCGCTCGAGGGACGCCAGATGTGGCTCTTACGCTCGAGCCCGCTGGACCTGCGCGCGCTGCTCTGGTCGAAGTACTGGGTGGGCACGATCCCCCTGCTGGTGCTGGCGCTGCTCCTCACAGGACTCACGAACGTGCTGCTCGACGTAAGCCTGTTCATGATGGTGGTCGGCCTGGTGACGATCACCGCCCTGACGCTGGCCGTCGCGGCTCTGGCCCTGTGCTACGGCACCCTCTACCCGCAGTTCGAAACGGAGAATGCCGCCCAGATTCCGACCTCGTTCGGAGGTCTCGTGTTCATGATGACCACGGTGGCGCTGCTCGCCGCGGTCATTTTCTCCCTGTGGCAGGCGGTGTATGCCTACGTACAGGCGGTCAACGAACACCGCCCGGTCGCGGTCGACGGCTGGATGATGTTTTTCTTCGCGGTCGGCGCCACGCTGTGCATCGTGGCCACGGCCGTCCCCCTGCGAATTGCGTTGCGCAAGATGGAGACCTTCGAGTTCTGAACGCACCCCTGGCCCCACTCCGTTGACGCGGAGCGGGGGACCAGGGGGAGAATGCCGCTCGTTACAACCTGAAGTTCAATCCGCCAACGAACTCGATGCGGTCGACGTCGCTCGCCAGCACCGCGCGGAGCTCAACGAACGGCTGGAGATTCGGCGTATGGAACTGCCAGCCCCCGAGCAGGTTCAAGCCTACCCGGCTGTCGCCGAACCCGAAGGCACTGACGTGGGTGACCCCGAGGCCACCGCCCACGTAGAGCCCGGGGTTGACCATGTTCAGGCTCGGCCAATACCGGACGTTGGCATTGAGGCCCCAGGCGCTGCCCGGGCCGCTCGGAAAGTAGATGTCGAAGGAGGGGTACAGGTCGAACTGCGGAGCAATCTGATAGCTGAACTGGGCGCCCACCAGCGCGTCGAAGCTGTTCGTGGCGAACCCCGCCTGAAAGCCCAGCAACGGCTGGGCGCTTTGCGCGGGGGCCGCGCGGCGCTGTGCCGCCACCGCCGTGGACAGGAACATCGAAACCAAGACCGCCAGCGACAGCCGTCGGGTCAGATCTCTCACGCTCAGACTCCTTTGGATTGAGGTCGAACTGCCAGGTACCAATGGTCGGCCGGCTAGCGCAGCTTGAAATTGAACCCGCCGACCAGCTGAAACGCACTGCCATTTCCCAGAATCAGGCGTGCTTCCCCGTACGGGACGAACGGGCGCCGGCGGAACTCCCACCCACCCAGCAGATTCAGATTCACGTCACCGTTGCTGATCCCGAGCGCGTTGGTCGCGTGCAGGTAGTTGAGCCCGCCACCGACGTACAGCGCCCCGAGGCGGGTGGGCGGGCGGAACTTCACGTCCGCGTTCAACGCCCAGAGCTTCCCGGGAGACACGAAGTAGTAATCGAATGTCGGATACAGCTCCACGCGCTCGGTCAGGGGCATGGTGGCCTGGACGCCGAGCAACAGCGCGTCCGCATCGAAATTGTACCCGATGTGCGGACCGATCCGCACCGGGTCCAGGGGCGAATAGGCGGCTCCGCGTGCGGTCCGCCGCTGCGCCTCCAGGCTGCCGACCAACAGCAACCCGACGACCACCAACCCGATCGTCATTCGTCTCCCGACGCTCACGTGCAGATCCCCGTTGGGAAGTGTGGTTTCACGAACCGGGTACAGATAGCGAAGTCCGGGAGAGAAACGCAAGGGCGGCGGGCGCCAACGCGCACCCGCCGCCCGTTCCGCTCTGCGACCCCCGGGCTATTCGATCCGGAACGGGATCCCCCATTCGTTGGCACGATAGTTGTCGGCCGTGCCGAGCTCCAGCGTCGCCGCATCCAGCGCGTCGACCACGAACCGGTCACGCCCCGTGAACCGTACGATCCAGCTGAGCGAAAAGTCCCCGTTCCCATCGTCCGTCATCCGTACGCGACGCCACCGGATGCCCGCGGGATCGGCGTGCCGGACATGCAAGAACACGAATGTCGCGGGCGAGAAGACGCCGCCGGTCGTGTTGTCGACGTGCGCGACGACCCGAACGGTGTCGCCCTGGTGGAATCTCGGCACCCGGGTGTCGACGGCGATCAGCGAGTCGGGGTTCGAGACCTGGAGCTGCAACGTATCGTTGCGGTACACCGCCACGCTCTGGACCTGGACCGTCCGGCGATCGACCGCCGTTGGTTGCCAGTCGAGCAGCGTGAGCGCCACCGGGCGCCACCCGCGCGGCGCGGCGGCATCGCGCACGAACACCGCACGCTGCTGCACGCCGTCGGCGAGCGGCTTGCTGGACGGATTGAAGGTGGCGTCCGCCGACGTGTCGACCAGGAAGATGCCCTGGAAGCTCACGCCGCGGGTCACCCAGGCCGAATCGCCTTGCACGACGATATTCAACGTGAGTACCGGACGCGGCCCACCCCGGACGACCCGGTCGCGGCCCCAGAACAGCGGGGCGATCGCGGTATCCAGTACGCCAAGATTGTCGAAGGCCGGAGCGACGGCAGCGGTGCCGATCGCACCGGTGTCGCCGAAATCGTCGTCCGTATAGCCCGACAGTCCGTCGTACGCCGCCTGGACTTGCGTCTGATCGGCGGTGAGACCGGTGGAGGTATCGCTGCACGCCGCGCCGATGAGGGCGACGGCGGTGACGCCCGCGAGGGCGAGTTGGAGGGTGCGCATCATGCGGCTCCTGTTCGAAGTGAAATCGGCCAACAGCTCGGCACCGCAGCAGACGCCACGCCCCGAGTGGCGTTAACTGCCGCCTCGGTGAGTCGGCCGTTGGTGATGGGTGTCACCACGCAGGTGTGTCGCGCATATTGGGAGAGTGCCTCCTACCTCCTCCCGGCCGATTCCCGAGTCGGCCGATCGCGCTCCGCGCCTCTCGCGCTTCCGGTCACACCCGGGTTCGCTGGGAGACCTGGAAGCAGGGGTCCCCGAGGAGGTGGGTCGGGAGTTGGCGCATCGGCTCCTCTCCGAGGGTGCGCGCGCGGAATGGGCGAACCTCGCAGTCATCGGCTTGGTGGTCGCGTTGCTGTGGGGCAAGGCCCCATCCGCCGGCCTGATCGCCTGGGCGGCGACGATCGGTTTCGCCACATTCATCCGCGGCCTGATCCGCCGGCGCATTCTGGCGCGCCCCACGGACCCGGGGGTGGCGTTGCGGCGAGCTCGGCCCGCGATCGCCGGAGCCGGGCTGGCCTGGGGCATCGGCGCCGGGGTGCTCTTGCCCTCGCTGCCGCCGCTCGAGAGCGGACTGGTGTTGATGGTGGTCGCCGGTCTGGCCGCGGCGGCGATCGCGACGTTGACGGCCGATCAATGGAGCTTCCGTTTCTTCCTGGTGGGCCTGCTCACCCCGCTGCCCGTGGGCCTCCTGCAGGGCGCCGACCCCAAGGGCGGGGTGCTCGCGACCATCATGATCGTGCTGTTCGGTGGGGCGATGATGGTGTTTCATCGTCGCTCCAACCAGCTGCTGACCGATCATCTGCGGCAATCGGCGCAAGCGCTAGGCAGCGAGCGCCGCGCGTTGCGCGACCGCGGCTATCTCGAGGCGCTGCTCTCAGGGGCGCCGATCGCAATCGCGATCATCAGCGCCGAGAAGCAGATCCTGGGCGTGAACGCGGCCTTCGAGTCTCTCTTCGGGTTTGCCGCTGCGGACGCGGTGGGACGCGATCTCAACGACCTGATCGTGCCGGCCACGGATCGGGCGACGGCGGAGCTGCTCGAGACGCGCGCGGCAGCCGGCGAAACGGTGGTGGCGGCAGTCGAGCGGCGCCACCGGGACGGACACCTCGTGCCGGTCCAGGTGTCCGCGGCCGTGGTGGGAGAAGCCGAAGGGGATCTCTTCGTGCTATACGAAGACGTCACCGAGCAGCGGCGGGCCGAAGTAGCTCGGGCCGCGGCTGACCAGGCGATGCGTGAAGCGCGCGATGCCGCCGAACGGCTGGCCCAGACGCGCAGCTCCTTTCTGGCGAACATGAGCCACGAAATCCGCACGCCGTTGAACGCCATCCTGGGCCTCACCGAGCTGATGCTCGACACCGATCTCGCGCCCGAGCAGCGGCACTCCCTGGGGCTGGTGCAGACGTCGGGGGAGACGCTGCTCGCGCTCATCAACGACATTCTGGACTTTTCCAAGATCGAGGCCGAGCACCTGCAGCTCGAGTCGATTCCGTTCGAGCTGCCACACGTCCTGGAGTCCACCATTGCGTTGCTGGCCGTGCGCGCCCGCGAACGGCGGCTCGAGCTGCTCGCCGACATCGCCCCGGACGCGCCGGCGTTCGTCCGCGGCGATCCGACCCGCCTGCGGCAGGTACTCACGAACCTCATCGGGAACGCCATCAAGTTCACGCCGCGGGGTGAGGTCGTGGTGTCGATCACGCTAGCCGGCGAGGTCGCGGATCGCGTGCAGATCCGGTTCGCCGTCCGGGATACCGGCATCGGGATCCCGGCCGACCAGCGCGCCGCGATTTTCGAGGAGTTCGGCCAGGCCGACACGTCCACGACCCGCAAGTACGGCGGCACCGGGCTGGGCCTCGCGATCTCGCGCCGGCTCGTGCGGCTCATGGGCGGCGAGCTGGGCGTGAGCAGCGAGGTGGGCCAGGGATCGGAGTTCCATTTCACGCTTCCCCTGGAAGTCGTCGCGTCACCCATCGCCGGCGCCGATGTGCCGATCGCCGTGCACCTCGTCGGACGAAAAGCGTTGATCGTGGACGACAACGCCACGAACCGGCGCATCGTGGGAGACGTGCTGCGGGCCGCCGGGCTGCGGATCGAAGAGGCGACCGATGGGGCCGTGGGGCTCGGCGCGATCCGGCGCGCCCGAGACGAGGGGGCTCCCTACGATCTCGTGGTGCTGGACGCCCAGATGCCGGAGCTCGACGGCTTTGGCGTCGCCCGGGCGGTGCAGCAGGACGCTGGACTCGCCCGCACCCGTTTGCTACTGCTGACCTCGGCGGGCCAGCGCGGCGACGGGCAGCGATGCCGCGAGCTCGGCATCCGCGGCTACCTCTCCAAGCCGGCGTCGCGCAGCGATCTCCTGGAAGCCGTGAGCGCGGTTCTGGGAACGCCGAAGGCAGGGCCCACGCAGCCGTCCGACATCGTCACCAAGCACACGATCGCGGAGTCGCGGAAGCGGTTACGGATTCTCCTGGCGGAGGACAACCCGGTGAACCAGGAGGTCGCGGCGACCATGCTGCGCAAGCGCGGCCACCTGGTGGACGTGGTGGCCGATGGACGCGCCGCCGTCCAAGCCGCCTCCGGCACCCCCTACGACGTCGTGCTGATGGACATCCAGATGCCGGAGATGGACGGGTTCGAGGCCACGCAGGCGATTCGGATGACCGACACGGGCCGCCTGCTCCCGATCATCGCCCTCACGGCGCATGCACTGTCCGGCGAGCGGGAGCGGTGCCTGTCCCACGGAATGACCGCGTACCTGACCAAGCCGTTCAAGGCCCACGATCTATTCGCGTTAGTGGAGGGCCGTGGT
>Ga0307281_10000016_pt1 | contig 41285 bp, 57 predicted proteins | sample ER_DNA_120_FD_194486 | JGI IMG/M metagenome (GOLD analysis project Ga0307281, IMG submission 194486) | Bulk soil microbial communities from the East River watershed near Crested Butte, Colorado, United States - ER_DNA_120 | ecosystem: Environmental > Terrestrial > Soil > Floodplain | place...
CGCCCGTCGCGTCATTGATCCGCTTGAACGCATCCGGAACGGTGATCCCGACCCAGGAGATCGGCGGTACCGTTTGACCCGTCGGCGCCGCGTCGTACGTGAGTTCGTAGACGGTGAGCGACTGAGCGACGATCTCCGCGATGAGATCCTCGAGGTACTGCGGCGCCGTCGTAACGATGGTGATCGGATCCGCATCCTCGAAAAAGATCGAATAGTCGACGAGATCGAGGCCCGCCTTGTTCGCCGGGTTCGATGGCGTCATGCCGTCCACGGATCGCACGAGGACGATCCCGCCGAAGATCGGCGTTACGCCGTCGCGGGAGTAGATGAGCACGTCGGCCGCCCGGGCGGGAATGTACCCGTCGCCGATCTGGAGGCTCCCGGTTGCCTGGCGGTTCAGGCCGAGCTCAAGATCGGCGTCGGACACTTCGGTCGTGACGTCCTCGCCGCCGATGAGGATCGCGATCCCCGCGAGCACGAGCGTGTACTCCCGCTCGCCGAACGCGACGGCGCCGTCGGTCGCGCGCACGGTGAATACGAACGTTCCGGCGACAGCCGCGAGTCCGCTCAGGAACCCGTCGGCGTCGAGCGTGAGGCCCGCCGGGAGCGCGCCATCGGCGATCGTGAATACGTAGGGTTCGCCGATCCCGCCATCCGCGGTGAACGTCGCCTCGTACACCTGGCCGCGGACGCCAGGCGGGAGCGTCGGATCCGCCGAGAGCACGACGATCGGATCGGGATCGACCACGGTGAGCGAGTAGGTGATCACGCCCGGACAGCCGTTGTCATCGGTTGCGCGGATCGTGAACGTGTAGACGCCCGCGACGGTCGCGGCGCCCTCTAGCACGCCGGCGCCGTCGAGCGTGATCCCGTCGGGGAGTTCCTCGCCGTCGGGGAGATCCCACACGTACGGCGCGGCGCCGTCGCTCGCGGTGAGCGGGATCGAGATCGGTTCTCCGACGAACACGTCATCGAGCGGCGACGTCGGCGTGATGGTGATCAGGGAACAGCCGACGCCGCCCGGTCCCGCCGGAGGCCCGACGAACGCGATCGTCTGGACGATGTCGACGAACACGTGAGTCGCTTCCGCCGTGGTGATATCGACGGTGTAGGTATAGACGCCGATCGTCGTCGGCGTGCCGACCATCCACGCGCGCGACTGCGTAGCGATCTGACAGAAAAACGGTTCCAGCCCGGGCGGCGGCGTGCCCGCGGACACGACCGCGGCGACGACCACGCCGAACGGTCCGAAGTTGTTGGAGTAGATATTGAACGACGTCGGCGTCGTACTGTCGCACGGAAACGACGCGTCGACCCGCTCCGTGATCCCGAGTCGCGAGGTGTGGAGAATCGGCGGCATGGGTGATCCTATCGACTCCGGATTCCGACCCGCTCGAGTTCGTTCGGCAGGTGCCGTACCTGATTGCGCGCGACGACGCGCCCGTCGAGTTCGGTAACGTTCGTGATCTCGATGGGCCGCGATGCGAGCTTGTTCAGACCGAACGAGCGCCCCTCGCCGGAGAACGCGAAATCCTCATCGCCTTTCGAGTAGAACAGCGTCGGCCGGAGCACGCGCCCGGATCCGCCCTTCGCCATCGGCACGCGGGGAACCGCGGAGTCCTCGCCGCCGGAGTTGTCGCCCTCCGTGCCGTCGGGCCAGTCGCCGGTTTTACGCCCCTCAAATTCGATTGTCTTTTTGCCTGGGATCTTGTCGAGCGCCGCGGGAACGCCGCCGAGCGCGCGCGTGAGTTCCTTGATCGCCGAGACGACGGATTGGAACCCCTCCGTCATCGTTTGCGCGAACGTGATCCCGCTGCCCTCGAGATCGGTGATCTTGTTCCCGTTCTCGTCGGTGAGCGTGCCGAGCTCGATCATCTTTTCGAGGAGCGGCCGCATCGCGGGCGGGATCTCCGTGCCGGTGCGGATCGCGTCCTGAATGTACGCGTTCACGCTGTCGCTCATCTTCGTCGTGATGACATCGACCGACACGCCGGCGCGAGAGAGATCGGCGAAGTCTTGGATCAGTTGCTTCGCGACTTCGTCGAGGCGCGCCTGATTGACGGCGACTCCGGCCTCCGTCCATGCGATCCCGTACTTCTCGAGCACGCCCGGGAGCCGCTGTAACCAATTGTCCTGATCGGCCAGGGCGGCGTTGATCGCCTCGATGGCTTTGGCCGCCGCTTTCGTGTCGCCCTTCGCGACCTTTTGCGTGAGATCGATCCATAGCTGCTCGCCGCCCGCGACCTTGAGGAGCTTCGCGTGGAGCTCATCGAACCCGGAACCCGCGGCGGCCGTGTCGAACGACTGCGCGAATTTCACGACGGCATCGCGGCCGGCGTTCAGGTTCCGGATTAGACCGACCAGGGCGCCCGCCACGGCGCCGATCGCCACGCCGTAGGGCCCGAATGCGGCGCCGGCTTTCGCGCCCGCGACGGCGCCGTGTAGGGCGCCGACGGCCTTCCCGGTTTTCTCGCTCGTCGCCGCCCAAACGTCCATCGCGCCGGCGGCGACCGTGGCGCCCGTCGCGACGGCGGCGGCCGCCTTTTGCGCGCCCGTGGCGCTGCTCGAGAACAGCGGAGCGGCGACTCCGGCGGAGTTGCCCCATTGCTTTGTCGAGGCCGCGGCGACGTCGATCGCTTTGCTGACCGAGGACAGACCGGAGATCGCGGCGCCCATCGCGCCGCCGGACCCGAACGAGTTCCCCAGGATCCCCGCGGCCTGGGACAGCACCGATCCCCAATTGACGATCTTCCCGCTCGACTTCTCAATCGCGTCGTTCATGCGCTCGAAAGCGGCCTGGATCTCCGCGGCGGAGTACAGACCGGAGTCGCGCATTTGCTCATAGTCGCGAGTCGCCGCGTCGGCGTTCGCGGCGAGCTCCTCGCGGGTGAGTACGCCCTGGGCCCTCATCCGCTGCTCGATCGTCGAGAACGTGCCCGTCGCGACGTCGAGTTGATTCTTGTAGTACGCCTTGATCGCCGCGAGATCCCGCTGGTAGATCGGGCCGCGCTGCTCGCTCGCCGCGTTGAGCGCGTCGATCTCCGCGTCCCGCTCGCGCTCGATGGTGACGATCCGCAGTTCGGCGCCGGAGCGTCCGAGATCCGCGAGCCGCTGCTCGTACGACTGGGCCTGCTGGAGCTGATCGACAATCGCTTTCGAGGACGCGTCGGCGATCTTCCGCTGGCCCTCCTGCCAGTTGTCGACGGTGGCCGTAACGAATTTCTTCGATACGTCGAGCATCTTCGCGTGTGCGTCGGCCCACACCTCCGCGATCTGCTCGCCGTTTTTGAGTCCGTCGAGGTACCGCTGCACGGCCTCCGCGGAGATCCCGAGCGCCTTCGCCGTCGTCGACGCCGAGATCCCGAGCTTCTCGTTTGCGACGGCGGTCGCCTCCTGGGCGGCGGTGAGCGGGATCGCTGCGCGCCGGATGTCCTCGAGCGCGTCGGCCTGGGCTTTCGCGGCGCCGGTTGCCTTCTCATGGATCGGCGGGAGCGCGCCGACAGCCGTCGCGGTTTTCTTCGCGGCGACCGTCGTCTGATCCATCCCCTTTGCGACGTTGCCGTACCAGATCGCGTTTTCCTTGAGCGAGTCGACGAGCTTCTGATCGATCCCGATCTTGCTCGCGCCGGGGAGTTTCGCCGCGAGCGCCGCCAGGCCGGCGGCGTTCTCGTACAGGCGTTGCACCATCCGGTACGCTTCCGCGACGAGCTTGTCGAAAAACCCGCGGGCGTAGTTGTAGGACTCCGCGGCCCACACCTTGAGCGTCGATCCGAACCTGGCGATCGCATCGCCGGCGGAGTCGAGCGCGAGGACCGTCTCCTCGCTCATCACGGGCGCCGCGGCGCCGAGTTCCTTGAAATTGGAAACGAGCGTCGGGAGGATTTCCGTTCCGGCTTTGCCGAACACCTGTACCGCGCGTTGCGCGCGGAGCGTCGGGTTCTCGATCTTCCCTATGGCGTCGGCGACTTCGGCGAGCGCGTCGTACGGAGATTCGTCGCGGATCTTTTTGAAGTTGAGGCCGAGCGCCTCGATCCCCGCTTTCGCTTTGCCGTCGGCGAGCCGGACCTGTAGCTTGCTGATCGAGCCGGCGAGATCGTCTATGGAGTTGCCGGATTGCTCCGCGATGTACTGGAGCCGCTGAACGTCATCGGTCGCGAGGCCGGTTCGATCGTGAACCTTCACGATGTTATCGGCCATGTCGAGGATCGACTTGCCGAACGCGACGACGGCGCCGACGGACAGACCGACGCCGAACGTCCCGAGGAGCCCGTTCACCTGGGACAGCGGGCCGGCGAGTCCCTTCACGGACTCGCCGACCTTCTGTACTTTTTTCGGGACGTCCGCGAGTCCGGCGTCGAGTTTCTTATCGTCCGTCGAGAGCTCGAGGACGGCGCGCCCGAGGGCGGCGTCTGCCATGGCGTTACCCCTTCCGCTTGACTACGCGGCGAACCGGGAGGCGCGCGAACACCTCATCGGAGAACATCCGCGGTTGACGTGTCGGCGATCCCGCCGGTTGCGCCGGCGCCGGCGCCGCATCCCCGCGCCGGATCCGTTCCCACTCGTCGGAGATCGCGCGCGGGTTGGCCAGGGCGCCGGTACCCACGGCGATCACTTTCGATCCGAGGATCGCCTCCTCCGCCTGGAGCCGCGGGAGCCATCGAAGGCACGCCTCGACTATCCCCGTCGGCGTTTGCGCGATCCACGTTTGAGGAGTCCCGCCGTAGAAGCGTAGGAGCCGGGGGATTGCTTCGTCCCACTCGAGCGGAGCGCGGCCTGATCCGTCGCGATCGCCCTCGCCGCCATGATCAGCGTCGGCGTCAAGAGCTCCGTGAAAACCTTGAACACCATCACGCGTTGCACGTCCGACAGTTTCGCCAGGACGGCGGGCGGCGCGTCGAGCGCGATCTTCGCGACTTCCTTGAGCCGGACGGCGAGCTCGCGGTTCTCATCCTTCGTGAGCGACCGGGCGCGCGTCATCAGTTCCGACGTCCGGATCGAGAGTCGCTCGAGGCTTTTGAAATCCTGCAAGGTAAGATCGCGCGCGGTGCGGAGCGGGTACGCGATGCCGTCGATCCGTACGACGGGACGATCGGTTTCAGTTGTGAGATCGAGAATTTGCTTGTCGGCCATGGATTCCTCCTACGCCTTCCGATTGGTTGATGACGGCGATCCCCAGGCGAGCGGCCTCGCGCTCGAGCTCCGTGAGCGTTGCGGCCGCGGCGCCCAGGGCCTCGCGGGTTGTGCGGATCGTTGCCTTGAGACGAGCGACGTCGGCCCGGGCCGCGGAGATCTTCGCGAGGAGCTCCGGTACCGACGTCGCCATGGTGTTACGACGCGTCGGCGGTCTGCACGACGATCCGACCGAAGTACTCCGACGGATCCGCGGCGCCGGGATCGACGAGCGCGGTCCACTCGATCGCGAGCATCGCCGGCTTGTCCTTCGTGTAAACCGGCTTCGGTTCGCCGGTCTGCGCGGCGCGCGGACACTCGTACTGCATGACGCCGTCCTCCATCTCCGGCGACGGGCCCCGGAGGAGCACGGCGCGGGTGTCGACGACGAACCCGCGCGAGAGTCCGATCTTCTTCGTGCCAGGGACGCCGGCGCCGGCGGGCGTCGTCGTGACGGTGTTCCCGTTGAGCGCGAACGAGTACTGTTCGGGCGTGACGTCGACGAGCAAAAGACCCATCTTGAGATCCTCGCTCGACCGGAACACCTTACGGGATCCGGCATCGCCGAGCGAGCGCCAGAACGCCATCGACTGCGAGTGCTCGACGTTGATCCCCGCTTCGTCGTAGTTCAGCGGACCCGCCGATCCGACCAGTGTCCAGTCGCTCGAGTCCGGATCCTGATCGACTTCGGGGAACGCGGTCCCGACGGGCGCGACGTACATCGTAAACGGCGCGGCGATTACCTCGAGCGGTGCGGAATTCCTCATGACGTGAGCTCCTCCAATTGATTGCCTACGCGGCGGCCGCCGTGCCCTCGATTGAGAGAACGAAACGGAATTCAGATTTCAGGTTCTTCGCGAGTTGCTCCTGAGCGCGAGCCAGGCCGACGGCCTCGTTCTTTTGGAACACGTGCGCGATCGACGGGCCGAACAGTTCGCGGATCGGCGTCCGCTTCCGCCCGCGGGTTTCCGTGCTCCCCTTCGCCGCCCGGGTGAACACGCCGCGGTGTCCGCTGCTCATCTTCGCGATGAACGCGTTCGGGTACCGCGAGCGGCCGCCTCCGAGTTTCGCCGTCACGCCGCGGCCGCGGCCTCGTGACGGTTCCGGTCCCTTCGCCCCGAAATCGATCAGCGGGATCCGCTTCGCGCTCGCGTAGATCCTGGCGCGGTGGAGCGACGGCGTCGCCTCCTGTATGCGGACCTTGTCGCGGAGATCCCCGATCTTCACTTTCAGATCCGACGAGATCACGCGGAGCATGACCGTTTGCGCCGACGCGATCGAGCGGTTCAACGCCCGGGCGATCGCGACTGGCGCTTTCGCGCGGAGCTTCGCGACGGCGGCGGGCGAGTCGGTGCGGAATTGGATCGCGAGCACCTTACGTGTCCTCCTCGACGCCGATCGTCGGGTTGCCCCATGGCTCGACGTACGAACAGACATAGATCACGCCCAGGCCGATCGTCGGGGAACCTGGCGGGCGCTCGACGACCCGCGTCGCGCCTCGCGTCATGTCGCCCTTGAGGAGCGAGCCGAGCGTCCGATCCGGAACCTCGACGGCGATCTTCACGGCGCCCAGGAGCACCTCGAGCGCCGTCCATGCGTCCTCGACGGAGGCTTTCCCGATCGCCTGGATCTCGACCGGGAGTTTCGTCCACTGGTACCCGGATTCCGTCGGGAGATCATCACGCGGGACGATGGCGATCGCGTCATCGGGATCCGCGCTCGAGAGTTCCGGCGCGGCGCCGATGTAGATCTTGAGGCCGGCATCCGTGGTGAACCCGTTCGCCTTCGTGATGACCGACAGGAGTTGACCCAGGCGGAGGAGGATCAGGAGTCGGCGCGTCGTCGTGATCATGTCTCCTCATCCTCGAGCGGCGCCAGGACAAGCCGGAGCCGCGTGTGATCGGGTTCGATGGCGTCGAACCCGTCGACCGTCCATCGGAGCACCTCGCCAGGCGAGGGCGGCGGGACGATCAGATCTGCCCACATTGGCGAGGCCGGCGCGTGCACGATCGAACCGTGCGGGACGTCGAGGAGCGGAACGGCCAGGATGTACGAACGTTCGCGACGGCGGAGCTCGAGGACGCCCGGAACGTTCTCCGTGTCGGGCGTTACCCAAATTCCGCGCGTCGCGATGGTGTCGAACACGCCAGGCGGATCCGACTCGATGGTCGCGTCGACTCCGTGCGCGGAGAAATTCAGGTTCCGAACGAGCGCACGGAGCGACGAGAGATCCATCGGGCGATCCCCCGATTACGTTCCGTCGTGCGCGCGGCCGACGCCGTCGAGCCGAACGGTTCCGGTCGTTTCGCCGGCGCCCGCGCCGACGGCGACCGTGGCGACGCCGATCTGGAGGTTGCCCGACGACACGGTCGTCATGAGCTTCGCGCCCTCATCCCAGAAGATCGCGGCGCCCTCCGCCCAGGCCTGCGATCCCGGCTTGGCGTGCGTCACGACGCCCTCGCACAAGCCATTGAACCGCACGCCGACCGCGGCCGTGATCGTCGCGATACAGAAAAACTGACCGATCTGGACGCCGACGCCGGACGTCACGCCGCCCGACGGCGCCGTGAATTCGACCGACTCCCCGGGCTGAACGAAATTCTTCATCGCCTGATCTCCTGAACGTTTGATCGACCGAGAGAGAAAACGACGGCGTCGGCGAGTCCTGCCGACGCCGCGCGCCGGCTACGAGTGTTCGTGACCGACGTTCTTGTAGAGTCCGCGCCAGTCGAGCACCTTGGCCGCGAAATCCTCGCGACACTTGATCTCGATGCCGTCGACGTCGAACCCGATCCGCGTCTCGATCTGCGGCCCTTCCTCGCCCTCGAGGAACCCGTACTCGATGATGTCGATCTGCGCGGGATCCGCGGCGAGGTACCACGCGAGCGGTTCCTCATCGAGCCGCGGTTCCGCGACGACCGTGAGCTTGCCGGAGAACGGGTTCACCTGGGTGAACGTGTTCGGCGTGATCGGGACGACGATCGAGTCGCCGCGGGTTTCGAGCGCGGTCCCGACGAGGAGGTACTTCGGCGCGATGTTCAGCCGCTCGCCGTCGAGCGAAACCTGCTGGCGCATCGCCGCGCGCGCATCGCCGAGCGAATCGACGTCGATCTCCGCGCCGGTCGCGTCGAGGTTCAGGTGAGCCGCCGAGAACAGGGCGTTTCCGTCGCCCATCACGGGATTGCTCGTGATCTGATCCCACACGAGATCGCTTTCGAGCGTCCGCGCCGCACGGCCGAACATCGTCGGGACGCGCCCGAACGCGTCGGCGTCGTCGTTCACGAGCGCCTTGCGCGTGATGGCGAACACGCGGCCGTACGTCACGAGTTGAAACTGCTCGCGCGCCTCGCCGATGGTGCCCCGCTTGAATTCGCCGTGTTCCTTGACCTCGAGCAACGCCGGCGCGTCTCCCATCTGCGTACGGTAGACCGGCTTGAAATCGGGGAGGTTGACCTGGCGCGCGATCGTCTTGAACGTCTGCGGCGCCTCGTCGTAGGCACGGCGGATCGTCTTGTTCGCGACGTCGGCCAGGAGGAACGCGAAATCGCTCGTCGTGTGGTAGCCGTGGCCGCCACGCTGATCGAGTCCGAGCGCCGCCGCGGCGAGCTCCATCTTCGACATGCCGGACGTTCGCACGCCGGCGGCGTGGAGATACGCCCGCGCCGTGTCGAGGAGCGTGAGGCCGCGGTACGGCCGGTGCTGATCCTCGAGCTTGAAGAACGACGGCGCGACGCGGTGACAGAGGGCGCCCATGATCGACGTTCGCACGTGAACGAGCGGATCCTCGCCGAGCGCGATCGAGGGCCCGGGCTGCGGGCCGCGCGTCTGCTCGTTCCGCGCCTGGAGCTCGACGAACACGAGCCGCGATACCTCCTCGAGCGCCGTCCCGCGCGCGATGTGATCGTCGGCGAACGTGGCCGGCATCCGCCCGCCGCGGGCGGCGGTGATGATGCCCTGGACGCGAGCGGTTTCGTTTGCGCGAGCGGCGTCGGCGGCCGTCGGTTCCGCCGCGGGCGCCGCTGCGGGCCGGGCGCCAGGCGCGCCGTCGGTGAGACGGAGCGCGACGACGGCGGGATCTTCGGCGACGGTGGACGGGCGAGCGGGATCAGCCACGGTACTCTCCTTGCGGATGATGAGACAGGAATTCGTCGCGATCTCGTGATTGCGAACGCGAGCGCCGACGTCGGCCGGCATCGGGACCATTGACACCTCGTACGGTTCCCAATCGACGGCCGTACGAACGGGGATCGCGCCGGTCGCGTCCTCCTCGAATTTGTGAACGCGATATCCGACGCTGACGTTCTGGATGATCCGATCCTTCACGTCCTGCCAGATCCCCGCGACGGCCTCGCGTGCGGAGAACCGGACGCGAACGATCGCGTCGGTGCCGTCGATCCGGAATGAACCGGCGACGACCGTCCCGATCTGATCGGTGATCGACCACGCGGAATGCGCGTCGAGGAGCGGCGCCGTGTTCAGGCGTCCGACGCGGATCGCCTTTTTCGAGATCTCGAGCGCCTCGAGATACCGCGTGTCCTTCATCCAGTCGTACCGCTCGACTGGCGCGCCGGTCGAGAACGTGAGCTCGACGGAGCGATCCGCCTCGTTCACGGTTTCAACGTTGGCACGGGCGAGGAGTGAGAGCGGAGGAACGTCGATCGTTTGGCCGGTTGCCGCTCGCGACATGATGCGACAGGATGCCGGAGGGGCCGCGGCGGCGTCTAGTGACTACCGCCGCGAACGATCACGAAAAGCCAGTCACTCGACCGGCTTTCCGTACGAGCGCGCATCGCGGATCCGGATGCGAAGATCTCCGCCCGGGAGCCGGTAGGCGCGGAGGGCGCCCTTCCGGATGTCGCGGTAGATCGTTTGCACGTTCACGCCCCATCGAGACGCGAGCCACGCCGGCGAGACGGCGGCCTCGAGCGACGGCGCCCCTCGACGGTGCGGACGATCATCCGGCCACTGAACGATCCGGTCGTCGCCCATGACGTTACGTGTCCTCCCCGTCGCCCTCCGCCGCGGGTTCCGACGGCGCCGCCGGTTCCGCGGGCGCCGCGGGCGTAGCCGGCGCCGCGGGCGTGATCGCGCTTTGCGCCATGCCCGCCTGAGTCATCCGACGCGGATCGCTGTCGAGCACGACGCCGGCCTTGTCGAGGAGCGCGTTCCACGCCTTCATTTCCCCGATCACTTTGACCGGGTTCAATCCGCGGGCGCGGAGCTCCTCCTGCATCGTCGTGATCCCTGCGCGCACGTTCCGGAGGATCGCGAGGCCCTCGCTCGCCGGATCGATGAACGCGAGCGGCGGCGGCGTCCACTCGACGTCGGGAACCTCCGCCGACGGGAGGAGTCCGGCGATCGCGGCCGCCGTCATCGCCCACTCCCAGGCCGGATCACAGAACCCAGGGATCAGGAGACGCCATCGGTTGTCGTCGACGTCGGGTTGATGCGCGATCCGCTCCATCCTGGCGGCCGAGAACGAGAGATCGCGGAAATCCCCGGTCATGCTCGAGAACAGAACCCGGAGCCCGCTCGCGAGTCCGCGGAGCTTTCGATCCATGTACTCGCCGAAATCGTTCACGCGCGGAGGCTCGACGACGGAGATCTGACGACCGGCCGGGAGGTTCTGCACCATTCCGGGCGTGAGCGTGTCGATCGCCGGCGTCGGGACGTCGTTCGGTTCGCCGAGCGGCGCGCCGCCGCCGTCGAGATCGTCGCGCACGAACACGGCCAGGCACGCCGCGATCTTTTGCTTCACGAGCGTCGCGTCGTCGTAGTCGTCGAGATCCTTCCACGCGAGGAGCGAGGGCGCGTACCACGAGACGGCGCGCACCTGGCCGGGACGTTCGCCGCGGAATATGTGACGCACGCCCTCCGCCGGGATCCGAACCGACGGCGCGTACGATCCGCGGATGCTGCCCGGGTGTTCCTTGAACAGCCAGTACGCGACCCGCTCGCCAATCGGGGAAAACTCGATCCCTTGAACGATCTGCCCGCCGTTCGGCGTCGTGATCTGATCCTTCGTCGTGTCGAGGTGATCGATCTCGAGGACTTGCAATTGCACGGGGATCGGGAGTCCGTCGGACGGGAGCCGGAACCGCCGACGAACGAGCACCTCGCCATCCTGCGCGGTCGCACGGAGGACGAGCTTTTGCAGTCCGTAGATATCGTGAACGCCGTTCGCGTCGCACGCCTTCGACTCCGCCCACTTCCGCCAGAGTTTCATCGCCCGGGCGTTCGGCGACTCCGCCACGATCCCCCAACCGATCGCCTCGTTCACGATCGACGCGAGCGACGCGGCGGCGTACGGATTGTTGCGAATGAGATCGCGGACGGCGTTCCGGAGGTTCGCCGCCGCGGGACCGACGGCGGCGTTCGCATCGGTCCCAGGCTTGCGCCAATTCTGCGTCCGCGCCGTCGTCGCGGCGCCCTCGTAATGTCGCTTGAGAATCTCGCCGGCGTAGCGGGCGCGCTGCCGGTTCAGCGTCCATCGCGGCGCGATCGGCGCGGTGATCGTGTCGAGGTGATCGCCGAACGTGCGGCGCCGCCGAGCGGGTTCGGGATCGATTCTATCGAGTCTCATTCGTTGCCCCTTCCGGAACGATCGGGATCCGCCGCGTCGGCGTCGGTTCAGGCCCTCGACATGGACAGCGTTTGGCCTTTGGCACGCTGGCCGGGAGTTCGTCGCCGTGTGCGCGGCGCCAATGGTAGACGTACAGACTATCGACGACGTAGACCCTGAGGCCTGCGCGCGCGACGGCGAAGTGCATCATGTGATCGACACAGAGCATTCCGTCGACGAACCCGCCGACGCGTTCCCAGGTTCGCCTCGACAGCACCATGAGCACGCCGCCGAGGCCCTTCGTGTCGGTGACGTCGAGGAGCGTCCGGCGCTCGAGGCGCGCGGCGCCGAGCTTCCGGTGATACGCCATGTCGTGATTGTTCAGATCGGACTCCGCGGCGCGCTGCCACGGCGACGCGATCCGGTTCGTCGTCGCCGTGAGTAGTCCGACGTCGGGCCGGTGCTCGATCACTTCGGTGATCTGCCGGTACCATTCCCGCGTCGTCGGCATCGCGTCGTGATCGAACAGAACCGCCCAGGCGTCCGGCGGGAGGAGCGCCATCGCGTGATTGTAGGCGCGCCCCAGGTTTGCCTCGAGATCGAACGGAACGAACGTCACGAGCTCTATCGCCATTCGCTGATCCATGGATAGTGCTCGCCCTGCTCGAGCACGTAGAGATCATCACTCCCCAGGACGACGATCCGCGCGCCTGGCGGGAGCTTCGGATTCCCAGGCCCTACGCCGCGGCGCTCGAGCCGTTCGTATCCCGCGCCGAAGAACGTCACGAACCCGTCGGCCTCCGTCCACACGCCGGGCCGGAGCTTCGTCGTCGATTGCCCCAAGTAGAAATTGAGCATCGCCTGATCGCTGCCGACGCCGCGCGGCGAGGCGCGCCTGGCGTAGCCGGCGGGATCCTTGTCGAACGCCCGCCACAGCGGATCGAGGACGCCGGCGTTCATCAGGATCACGGAGCCGGAGAACACGCCCGCGTACCCGACGCGCCAGCACACGAGCGGATCCGGACGGTCGACGACCGGCGTGAGATCGTCGGTGATCACGACGTCGAGATCGAGCGCGAGGATCCGCTCGCCGATCCCGCGGGCCCACGTCGCATCGAACGCCCGCATACGGCGACGGCATCGCGGCGAGTCGGAGTGTCGACCAGGGAGCGGGATCGTCTCGACGTCGGAGTCGATCCCCGCGGCGTCATCCGTGACGCACACGACGCGGTGCTCGAGCGCGAGCCGGCGCGCGAGCATCGAGCGGAGCGTGTTCACGTGACGGGCGGAAAACTTCGCGCCCCACTTCCACGTTAGGACCGTTAGCATTCCTCGTACTCCCGTTGATCGTGGAGAAAGAACGCCGAGCTCCGCGGGTGCGTGAGTTGCGAGGTGTAGCACGCGAGCGCGCGGATCTTCCGCTCGATCGCCGCGGGCGTCGGCGGCGGAACCTCGCGGCCCTCGCGGACCCGCTCCTCGCCCTGATACGTCTGGTACCTCCGGACGTCGGCGCCGAACACCTCGAGCGCCGCGGCGGCGACGGCCACGTGATCCGCGTGCGATGCGTTCGCCGACGGCGCCCACACTTCCGACGGCGCGCCGTGCGCCTCGACGAGCTCGCGCATCCGCGCCGCGAGATCGCCGCCCTGCCATTGCACGACGGGCCCGGCGCCCAGGATGGCGGCCGCCTGGCGCGACTCCTCCGCCCGGTGGTACGTGTCGCCGTAGTCGCGCACGGACGGAAAACAGATCACGATCCGCGGGCGGGCGCGTTGCAGGGTGAACGCCGCGAATAGCGTCTCGTCGTCGGCGTGCGGCGCGAATAGGATCGCGTTCCGCTTGACGCCCTCGACGAAAAAGACATCAGGCGGATCGCCGTGGAACCGTTGCCGGAGCGAGCCGTCGCGGAACCGCGTCTCCTCCGGCGTGACATCGGCGACGTCGAACGCCGCGGCCGCCAGGTGCTCGCGGACGAACGCCGGCGTCGTGAGCGTGATCGCCGGTTGCGATCCCTTCCATCCGCCGAACGATCGGGATCGCCGGTCGTCGGTCGCGTCCTCCGTGATCCGAACCACGCCGCCAGGCTCGAGCACGCGGGCGAGCTCATCGACGAACGTCGGCCAGGCGGGCGCCGCGAGGTACATGAGCGCGTGCGAGATCGTGATCCCCGCGACGGTCCCGTTCGCGAATTCGCCGAGGCCGTGTTCAAACTTCCAACCGAGCGCCTTGTCGAGATTCACGAACCCGTCGAGCGGGTGCCAGGAGCGATCCGCCGGGTTGCCGCATCCGAGATTGAGCCGGAGCGGCGAGCGGATCCCGTGATGCGCCAGGCGCGCCGACTTCGGGAGCCGCGAGCGCCCGGTGATCCCGTGTCGATAGGTCGCGAGCACCTCCGGAACGTACCGGCATCGCGCCGCCTCCGCGATCGCGATCCAGAAATACCAGTCCTCCGGAACCTTTGCATCATCGAACCGGAGCGCGCCGATCGTTGACCGTCGCACGAGCGGCGACATGATCGGGATCACGTTCCCGTTTCGGAGGATCGGCGCGATCCATCCGCCGAGATCGAGCCGGTCGTATCGGTATTGCGCCGACGCGTTGATCGTTCGGTGCTTGGCGGCGTCCCTGATCTCGACGTCGCACAGAACCCAACCGACCGTCGCATCGAACGCCCGGAGTTGCGTCTCGAGCTTCTCCGGCGCGATGACGTCGTCGGCGTCGAGGAACATCACGAACGCCCCGCGCGCCATCTCGATCCCGAGGTTCCGCGCCGCGGAGGGCCCGCTTTGCTGCTGACGGATCGAGCGGACCCGCGTGTCCGTGTAGCCGGCGAGCGCGTCGGGCGTCGAGTCGGTCGAGCCGTCATCGATCACGATGACCTCGACGGGAACGGTCTGCTCGAGCACGCTCGCGATCGCCTCGCCGATCACGTGCGCGTGATTGTGCGTCGGGATAATCACGCTCACGAGCGGCGCCGTCATGTCCTGGCCTCTGCTTTCACGCTGGCCTCGACGGCGTGCCAGGCGGTGACGATGTTCGCGAGCGCCGGCCGCGAGTGCCCGCGGAGGATCGCCCGCCGGAGATCCGACTTCACGTGAACGATCCGCGTGACGTCGGGATCGAACCGGCGCCAATTGGAGTCCTCGCAATTCCAGATCACGCCGTCGAGCCGCTCGACCTGGCATCCGTGGCCGGCGCGCTCGAGCATGAACCCGAGCGCCGCCTGATTGATCCCCGCGTACCGATTGCGCCAGGGCCGGAGCGCGTTCGCATCGCCGAGGAAACTCCGGTTCACGGCGGCCCATTGCTCGAGGAACCCGCGCGAGCGATCCGACACGTTCACGAACACGACGCCGGCGTTCAGCGGGAGCCGATCCGCCGCGGTCGTGTACGCGAGATCAAACGAGCGATCCCACGCGTCATCGAGTGACCCGGTGATCATCGTGTCGGCGTCGATGAGGAGCACGCGGTCGCCGTCGGCGGCGCTCGCGATCACGTCGCGCCAGTGATCGAGCTTCGCGGAATTGTTCTCATGAGCGGGAACGCCGAGCGTTGAGCGGTAGCCGGTCGCGGGCGGAACGTGTCGGACGTCGAGGCGCCAGGCCGGCGCGTGACGTCGCGCCGAATACTCGAGGACGTTCGCCAGGCGGCGGAAATCGTCGCCCGCGGCGCCGGATCCGAAGTAGACGGCGGCGAGGAGCGGCGCGGCCATGGGCGGGCGCGAACCCTTCTAAACGCCTTTGCTCGTGACGGCCACACGGTACGCGCGACGGGTGCCCGCGGTCGTCGCGGCGTCGGTTTCCATGATGGCGAGGAGCTCGATCATTTCCTTGAGCGAGTTGAACACAACCGTCTGATCGCCGAATGACATCGACCGGGCGCCGCGGCCGTCGGCGATTGCGCGGCGTAGGTTGTCGGCGTCGGTCTGTGTCCACGGCATGAGGTTTGATCGGGAGGATAGCACGGCGGGCGATCCGGCGGAAACGGTCGAGGCGCCTGGCGTGCCCCAGGAACGGCGCCGTCGGCGGGAGGGCCAGACGGGCGGGCGGGCGTCCTGGCGCCTACAGGCGGCGCGCCTGGCGCGGCGGCGAGCCGGTTTCGAGGAGCTCGACGTCGGCGCCCGTGTTCCACGTGGAACACTTTTGTAATCCCGCCCGGGTTGCTCCACTCCGCTCCACTACGACCGAGGCTTGAGCCAGCCGGGACGCGACGGAACCCAGGCGGGCGGCGCCGGTTTCCTGGGCGCCGCGGGCGTCGGCGGCGCGGCGGGCGCCGGACGCGGGCGGAGTCCCGGGCGGAGCGGCGCCGGCGCGGCGGGTGGCGTCGAGCTCGACGTCGCCGCCTCCTGGGCGGGCGCCGGCGGCGTGCCAGGGCGGCGCGCTCGAGCGTCGGCGGCGGCGTCCGCGGCGGCGGCGGCGGGCGTTTGGTGGAGTCCCAGGAATTTCTCGCGGGCGTCCCAATCGCGGTCGTTCATCCGGTCGAGGCCGGCGAGCGCGGCGGCGGCGCGCGCGTAGACGCGACAGTCGAGCGCGTGATTCTGGCGACCGGCGAGGACCGACCACTCGAGCCGGATGTACCCGCGGCGGGTTTTCGTCGCCGTGAGTTGCTCCGCGGTGATCTGTTTGAACCACTCCTCGCCGTACTCCGGATATCGAACGTAGCCGGCGGGATCCGGTTTGTTCGGTTCACGCTCGAGACGAAGGAACCCGTAGAATTCCGTTTTCGCGATCGAGGTGCTGACCGGCCAGACGCGCCCGCCTCGCTTCCGTTTCTTCCCGCTGATCATGACTTCGACCGGCTTCGGTGATCCGATGATCGCGCCGCCGTACTCGAAACCCTTCACGGCGATCACTTGCGTCGAGTGCGGGCGCCGGACCCACGCGTGAACGGGTTGATCCTGATACCCGGAGTCGATCGCGAGCAATCGGATCGGCATCTCGATCCCGCTTTCGTGCGGGAACAATCGCGCCGTCAGTTTTTCGAGTTCGCCCCACGGACCCCGTTCCATGTCGGCGGGATCGCCGGGGATCTCGCCCGCGTCGATCGACCATGAGGATTTCCCGCGGCCCCATCCGACGACCTCGTATACGAGCCGTTCCTTCTGCACGTCGACGCCGCACGTGAGTACGAGCGCGCCGCGGGGAACGGTCCCGATCGCGTACGTGTCGCGCCGGTTGTAGAGCGATTCCCATTCAGGCGCCTCGCCCTTCGACGTCCACACCTGGCCCAAGATCGTATTGATGAAAACGCGGAGCTTCTCCGGATCCTTTTCGCTCGCGACGAAATCGACGGCGATCTCGCCCCAGGAGATCCAACCGACCGGCGCGTACAGGGCGTTGAGGTGATAGCTCCGGATCTTCCCGCCGCCGCGGCCCGGGTGTGTCGCGCGCCATTCGCCCGCGGCGAGCATTGCCGTTTTTTGATGATTGCGGATGTACCCGCCGCATCCCGCACACTCGTACACGGCGGCGGCCGGCGGGAGTCCGAGCTTCGTCCAGACGATCCGGTCGAACGTGAGTTCCTGAAATTCTGAACAGATCGGACACGGGACGAAGAACCGGCGCGCATCGCCGCGATCGTGCGCGGCCTCGATCGCCGAGCGCCCCGCAATCGACGGCGACGAGATCTTGAGTCGCTTCCGACGGGAGAACGTGCGTTGTCGCACCTCGACGAGCGCGATCGGCGATCCCTCCTCATCGACGTCGATTGGCCAGCCGTCGAGTTCGTCCATGAGCGCGTACTGCGCCGGCATCGACTTCAAACCGTTCGCGGAGTTCGCGCCCGCGATCACGAGGTGCCCGCCGGGGAACGACTTCTCGAGGACGGTGTTCGTCGAGTCGCGGGACTTGACCGGCGCGACCTTCTCCGCGATCGCGGGCGTGTCCGTCGTGAGCGGCCCGACGCGTTGACGGGAGTTCCGTTTCGCCGTGCCGTCCGTCGGCCACACGATGATCACGGGCCCGGGCGCGTGATCGATGATGTAGCCGAGCGCGTTCAGGAGAACCTCCGTCCCGCCGATCTGCGAGGCTTTCATGAACACGGTTTCCTCGACGTCGGACGTCGACGAAAAGTTGTCCATGATCTCGCGGAGGTACGGCGTGCGGTCGGTGCGCCAGGGCCCGGACTCCGCGCTCGACTTCTTCGGGAGCCGTCGCTTCTCGTCGGCCCATTGCGACACGGTGAGCACGCGCTCCGGACGGATGCCGTCGGCCCGCGCCTGGCGGATCACGCGGACGGCGGCGGCGTCGCTCACTCCCCGCTCGCCTCGAGTCGATCCGCACATTCGCCGAGCGCCTCGCGGATGATCGCGTCGAGGCGCCGGCGGAGTTCCGCGGGATCGGTGATCACGGCGAGCTCCTCCGCGTATCGGGCCGACACGTTCAGGAGGGTATCGCGGATCGTGCGGTAGCTTTCAAACGCCTCACGCTTCGCCGCGGGAACACTGAGCGCCAGGCCCTCGCGGAGATCGTTGTCGATCTTGAGGCGCCGATGGCGCTCCATTGCCGTGAGCGTCGACGCCTCGACGAGCGACGAGCGACCGGCATCGACGGCGGGACCGTTGGGAACCCGGGCGGCGTTCGCATCCCACGCGGCGCGCGCGGCGGCGACGTCGGTGATCACTTGGCGGCGCCCGGTGCTCGAGAGTCCGACGCACGAGGGCGGGATCCGTTCGGACGCGATCCCCTTGCGGATGGCCTTCTCGTCGACGTTCCTGTCGCGAGCGAACGCGGCGATCGACATGGGCCCCTCGACGGGCTCCGCGGGTTTCCGCTTGCCTTTGGGTTTGGTCTTGCCGCGGCGTTTGCTCACGCGGCCGCCCGACGTCGGCGCGCCGTCGGGATCTCGTGCGCCTCGAGATACTCGAAAGCGATCCGGGTGACGACCTGATCCGGCGCGCCGCCGTTCGCGTCGAGATAGATCGCGATGAACGCGCGCGCCGTGAGGTTCGGGAACCCCTCGCGCGCGACGTCCGCGATCGTGATCGCGTCGAGCCGCTCGCGCCGGACCTCGACGAACCGGATCGGGCCGCCGATCTTCTCGACGTGCCCGCCCTTCGGGATCCCCTGCGACTTGATCACGGGTTGCACGACGTCGCCGACTTTCGCGAACGTCCAACCGTTTCGGCGCGTCACGGTTTTATCGCGGCGCCGAACCTGGCGCGTCGTGAGCGCGAACGACATATTACGCATCGGGTGATCCGCCGTCCGCGGTCGCGGTGAACGCGCATCCCTCGACGCATCGCCCGCGGGTGTCCTGAGTCAGTCGAGCGGCGGCCGCCTCCTCCGTCTCGCCAGGGCGCCGCCATGGCCGCACGGATCCGCGCTCGCCGCCGCCGTCGCCGCACGCGCCGCACGCCCAGGAGCATCGAATGAACCCGCCGCGGGTTTGCTCGAGCGCGTTCACGAACGGAACCCGATCCCGTCGGTCGCGGCGCCGCGAACCTGGCGAACGAATTCCGCGCCGGCGTCGTTCACGGTGAGATCCGCCGTCAGACGTCCGTCGGCGTGGAGTACGACGTTCCGGATCTTCCCCATGAGCGCGCCGAGTGTGCGATCCGTGGATCGTTCCTTCATCCGTCCGGCGGCCTCGACGGCGAGCGCCGCGAGCATGTCGGCGACCTTGCGGAGATCCTCCGGCGCCGCCATCCTCACGCGCGGCGCCGCGAGCTCGAGGATCGCCTCGCCGAGTTCGTCGTCGGTCATTTCGGTACAGGGTTTCATCGGTTGAACCTTTCGCGTGAGCGGCGCGAGCGTCTCAGGATCGAGGCCCTCGCGACAGCAAATACACCGATCATTTTCCTCGCGTGTTCTGTAGAAATTCGATGAGCCGCTCGCCGGCCCGTGACGCGTGAACGGTACCCGACACGTGACACAGAGAACCTCCGTCATCGACCCGCCGCGATGCTGAGCGCGTGAAACTCCGCCATCGGGTACCGGCGCCATCCGTCGGCGTGATACAGCCACACGGCCAGGACGCCCGCGAACATGAGGAGCTTTGAACACTCGACGCAATCCGGGCCGCCCGACGGCGCGAGCTTGCCGTCGATCGCCTTCACGTGGATCACTTCGACGGATCCGCCGAGCGCGAGATCTACGCCGCTCGCGAGGAGCGCCTGTTCCGCGTGAACCGCCTCGCGCCGACACGTGGCCTTACATCGTTCCGACCCGTCGCAATCGCCGCCGGGTTTCTGATTGAACCCGACGGCGACGAGTTCCCGCGTCTCGTTCTCGCGTCCGCTGAACGCGACGGCGCCGCGTTGACTCCGACACGTCGAGGCGCCCGCGGCGTCGAGCGCAATCGCGACGAAATCATCGAACGTGATCGGCGGCCCGCTCACTCGATGCCCTCGCGTGACTTGAACAGACGGAGATAGTCGCCGAGTTCCCGCGCCAGGGCCTCGAGGCGCGCATCGCTCGCCGCTTCGTCCTCGCCCTCCGCGGCGCCGAGCACGGCGAAGTACATCCCCTGAGCGCCGGCGTAGAACGCCCGTTTCAATTCCTCGAGTTGCACGGGCGGCGCCGCGGTGATCTCGCACGCGGTGAGGTACTCCGACCACTGTTCCCCCACGCCGCCGACGACCGGGAGCGGCGGCGCGAATTCCACGCCGAGACAGATCGGATCGAGCTTCGTGATCGTGCGAACGCCGGCGTCGTCGAGCGTGCTATCGATCACGCGGAACCCGAGGCCGACGTTCCGGATTATGCCGGCCTGGATGCCAGGCGCGAACGCGATCACGGCGGCGCCCTTCTCATCGATCGCCGCGGTGCCGATGACGTCGCGCGCGTCGAACGCTCGCGTCACGGGGATCGGTCCCGCGGCCTTGACGGACCCGGGCGCGTAGATCTCCGCGTGCCTGGCGTCCGCGGGCGGCCCGAACCGAACGACCTGAACCTTGAGGACTCCCGCCGCGGGCGGCGCCGCGGTTTCCCTGGCGCCGACGTGATCGAACGCCTCGACGTTCGGATCCCTGCTGTCACTGTTCATCGTGTCCTCCGCATTCTGGCGTTGCGTTCATCGGCCCGGACGATCGCCTCGCGGGCGTCCTCCGGTTTTTCGAGGTACTCCGCGAGAGTCCAGATCATCGAGTAGGGCGTCGGCGCCTGATCCCACTCGATGTTACGGCCGAGGGCGCGGAGCGCGAGCGCCAGGCGGAGGATCGCCTCCTGATCCTGAATGGCCTCGAGGATCGCGGCCGGCGCCGTCACTTTGCGGAGCGCCTCGAGCACGCGGTCGCGAACCGGACCCGGGCCCCATCCGGCGAGCTCGCGCCCGTCGGCGTCGACGAGCATGAGGCGCGCCGCCTGATTGCCCTGGCCGTTCGTGAACAGTTGCCGAACGAGATCCTCCGCGATGTCATCGAGCGCGAGATCCCGCTCGAGCGCCGCGGCCGCCTCCGCGTTCAGCGTCACGCCCGCCGCGGGCGCGAGCGGATACGCGATCCCGTTGATCGTCTCGATGGTGGAGATCCTCCGCTCGAGATCCTCGACGCGTCGATCATCGGCGGCGAGCGCCTCCTCGATCTCGCGTTGCGTCCGCTCGACGTAGTCGCTCCGCCCGCCGGCGGCGGCGTAGCTCACGAGGTACCGCACGAGCGCCCGACGCGTCGGCGCGTTCACGGTTGCCTCCGCGCCTGGCGCCCGCGATCCGTCTCCTCCGCGGCGCTGCGCTGGATCCGCTCGATCCTCGTGCCCGCGTCCCGCTCGAGTTCCTTGCTCGCGGCGTCGAGCTCCTCGAGCGCGGAGCGAACGGCGGCGTCCCGACTCTCCCCGCTCCCGATCACAAAACTTTCCGTGATGCTGGCGGGATCTCCGACGGCGCCCTCGAGCGAGGCCCACACCTGAACGTCGCCGGGTTTCTCCGTGATGGTGATCCTCACGATCGCCCGCCTTTGAGTTCCGCGATCGCCGCGGCGCCGACGGTGTCCGCGATCGTGGTGAGCACCTTGAGGAGCGCCGTCGCGGCGTCGAGCGTCCGAACCTTTGCGTCGTTCACTTCGTTTTCCGTAGCCATCTGAACCTCCTGATCCGGAGAACCGGATCACAAAAACCGGACCCAAAAACCGATCAAAAACTAGCGGCCGTTTGCGCCTCGCTCGCCCGTTTGAGCGTCACGTTTTAGAAGAACCTCTGCCGTCCCCCCCCCCTGGCCTGGTACATGCCGAGCGCGCGGTGAGCGTCGAGCCGTTGCTCGAGGAGTGCGAGGATCTCAGGACGATCGACAACCGATCCATACACGCGCCGCCACTTCCGGCGGGCCTTGACGGTCGCGCCCGCCAGGGGATCCGCCCGGTACTTCTTGAACGAGTACTCGCGTGATTGTGCTCGCTCCCGCTGTAGGTTGTCGTGATAGACGCGTTTCGATTCCGCGTTCGCCCTGATCCGGCGACAACGATCACACCTGATCCTATTCGCGCCGACGTGCGTCGGACAGTCTCGACAGACACGCGGCGGCGTTGCTGCTCGACGTCGTGCCCTGAGTCGTTCCGCTCGCCGACGTTTGGCCTCTTTCGTTTTACCGTGCTTCTCCTGGCGGCGACGGTTCGCCAGGTGGCGCTCCCGGTTCTCACGCTTCCATCGGTTGCGCTCCTCGCGATCGTGCGCGCGGCGACAGTCATCCCCGCAAAACTTGACCGAGGCCCGGAGCATCGTGGTATCGAATTCGCTATGACAGCGGGAGCACGTGAGCGTGATCGGCGTGGCCGCCTTGATTGCGTTCGATGCGCGAGCCGCACGCGCGCGCGCTTCCGTGAGGGTTTCCCGTCGAGCCATGGCGTTACGCCTGGGACGCCGGCGGTAGCTGGCCGGCGCTCGACGGCGGCGGCGGTAGCTGATTGGCGCGGGCCTCGATGAGATCGTTCGTGCGATTGTTCTCTATGGTCGCGCACACGCGCACGGCGGCGCCGATGAGGCCGACCACGATCCGCGCCTTCTGGTACTGCGTGCCGTTCTTGCCGTCGCCCTCGAGATAGTCGTCGAGCCGTTTCGCGTGCTTGACCGCTCGCGAGACGATGGCATCCGCGAGATCCTCGACGCGTTGCTTCTGTTTGCTCACTACTGCTGATTTCGCCATTGCTTGTCCTTTCGTGCCGAGTTCCGACGGGTGATCGACGGTCGAACCCCTCGACGTCGATTGCTATAGAGCTCGTTCGCGATCCGCCGTGAGCGACGTTCATCCCTGTCGGCGATCCACTCGAGGAGGAACGTCGGTACCGGGAGGGCGCCGCCCAGGCGGAGCGCGAACCATGTGAACCTCACGAGCGCGACTCGTTCATCAGGAGCGCGAACGATCCCGACGTCGGACCCGTGTCCCATATCTCGAGGGCGGCGCCGTACTCCGCCGCGACGCGGTGAATGTGAGGGCGGAGCGGCGGCGACGACACCTTGTAATCCTCCGTCGGGATCAACACGGCGGAACATCGCGCCATGCAGTAGTCGAGGACGACGGGCCGCCGCGGCGTATCGTGCGGCCCGTCGATGAGCGCGAGATCGTAGCGCCTGGCGTCGAGCTCAGGGATCGACAGCGGATCCGCCCAGGTGTAGCGGTGAACGGTAACGACCGGCGCGAATTGCCGTCCCACGCGGGAGCGGTGAACGTCGTACCACTTCGGATCGTCCTCGCACGTGTCGATCTGATCGGCGCCGCCCTCGACGAGCGCGAGCGTCGAGGAACCTGGCCCGAATTCCAGAACGCGCCGCGCGCCCAGGCGGCGAACCGTGTCGAGGACGGCGCGGTAGTCGGTGAACGACCACCAATGTTTTTCGACAGGGTAGAGATCGAACGTGCTCACGTGCTATTCCTCCTCGCTCCCGGGTTTCGCGATCTTCACCTTGACGTCCTCGCCTTCGGGGATCAGGTTGATCTCGATCCCGTGTCGCTTGTACGTCGTTTTCTGGAATTTGTGCATCAGCGGGATCAGGGCCGCCTTTCGTTTGCCCTCCTCGATCGTGAGCTCCATCCGCTCATCGCGCACGCGGGCGTACGCCTTCGCCGCGTCCTCGAGCGGCTTGATCGCGCTGTCCTCCGTGCCGGGGAGATCGACCTGTTCGGGCCTGGGTTTCCTCGTTCTACCGCCGCCGTTCGCCGCCTTTTTCGCCATGCTGTCGTTCTCCTCTGAACCCGGGCAATCATCGCCGACGAGCGCCCCGGGCGGATACGCTGGTCGGTCCTTCGTCATCACGCGACGCCACAGTACGGCGCCGCAATTCTTACAGGCTTGCACGTCGAGCGCGTCCCGTGTCGCGCGATCCTCCGCCCGGTACCACGGGATCACGTGCCCGCGGGCGCTCACGGGAGTTTCGAGTCGCCGCGGGACTCGCCTCCGGTTCCGAGCGCGAGGATCAGAACGACGGCGGCGATCACGATGAGGCCGGCGATCACGCGCTCGCCCGCTGATCGGCCTTGTATTCCTGGCGGCGCTCCGTCCACGCCTTCCAGCATTCGCAACGATCTTTCCTCGTGACGCCGCCGACGAGCACGTCGATCCATCCTGGCGTGAGCGCGCAATGGTCGCAATGAACGAACGGCCCGACGCCCTGTTTCCGGAGCGCGTCGGCGATCCGCTCGAGATCGCGGGAGTAGATCCCGTGTCGCTCGATCACTTCGGAGAATTCGACGATGTCCGGTTTCCGCGTGCGCCACACGGGACGCCCGCGCTCATCGACGGCGGCGTTCTCGCTTTTGTCGTACGCCCGGGCGCCGTGACAGAGCGCGTGATCCATGAGGGCGCGACGGTGCTCGTCGGTGAACCGCTCATCCTTCCATGTCGATTTCCGGAGGAGGATCACGAAATCGAACGGCGCGAGTTCCCGCGCGAGATCGCTCGCTCGAGCGCACGCCGCGAGCTTCACGCGACCGTCGGCGTCCGCTTGCCAGGTGAGATTCCACGCGAGGACGATCCGCGCCTCGCGGAGATCCTCATGGTGCTCGTGAACGATTTCGTCGAGGAGCGAATAGATCGGATGCCCCTCGACGTGATCGCGTTTGATCAGTTCGTACCCGACTCGACGCGCCCGAGTGTTTCCGCTTTTGCCTTTTTTCGCCATGGTGATCTCCTCCTACGTGAACAAGGGCGGCGCGACGGGATCCGCGACGGCCGCCTCCGTGATCGTGATCGTGACGCCCGGTTTTCCGTCGATGGGCGCGTACTGCTTTGCGATGCGCCCCGCGACGACCTGGCCGTCGTCGGCGTAGATTACGCCCGTGAGGGCGTCGAGGACGGGACGAACGAGCTTGTCGAAATCCGGGCGCGTCGTGTGCGCGACGATCGAGCTCCGGATCTTCTGCGGTCGAGCGAGATAGAACACGAGATCGACGACCACGGCGCCCGCCATGAGTTCGCCCTGGACGAGCGGACCCGTTCGGCGCGCCTTGATCGCGGCGTCCATGACGGTTTCCTGCCAGGCTTTCGCGTTCGGGTTGTCGTTCGTGATGAACGCCCGCGGCGCGATCCGCCGCCCGGTTTTTCTGAACCGCTCGTACGCCTCGATCACGTGCCCGAACACGACGAACGCTTTCGCGGATCCCTTCGTTTGCGGATCCCCGTCGACGGTGAACGTGAGCGAGCGAGCGCCGACAGGAGCGACGATCATCGCGCCCGCCGCCAGGTGTTCCGCCGCTCATCTCGAGCGCCGGCGCCGGCGGAGCATCGGGTGATCGCGAGCTCCGCCTGATTGTGGAAATCCTCGACGTCGTAGATCAGCCCGGAACGCGCCGCCCGATCCTTGAGCCGCTCGCGGATCTCGAAACTGTCGACGACCGTCGCGCCGGTTGCCGGATCCCGCGTCATCGGCGCGCCCGCGTCGAACATCGCTCGCACCTCCGACCACACGAGGGCCCGGAGGACGCGAACGTTTTCCACAGGTTTTCCACGTTCCGCCGTGCGGAGCGCGGCGTGATCTTCTCCCCCTACGAGGACGGGATCCGGATCAAGGACGGGATCGCGCGCGCGCGAGCGCCGAGGACTCCGCGTGGAGTCCGAGCGGACACGCGAGTCCTTTTCCTCCCGTTCCTGGCGCTTACGGGCGGCGTCCCTGTCGCGTTTGTCCTTTACATCCTGCGACTTAGGGTTGTGGTGATGGTAGTCATGGATCCGCCAGCCGCCAGGAACCGGATCCCATAATCCGACATCAGCGAAACCCAAAACGAGCGCGATTTCGCCCGGTTTGCGATCGATCTTGAACGACTTTACGACCGATTCCGATAGAAACCCGTCCGTAAGGTGCTTGTTCGCGTAGGCGAGGCCGGCGACGTAGACAGCGAACGCCCGGGCGATTCCGTGCCGGCCGAGGTGCCGACCGGCGTCGAAAAACTTCGGGTGATCCGCGATCCCGTCGTCGAGCTTGACCCACACGTTCAGGCCTCCCCGCGCGTCGTCACGTCGCCCGCCGGCGCCCCTCCCTCCGGCGTCGATACTTCGGCCGCCCCGACTTCCCGCGTTCGCCTGGCGGGACGCCTGGCGCCCTCCGCGGCGGCGTGGAGCGCGGTCGGTGATTTCGCCATCTCGCGGCGCCGCCGGTCGACGGTGCCCTTGCAGACGTCGAGCATTGTCGCGGCCGTGCCGAGATCGGCCGTTTGGAAGAATTCGATCGCCGCGTCGGCGGGATTGCGCTTTCGTGCCATGTTCGGATCTCCTGTCGGGTTGAATTGGTTCACGCGGTCGCGTAGCGGGGAACCTGGCGCCACTCGCGCCCGTCGAGGAGGTTCCCCTTGCTGGTCGGTCTGAGTCCTCCCCATTGTTTGAAGTAGAACGCGACGCCGGCGGCGAGCGCCTGATCGCGTGACGATCGGATCCAGTCCGGATCGGGCGGGCGGAACCCGGGCGAGCTTTCGCCGCCCGCGATGAGCCAGTCGATCCCGTCGAGCGGCCACGTCACGTCGGCGAGCGCCGGTTCGTACGAGATAAACCGGAGCGCCGCGGGAACGCGCCGGAGTTCCTCGAGCCGCCACAAGTAGTCGGGCCCCTCGACCGTCGTTCCGTACCAGACGTGCGCGAGCGGCGCCTCGAGCCAGGCCGCCGGGACCATCCGCCGGATCTCGCGGGCGCGCTTCGTGAGGAGGAGCCAATCGAGCGCGGGCGTTGCCTCGATCAGTTCCCACAGTCGGCGCCGCGAGTCGTCGAGATCCTCGCGCACCTCGAAAACGTCGGCCATCGACGCACAGAACACGCGAGCGCGTTTCCCGTCGCGCACGGCGGCCGCGTTCCAGTTGAGAGGCTCGCGCCAATGGTGATCGGCGAAGAACCGCCGCGGCGCGTGCGCGCCCCACGGGTACCCGAGACGGTTCGCGAATTTCCGGGCGTAGCATTCATCACACGCCGGCGACACCTCGACGCATCCCCACCATGGGTTGAACGTGTGATCCGTCCAGCCGATCGCGCTGTCCTTCGCCACTACGCCCGCCGCCGCAGGCCGATCATTTCGAGCACGATCCGGATCGCCTCGAGCGGGACGACTATGTACTTCATCATGCGGTTTTCTCCTCCGGCGGCGCCGCCGGTCCATCGAGCCGGACGATCTCGATCCGGAATGACCCTTTCGGATCGGTCGTCGTGTACTGCTTTTTCACGTCGGCGGGGAGATCGGTCGTCGTTTTCTTTTGCCACTTGCCGTTGATCACGAACGGACCCGCGATCCCCTCCTCGATCCCGCGGAGTTCGCCCTTGATCTGTTTGTCGAGCTTGTCGAATTCCTTCGCGCCGGCCTCGAGCTCGTCGCGCCTGGCGAGCCGCTTCTGTAGCTCCGGATCGGTGAGCACGACGGCGCCCTTCGCGATGAGCGGCGGATTACACTCCGTGCCGTACCACGCGCAACGCTTACACTCCGCGGCGTCGCCTTCAAGGAACGACGGGAGCGTTTTCGCCTCGACGTGATCGATCGCCCGTTCGGCGCGCGCGAGGAAATCCTCCATCCGGTCGACGTGCGCGTCGAGTTCCACGGGGAGGAGTTTCGGGATCCCGCTGCGGTCGAGGAGGAGGAACCCGAACGGTTCGCCGGCGCCCCACAAGTACGCGAGCAATTGGTGAGCGCCGGATCGTGTCCATGGGTTGTCGAACAGATCCGCGAACGTCTCGATCCGGTCGACCATCATCGGCGACCACGCCTTGACCTCGAGCGGCGGCCGCGCGCCGGCGATCGCGATCCGAGCATCGACCTTGCCGGAGATCGCGACGCGCCCCTTGCGATCTTTCAGTTTGAACGACTCCTGTTGGCCGATCACGCTGAACGATGGCTCCGCATCGCGCCCGATGCGCCCGAGATCCGACAGGAGATCCCGCTCGCGATCATCGCCGCGGCGGAACCGTGCGAGCACCTCCGGCGGCCAGGGCGGGAGTTTCTCCGGGCGCGTCATCTCGTACACCATCCGCCGCTCGCACGTGCGGTACGCGGACGCGTAGGCGTACGGGTGTGGTGTCTGCGGACGGGCGGAGCGCGCCAGGAACGCGCCCCACGCCGTTTCGATGCCCTTCGCGACGTCGGCGGGAACGAGCGCCGGCGCCGTCATCGTCCACCTACGATCTTTTCGATCGTCGCGACGTCGGCGGCGTCGAGGCCTCCGCGTGCGAAGTGCGCGAGGAGTTCATCGACGTCGCTCGCCGGGATCACGTCGTTTCCGTCCCGCTTGATCCGCTCGATCGCGCGGAGCGAATTGATCAGGGTGGCCACGTTGCGGAGCATCACGACGGCGTCGCCCTCATCATCCGGTACCGGCGCGACCGGCGTAACCGGCGCCGTCGGCGTCCCGATCCGCTTCGTCAAGATCCGCGAGTACTCCCGCCGCCCGGTTTTCGTCCACTCGTGCCCGGAGTCGGCATCGTGATCGAACGTGAACCGGGCGCCGGTCTGTAGTTCGGAGAACATCCGTTGAGATCCGCGGTTCGGGAGCGCGGCGCCCGCCTCCCTGGCGGCGCCGTCGCCGTCGCCCGCGTGCGAGCGAGCGTCGAGGAGTTGCTTGTCCATCGCTTACCCCTCCTCCCCGGGTTCGCGCGGCGGCGTGCTCGAGCGCCGCGTCGTTCCGTGCGGCGGCCCGAACATCTCATCGGCGCCGAGCTCGCGCTCGACACGTCCCGCCGGCGGCGTCGAGGGCGTCCTGGCGCCCGTGCTCGCCGCCTGGGCGGCCGGCTTGCCGGTTCCCCCTCCGGCGGCGTCCTGGCGCGTTGCCTGGGCGCCTGGCGCCCCTGCGGCGCCCGCCGCGGGCGTTCCCCCTCCGCCCGCCGCGGCGGCGCGTGCGGCGGCGCCGGCGACCCACTCCGGACCGTCGACGAGCCATCGCTTATCCTCGTGCGACTTGTACCGCGGACAGCCGTAAAACCCCGGGCGCCCGTTCTTCCCCTCGCGGAACACGCCGACGGATTGACAGTGAGGACAGACCGGCGGATCGACTTCGGGCGCTTTGGTCGAGCGTGCGCCGAGTCGCTCGTCGCGAGTCCCGAACCCGCGCCCGTGCCGACAGTTCTCGATCTTTTTCGGCGTGCCCTCCCACGCCGCGACGATCTCCTCGATCGGAACGGACTTCATTCCGGCGAGCTCACGCGTCACGCCGCCGTCGAGGTTCGCGCGCGCCGCCTTGCGAACGAGCACCTCGAGCGCCACGCCGGTAACGCCGCGACAGAAATCGTCCGTCGAGGATCGCGCGCCCTCGATCTGCTCGAGCGTCTGACCCGTGATCCGGCATCGCCCCGAACCGCGGACGATGTAGGTAAAGACGGCGGGATCGTTGCCGGTGATCTTGTCCGGTTCCGACACGTCGAACACGTCGATCCCCCACAGATCGCGGAACCGTTCGGCGCCGGAGTCCTGGCAGTAACCGACGACCTGGCCGCCCTGATCATCGGGTGCTTTGAACAGGAGCCAATCCGGCGGCGCCGTCATGCGGATCGAGGCGCGCCGGAGCGTCTCGACCACTTGAACCCGGGCCTCGATGATCTCGATCGCGCCGCCGCCTCGTGCGGCGAGCTCGTTCAGGTTCGTCGGCGCGCCAGGATGGCGGATCAGGTGTTTCGGTTCGGCGTCGAGTACTTCGGCGTCGATGGGTGTACGGTCGGTGCTCATTTGCTGCGGTCCTTTCGTTTGCGGTTGCTCACGGTGATCGTCATGCGGCGGCGGCCGCGGGCGGGTTTCTTCTGGCGCTCCTCGAGTTCGCGCTGCATCCCGTCGCGGATGCCCTCGAGCGCGTCCTTCGGGAGTCCGTTCACGAGCGCGGCGACGACGGCGAGCGGTTCGCCGCGGAGCGTGAGACTGACGGTGATAACTGCCTTCGCCATGGTTCTATCCTTCGTGTTGATCGGAGTTGTGGAGCGAGCGCGCACGGCGGAGCGCGATCACTTCGTTTCGGTTCGCCTCGCCCGTTGGCCCGGGTTGCGGGTTGCACGCCGCACACCTGGCCGCCGTCCCGCCGCGAACGCCGACGTCGAACGTCGCGAGTCGTTCGGGGATCTTGATCTGGCATTTCTCACAGTTCACGATCCGCTCGCCTGGCGGCGGCGGCGGCGACGTCGGCGTTCGGGCGAGCACCTGGCGAACGAGATCGAGATCGGCGTCCGACGTCGAGAACGGCGGCCGCGGGTTGTACATCTCCTCGATCACACACGCCGTCATCGCCGCCTCGCGCACCTCCGACGGCGTGAGCGTTGCCGAGCGGATGATGTTCCGCATGTGATCGACGACGCAATGGAAGATCGGATCGTTGAGGTACCGCGACTTGAGATCGTTCAATTGCCCCTCCGTTGATCTGCCGACGGGTTCGGATCCGGTGCGTGCGGTGGCGTCGCTTCGTCCGGTGTCCGTTCCCGTCGGCATTCTCCCCGCCAGGGTTCCGGCGTGATGCCCAGGCGGCGCGCGAGGATCGCCTCGCGGATTTCGTAGCGTGCGCGGCGACGTCGGCGCGTCTCTGCTCGACGGAGCGCGCGGAGCGAGAGATTCAGATCGCCGATAGCGTCGGCGGCCGCCAGGAACGCGGCGGCCCGGGGTTGGAACGCGGCGATCATGTGGCGCGCGATCTGCGGGCCGTCGATCACGATCCGGATCTCCCGTTTCATCGGCGCCTCCCGGGTTTCCACTTGTGAGAGTTGCCGCGATTCCGAACCGGATCGGCGGCGTCGAGCGCGTGCTCCTCCGCGGAGCCGAAGATCTCCGCGTTATGTTTCGGACAGAGGAGTCCGTCGCCGGTCTGATCGGTCATGAACCGCCCCTCGCCGGCCTCGCACGTCGCGACGTTCGCGCCGGTACCGGCGAGGATGAGGACGTCGGGCCATCGCCAGTCGCCCGCGTCGGTTTTGACTTTGAAGTAGAACCCGGTCCCGGGCGCTTTCTTCTCGCATTTCAGGAGCCGGCCAGGTGCACGATCGGCCCCGACGAGGACGCGGTCGTAGTGTTTGAAACAGGACGGGAGCGGTCGCCGAGCGCCGGCGCCCTCCGTGCTCCGGAACGCGCCGAACGTCCCGCGGAACCGGGCGCTCACTTGCAGGCCTCGAGGATCTCCGTGATGACGGCGGCGCCCGTCGTGCGCGACAGGAACGCCCGGGCCCCGCACGTCGAGCACGCGAGGATCTCGCCCGCGGTCGTCGCCGGATCCTCGCGCCAGGTGCCGAGCTCGTGACGGTTCGCCCGCCCGTGGATCCGGACGGCGATCCGCTCGAGCGCGACGGTTTGCTCGTGCGACGGCGCGCCGCCTGATCGAGCGACGGCGATCGACGCCCGGGCGTGCTCGCGGTAGTGTGGATTTCCGACAGTAAAACGTGATCGTGTAGAATGGCAATCGCTCATCGGGTTTCGGTCCTTTCGTGCTAACGACGCCGCCGGGTTTCCCTCGCCAGGATCCGGCGGCGTTCGTGTCTCAGATCTCGAGGGCGCCGTCCTGGCGCTCGCCGATCCTACTCCTCATCGACGCACCTCGCCGAACGCCCCGAACACGCGGGCGAACCGGGCCGGCGCTCGCCCGATGTACGTGATGTAGTTCGCGTGTGACGGTTGCGCGGCTTCCTTCCATGGCTTGAGCTCGTGCCCCTCGCGGCGGCGCCCGCGGTTCTCCTCGACGAGCGCCAGGCGCCGGAGTTCACGCTTCGCGCTCGACTCGACGAACGGGATCCGCCGATCCGGAATGCAGATCGGAAACTGGATCGGGGATCGCACCTCGTACCCCTGGAGCGTTTGAAGCTGCTCGAGCGAATAGCCGATCCAGATCGCCGCGGTGATCTCGCGCGCGGCGATTGCGACCATGAGCCGGTACCAGAACGGCGCGACGTGGCCGCCTGGCGGGTTGATGAACACGCGCCCGAACCACGGGCGCCGGAGTCCGTTCCCCTTCTCCGTGTAGAACCGGCGGGCGCGGACGATCCGGTTCGCCTCGCGATGCGATGCCGGATCGAGATCGATCTCGCCGAGCACCTCGCGCGCCGCCTCGACGTACGGCGACGGCGTGAACCACTCCGGGGAGTCCATCGAATGACGCGCCGCCGTCCTCGTGCGCGTCACGGTTGCCTCGACGCCGGCGGCGGCGCCGGGAGCATGAGATCGATCGCGAGCTCGAAACGTCGGCCGCATCCGCCGCACGTCGGCGCCGCGATCGCGTGCCCGTGGTAGTTCGTCGTCGGAACCTGGCCGACGTCGGGGAGACATCGGCATCGAGCGACGTACGCCCCGTGCGGGAACGCGCCGACGCGCGGGAACACGATCGCCGCCGTGCTATCGGCCATCGTGACGCCTCGCCTCCCGGTGGCCCTCGACGGTGCCCAGGCTCGCGAGCCGTCGCGCCTGGCGTTGCACCTCCGTACGGCGGCGGCGGTTCAGGATCAGACCGACCACGCCGCACACGGCGCCGATGAGGATCGCGGCGATCATCGGAGGAACAGACAATGAAATTCCGGGTTCTGGTAGAACCGCGAATCGATCGCGGCGAAGATCGCGCCGTCGCTCAGGCGCCGCCCAATCGACCATATCCATTGCTCCGTCGAGCCGACGCAATAGTCGGCGCCGGCGTCGAACCTATCAAGCCGGAACGTCCCGCGGTACATCTCGCCGGACTCCGGCGCCGCGAGCTCGAGGATCGTCTCGACGTCGATCGCTTCGTGTGCGGTGAGCTTGTGCGCCATCGCTCTATTCATGATTGCCCCTCGTGATCGAGTTCGTCGACTTCCATGATCCGCCGTCCGATCCACGCCATGACCGGAACCGCCATCGAATTTCCGAGCGCCTTGTACCGCGGCCCGTCGGCGGCGAGCTTGCCGCGGTACGGGATCAAGGTGTAGTCGTCGGGGAACCCCTGGAGCCGCTCACACTCGCGCGGCGTGAGGCGCCGGACGTTCATCGCCGTCGCCACGTGCGGCGCGGAGTCGCCCGCCTTGCTCGCGTCGGCCTTGAGAACGGCGACGTCGCCAGGCTTGCCGCCGGTCTTATTGTCGCGAGTGTAGTGTCGAGGCTCGAAACCGATCGCGACGTTGGACATACGAAAATTGTTGGACCCCTCGCGGGTGTACGTGCGGCCCTGATTGGCGGCGACAGGATCCGCGACGTCGGCGAACGCGATCGCCATCGAACCCGCGGCGTCGAGCGTCGGACAGTGATCGCGCTCCATCGGGAGCGACGTCGTTTCGTCGCCGCCCGTCATCCATCGGAACGCGAGCGGTTCCTCCTCCTCGACGTCGGCGTCGGGCGGGTACGTCACCTGAGCATCGCGCACGCGCCCGCACGCGGGACACGGCGTGTCGAGTTGACCGTCGAACACCTCGCCGCATCCGCACGCGATCCGGATCGCGCCGTCGGCGTGCGCGACCGTGTGCGCGGTACCGGCGTCGAGCGTCGGCGCGATCTCCTCGTACACGTTGAACCCGGCATCGCGGAGCCGCTCGCGACCTTCCGCGTCCGGCGAGGGCGTGCGCGCCTCGCCATCGCGACCGGCGTCGGAACGGATGCCGTAGGCCACGGCCTGTCCTCGCTCGCTCACGGTGAACGCGGGATCGCCCTGATTGCCGACGCCGACGCCAGGCGCGCCGCCGCTCCCGTGCTCGCGATTGTTCGTCATCTTCTCGCCGCGTGATGACTGGCGGAGATCAATCGGGATCGGTACTTCGTAGGCGATCGCGGGACCGACGCCGCCGCTCGCGTGCGAGTCGATCTCGTTTCCGGAGCGGAGCGTCGGCGAGAGATCCTCGATTGCGTCCTGGCCGTAGTCTTTCGAGGAGAACGCGATCATGGGCGGGTGCGCGCCAGGCGCGAGCGTCGGCGACGGATCGCCCGGGTTCGGTTTACTGCGGTTGTCGCGGTGCGTGATCTGCGATCCGTCGAACGGCATCGGCGCCCCGTTGATCGCGATCCCGTGTTGCTGCCGACACTCGAGGGTGTACATCGGATCATCGGGCGCGCCGACGCCCATTCCGTTCTGTCGGTTCTCGCGGCCGCGTTGCTCGATGTACTGGAGCGGGAGCGCGACCGGGACGAACGCGCCGGAGTTGTCTAGGTCGGTCGTTCGGAACCCGCCGCTTTGAGAGCTGCCCCCAAGAGTTCCGGCAACACCTTCCCGCGTTTTTCGGCGCGGCGGAGGATGCCCTGACAGGCTTTCGCGCTCAAAAAGAACCGCCGCGGCACGTCGCCAGTTGGCTCCAATATGCCCGACAACGAACACGCGTTTCCGTCGCTGGGCCAGTCCGAAGTACTGAGCGTCAAGTACGCGGTGTGCGAACCCATACCCGAGTTCGCCCAGCCCTCCGAGCAAGGATCCAAACGCCCGTCCGTTGTCACTCGACAGGACGCCGGGGACGTTCTCCCAAACCAACCATCGGGGCCGATATCGCCGAGCAATTGCAAGATAGACGAGCATGAGCGAACCACGCGGATCCGCCAGTCCCTCGCGGAGTCCGGCGACGCTGAACGATTGGCAGGGGGTTCCTCCGACGAGAACATCGACAGTTGCATCAGGCCACGCCTCGAAATTGGTCATGTCGCCCCAATTGGCGACGGTCGGATAGTGGTGAGCGAGTACCGCGGACGGGAACGTTTCGATCTCGCTGAACGCGACCGGATCGAAACCGAGCGGACCCCACGCGACCGAGGCCGCCTCGATCCCGCTGCACACGCTCAAGTACTTCACGAGCGGGCCCACCTGTCGAGCGCGCGATCACGTGTCGGCGACGGACGGAGATCCGCGAACGGCGCGACGTCGGCGACATTGCCCTCGACGGGTTCGATCTCCCAATCCTCGAGCGGCCATCCGATCCGGAGCGCGATCACTGTCGCCTCCGTCTGACTCGTGAACCCGCCGACGTCGCCGCGCGTGCGATGACGGATCGTGTACTCCGTGATCATGCGCGCCGCCCGTTCGCGAGCTCCGCGAGCACCTCCGGCGAGGGCGGCGCCGGCGCGACGTCATCATCGCCGGGAACACTCACGAGGATCCGGCCGACGGTCGGATGCGTCACGAAATGCCAGGACGCGCCCGGGTGAGCGGCGTTCATCCGTTCGATCGTAGAGGCCTCACGCGCCGCCCGCGGGAGTTCTCCGGCGAGCGCCTGGCGAACGTCGCGGCCGCGTCGAGCCGCGAGCGGGTTGTCGGCGTTCGTGCGCCACGGTCCCGCCGCGCGCTCATCGTGCGAGCTCTGCGGAGGTGCGAGGAATGCGCCGTCGGCGGTGAGGATCGGATCGCTGTTCATGATGTTCTCCTGTTTACGCGGCGACGACGACGCGGCGGAGGCCCAGGCGCTCGAGCACGGGATCGGAGAAATCGCGGCGCCCGTTGAGGATGTCGGACAGGTACGGCCGCGAGACGCCGAGCGCGTCGGCGGCGGCGCGCTGCGTTTTGTGTTTCGCGACGAACCGACGGAGCGCGTCGAGCGGATCGATTTCCTTCATTGCGGATCCTTTCCAGTTTTAGAAGTTGAACGCGAGGTTTACGAAATCGGGCGCCTCGAGCGCGGCGGCGGCGGCGGCGTCCTCGCGCTCGATGGCGGCGACGAGCGCGCCCTCCGCGGTCGCCAGGCGGGCGCCGGCGGCCTCGAGCGCGACGTCGGCGGCCAGGAACGCGGCGGGATCCTTGCGACGGCGGGCGGCGGCGTTCCGGTGATTGCGAGCCGCGATCGCGACGGCGGCGTCGGCCGCGTCGTATTCCGCCTTGAGTTCGTCGCGCGTCGTCATGAGAGAGATATTAGCGGATTCGCGAACGCGTGTCAAGCGACCCGGATCCGCGGGCCGGCGAGCATCCCGCACACGGACACGGACGCCCGGAGATCTGCGCGGTCGCGTGCCACACGTCGTCGCCCGTCTCGACAATCCGCTCGACCACGGCGGCCAGGAGCTCGAGCGCCTTCCCGTCCGACGGTTTGAACGCGACGTACGATCGTACGAGGAGCTCGACGTCGGCATAGGAGCGGCGCCAGTTCGGGCGGAGCGGGATCATCCGGACATGGAACGCGAGCGCGTGCTCCTGATAGGCGATCGCGGCGTCGGCGGTTGTCTCGTCGAGGATCGGGAACGCCTCGCGCCGATCCTCGATCGCGTACGTGCTCGCGACCTGGCGGATCTGGCGCGCCAGGACATCCGCGGGCGTGTCCTGGCGTTGCTGCGCCAGTTGCGCGGCGCGGATCGTCCGGCGGGCGGCCACTATCGGCCGCCGCCGTTCGCGTAGGCGGCGCGGAGCGCGGCCAGGTTCTTCTCGCCCTGCTCGCGAGTCCACTCCCGCGGCGCGTCATCGAACCCGGGGAGTTTCCGGATCGCCGCGCGCTCGATGACGTTCAGGATCTCCGCGGCGTCGGACGTCCAGTAATCCGGATGTTCGCACGACTGATACCGGAGGCCGGACGCGGCGCGGAGCACCTCGACGGCGGTGAACGCCTCCGCTACGACGCGAGTGAATTCGTAGCCGTTCGCCGGCGTCGTGTCGCCGTACTTGTGATTGACCGACTTCACGTTTTCCGCGTGGAGCATTGCCGCGATCTTCGCCGTCGCCGTGCGCCCGTTGAGGACGCGGGCGCCGTCGGCGTCGAGGTTGATCGTCACGTTGTAGAGCGACGCGGCGCTCGCGAGCATGTCGATCGTGTCGTCGTTCACGATGTACGCGGACATTAGCGGCCCCCTTCCTGAACCGGAACCATTCGCTCGCGGTAGTCGTTCGCGCCGGCCTGGAGCATCGCGCCGACGTTCGGGTAAACCGAGGGCGCCTCGTGACCGTCGGCGAAGATCGCGACGAGCGACCCGTCGGCCTCTACGCGTGTCATCACGTGGCAGTACGTCGCGGACTGGTAGTGATCCACGAACGCGGGTTTGTAGGCTTTGGCGGCGGCGGCGGCGCGTGTGTTCTTGTGCATGAACAGAGATTAGCAAATCCGCGAACGCGTGTCAAGCGGACGCGGAAACCCCAATGTTCATGCTGCTTTTTGAAACGCCTATATAGATCGCGCGCGCTAGAGCCCTCGCGAACGGAGGGCGGGCGGGAGCGGGCGCCGGCGTGCTCGAGGAGCGCCGCCGGCGCCGCCGGTCACTTGAGGTTGTCGCCGGACCCGTGTCCGTGTGTCGCGTGTCCGTCGCCGAGATCGCTGGCCTTCGTCGTCGCATCGACGCCCGGGACCGATCCCGCGATCCCGCCGTGCTCGACGCCGACGCCGGCGGCGTGCGCGACAGCCGGATCGACGGCGACCTTCGCGCCCTGGACGATCTTCACGGTCGCGACGACGTTGTCGATCCCGGTGCTCGCGACAGACTGGATCTCATCCGCGTCGAGCTTGACCTTCCCGGTTGCGTTCGCGACCTCGACGCCCGTCCGGAGCACGTTCATCACGTGCGCCTTTTTCTCCGCCCCGCTCGCGCCCTTGATCGCCTGGGCCTCGCCGATGGCGCCGACGATCTTCGGGATCAGATCCGTCGGGATCTTCTCGCCGCCAGGTGTCGCGGCCAGGATGATCGGGCCCACCTGAGCGACGACGGCGAGGAATTTGTGAAAGTCGAATTTCATGAGTCTCTACCTCCTGGCGCATTCTACACGCCAGGAGGGCGGGATCGCGAGCGCGGCCGGAGGGCGGAACGCCAGGCGCCAGGCGCCCCAGGACGGGCGCGCCGGCGTCGGCGGCGGGAAACGGGCGCCCGGGAACGCCTGTCGCGTCCTGGGCGCCCTGGCGCGGTCTAGCGGGCGCCGTGGATGATATACGAAACGGTCGGATCCGACCACGGGCCGCCCGGGAGCTCGAGCACGCCGCCCGCCGGGAACGCCAGGCCCTCGAAACCCGGTACCGGCGCGAGCGTGATCGGATCGTAGACGGTGACGTCGCGGAGCGGGTACGACGCCGTGAGCCGGACGGACTCGCGGACGCCGAGCGGCATCTGAACGACGCGGCCGTCGGGCGCGAGCGCCGCGTACGCTTTGTTGACGCCGTCGTTCCGGTTCCCCCTGTCATCGACGGCGCCGTCGCCCTCCCAATGGTGATGCGGTTGGAACGGCGCGACCGGGTTCGGCGCCTGCCATTGCGTATTGGCTTGCTGCCAATTCTCGACGCCCGCCGGAACGAGCGCGACGACGCCGCGGATCGCCGACACGATCGCCTCGATGTTCTCGATCTCCCAAAAGTTCGGCGGCCGCGGCGCGCCGGAGCCCGATGGATGACCGTCGCCGTAGACGCCCGTTCCCGTGTGGAGCACGAAGATCGGCCCGCGGCACATGATCCCGATCGCGCGTTTCATCGCCAGGATGATCGGCCGGTTCTGAACGGCGCCGCTCGAGCCAGGGCCCGGGCCCTCCCAATCGACGCCGATGAGCGGGCGGCCGTTCTTGAGATCCCAATCCTGGCGCGCATCGCGGCATCCGTGATCAGCATCGCCGGCGCGTTCGGTGTGAACGATGAACAGGATCCCGCCGACGCCGCGGGTTTTCTCGATCCACTCGCGGAGATCCCGATCGCGCTCCTCGTTCGTCTCGCGCGGCGGCGGCGAGTAGTACGAGAGGCCGAGCATGTTCGGGATCTTCGGACGGATCGCCCGCGCCATCCGCTCGAGCACCTCGACGGGATCGCCGCCGTTCGTGTACTCGTTCTGCATCTCGACGCATAGCACGCGATCCGCGCGGCCGGCGGCGATCACGTCGCCGACGTCGCGCGCGAGCCGCTCGAGATCGTAGCCGGTGCCCTTTCCGCTGAGCGTGATCCCGCTCCGGAGTCCGAGCGACCACGAGAGATCAAGATCGCGCGCGATGGCGCCCAGGTGATCGGGGAACGTCGGGAGGTTCGGTTTCGCCGGACCCGGGTTGATCGTGAGCGGCGGATTCCATGCGACCTCGTAAAGCGGCCGTTTGAAATCGAACCCGTGAGCCGCCGCCCATTCGAGATTTTGCCGGTACCGATCCGGTTCGTTGAGGGCGCCCTGTAGCGACCACATGAACGTCAGACCGAGCGGGCGCCAGGCGCCGACGTCGTCGATGATCTCGGCGCCGTTCGCCCGCGGGACTCCGGCGCGCGGACCCGCGGCGCCGCCGCCGCCTCCTCCGCCGCCGCTGATCTTGCGGAGGCGCCTCACGAGACGATCTCCACAGTGAGCGGGAACCCGACGATCTTTTTCCCCGCGCCGGCCGGGTGGTTCGCGTCGGAGGTTTGCTCGATCTGCGCCTGGATGGTTCCGATCTCGTTCCCTTCGTAGACGCGCCATTGCTCGAGATCGCCGGCGTCCGTGTTCCCCGTCGGTTTGTGGTACCCCTGTTTGTCGAGGCCCGCGGAGTACTGCCCGAGATCCGCGCCGGCGAGACACTCCGCCTCGACGTTCGTGAACGTGTAGCGGTCGCCGGGGATCTTCTTCGCCCGGTACCGCGCGGCGCTCGCGCCGTCGGTGACGTAGAGCACGCCTCGCCACTCAGACGGTTTCCCGTCGAGTACTCCCCATATGCCGGTCCCGGGCGCGTCGGGCGCGATCAGCCGGAGTCCGGCGCCGCGGAGCTGTACGACCTTGCCGTCGATTTCCATTTTCAGTCCTTTCGAGAGTTTCCGAGGTTGCGGAGGGTGCGGCGGATCGATGGGCGGATCGATGGGCGGATCGGTCGGAACCGGCGTCAGTGTCGCCTCGCCGGCGCGCGCGGCCGCCGCGACGCAATCATCGAACGCCCGCCGGAGGTTCGGGTTCGGTTTGATCCCGTTCGTACGGTCGAACGAGAACGGCGCCATAAATTTGATCCGGGGATCGAGGTTCACGACTTGATCGAGATACTCGAGGCCGTCGAGCACCTCCTGATCCGTCCACAGCCAGGCGCCAGTCGCCGGGTTGAATTGGTTGTAGAACATCGGGATCACGAAACAGTCGCGCGGCCATTGCGCCAGGTTCGCGCGCGCCTGGCGGATCCACCTGGCGCCCGATTGCTCGAGCGTCTCGCCCTCGACGCGATAGAGCTCCCATCCGACGGCGTCGTACGAGCGGAGCGCGCCCGCGGGGATCGTCCAGTCGGCCGGGGAATCGTGCGCGAGGAGGAGGCGCCCCTTCGGGAGCGGCGAGGGCGGCGTCGGGTTCTCGCTGTACGTGCCGATCGTGAACACGTCGGGCCGCCCGCTCCCCTCCGCCCTGAACGGATAGACGCTGACCGGGTGCGAGAACGCGAACGTCGGGAACCGGAGCGGCGGGATCGGGAGTTCAATCGGACCGTACGCCGCCGCGGGGAACCATGGCGGCGCCTCGCCGTTCGCCGGTACGAGGTACCGGAGGCCCGCGGGTGAGATCGAGATCTTCACGAGATCGCCCGGGCCCTCGCCGGCGGTCCTCGACGCCGCCAGGATAACCGCGCCGTCGAGCGCGATGAGATCGTGATCGAACCCGTTCTCCGTGAAAAACATGTACCCGAGTCCGGTCCCGTCGTACTCGACCACGAGCGCGCCGGCGGCGTTTGACCAGTAGGCGAGCACGTCGACGCCGCGGACGTTCTCCGCGACTCGCGTGTTCATTGCGTCGGCCAGGTGCGGACGGAGCGGCGCGCGCCCGTGAGCGCCGCCTCGCCACACGGCGCGGCCGCCGTCGAGCGCCTGAACATCGACGGGGAGCGCGTCGGGGAGTTCTACGACGCCGCCGGACGGATCGACAATGGTGAGTCCGCGTTCGGCGTGGTAGCTCGTTTTGTAAACGATGGTCCCGTCGGGCGCGACGTCGGCGGCGCCGGCGCCGGTTTTGTCGCCCAAGGATCCGAACAGAACCGGCGGAGCCGGCGCTCGCGGAACCATGAGCGCGGCGAACCGGCCGCCGCCGCCCGCGATCGCGTTGAACCCGCGCCCGTCGATTAGCTCGAGCCGCTCGCCGTTCGGATCCTCGAGCGGTCGCCAGGCGTGAACGGCGCCGCCCGCCGCCGCGAGCGCGACGAGGACCGTCTCCGGATCGCGGAACGCGCCGCGGCCGAACGCCGCGAACGGGTACGGCCGTTGATTGATGCTGCCAGGCATTCCGCCGCCGCCCATGATGACGTCGGCGAACGGGTTCATTCTCGGCACGTGTGCCCCCTGCTGATTGGTTGTTTACGAGCCGCGGATCTTGCGGTACCGAGCGAGCACCTCGTCGGCGTACTCGCGATTGCGGATCGGACCCGTCGGCGCGTTCCCCCCGCGGCCGCCATTGTAGGC
>Ga0307281_10000017_pt1 | contig 41013 bp, 54 predicted proteins | sample ER_DNA_120_FD_194486 | JGI IMG/M metagenome (GOLD analysis project Ga0307281, IMG submission 194486) | Bulk soil microbial communities from the East River watershed near Crested Butte, Colorado, United States - ER_DNA_120 | ecosystem: Environmental > Terrestrial > Soil > Floodplain | place...
CCGTCACTTCCGTCACGTGTACGTGGGTGGTAAGGTATCGACGTGGAAGATGGAAAAAGGACAAAAGGATGTGGGAGCGGTGGTAGGAGGAACTATTGGCTTCTGCTAGTGGTGCTGATTGCGTTGGCGGTGGCGGCCACGCTGATAGGCGCATGCGATCGTCCAGTCGCCAGGCCGCTGACATGTGCCACGTTCGCGCCTTCGCTGGTCGGCACCCCGACTGTGGATCCTTGCGCGCCGAGGTCGTCATGACGTCCAAGCTGATAGTGACACGTGGGTTGCCGGCGTCGGGTAAGACGACGTGGGCGTTGTCGCAGGCGGGTTGCTGGCATTTCTCCAGGGATCTGCTGCGCGCCGCCTATGTGGGGACGTGGGATTACGGCAGCGAGGAGCTGGAGACGCCGCTGACGGCCATTCAGTATGCGTGTGTGGGGATCACGTTGGAGCAGGGCTTCGACGTGATCGTGGATGACTGCAATCTGCACCCGGCGTATGCGGAGGGACTTGCCACTGTGGCGGCGATGGCCGGTGCCGATTTCGAGGTGAAAGATTTCACCGACGTGCCGTTGGAGGTGTGCCTCGAACGTGATGCTGCCCGCGTCCGCCCGGTCGGCCGTGACGTGATCATGGCGATGCACGCCAAATATCTGGCCGACTGAATGCGTTACCTGCTTGCCTCATTGTGGGATGTGCTGCTGATTTCGGCCATCGCCGTAGTTTTCATCTGGCTTGGGAGGAAACATCAGTGAAAGAGAGAGAGGCCGCCATTGTCCGCATAGCCGTCGCTGTGACATGGGCGGTGGCATATGCGGCTTTGCTGATGGTCGTGTGCGTCGTCACCTTAGGCGATGATGCGAGATGGTGGCGTTTGCTGATCATCGCCGTGGGTTGCGCGATCAGCGGCGTGGCTCTGTGGAGAATCCTTGTCAGCGCCGCGTGGAAGGGCAGTGGCGAATGAGGGGCGTCTACATCGTCGGATGTCTAGCCGGCGTCGGGCTGGCAACGTGGCTTGCGATCATCATCATCAACGGTGTCCGCAACCGCATCAAGATAGTCAACGAGAGGAAGAGGAGATCAATCAAGTGAAGAAACTGATGGCCGTTGCGCTGGCGGGGACGTTGCTGCTGGGGGCGTGTTCCACGATCGCCGACCCTGACCATGTGGGTTTGTACTACTACGAGGGTTCCAGCGACGGCTACAAGTTCGGCGAATGCATCAGCCCTGGACTGACAGGCAAGGCCGAGACGAACAACTCGGTGGTGTTCCTGCCCACGAATCTGCGCACGTGGACGATCGATGGCGTCCCGGATCCGGCGCATCCGGGCGCATGGGTTGCGGCGCCTGGCGCCGATTCGGGTGAGGAAATCGTCGTGTCGGCCAAGCCGGAGGTCAACCAGCCTTCTGGGGTGCAGGTGCGTGTCGCGACGAAAACCTCGTTCAACTTGAACACGTTCTGCGACAAGGACGGGGGGATGGTTCGCGAGTTTTGGGAGAAGATCGGACGCCGCTACAAGGCGGACACCGACCAGGGGTGGAAGGACATGCTCAACGCGGAGCTGGTCCCCACGCAGAAGACGATCATCCGTGATGTGATCCGCGGCTACAACGCTGATGCGTTCATCGCGAATCTGGACGGTGTCCAGGCTGCTGCGCAGCAGGCCATCGCCGAGCGCCTGGCGGTCGAGTTTAATCGGATCACTGGTGGCAATTTCTTCTGCGGCCCCAGCTTCAAACGGGCGGATCCGAAATGTCCGCCGCTGGAACTGTTGATCATCGGTGCCGAGTACGCCGACGCCGGGATCCAGGCTGCCCGTAACGAGAAGGTGAAAGCTGTGGAGCTGGCCGCGGCGAAGCTGGCCACCGCGCAGGGTGAGGCTGCGGCGTTGGTGGCTGAGGCTGAGGGCAAACGCAATGCCGCTGCGGCGCTGGCGGGCCTGTACAACAGCCTCGGCTGGGTGCAGCTGCAGATGCAGATTTTGCAGCTTGAGGCCGTGAAGGCGTGTGCCAGCAACGCGAACTGTCACATGATGATCGGCGGCACCGGCCAGATCTTCTCCATCAAGTAATGGAGACGCTATCTGACTGGCTGATCATGGGCGGTCTGATGGGTCTGGCGGTCACTGTCGTCGGGTTCCTGTGGATCTTCCGGCACCGCCTGTAACGTTCCCCCTGCGCCACTTCCCCGGCGCAGGGGTTTCGTGTGGAGAGGATCGACCGATAAGCCGCCCCCGTTACTTCACCGCTGCGGCGGCCACCTTCGCCGCGGTCTACTGCATCATGGGCAGTGCGCTCGCAGCCCTGCTGCTCACGACCATCACATGCATGATCTTGAGGCGCGACCTGTGACCGGCCATCGGTCTCACTGCCCACTCCCCCTGGGCGGGGGCTTCGCTGTTTCGGCAGCGCGCATATAGAACGTCCCCACCTGCATGTACGGATAGGCCATTCCCAGGTGGTGTGGACCAGCTGCGGCTCTGTCACTATCGCTTGGCTTGCTTCCAGCGCCATTTGAACGGTAGTGGCTTGGCGGCGCGTTCCCGGCGCAGCTCAGCGCAGTGGCGTTGGTGGCTGCCGGTGGGGCCGTCGCGGTGGTCGCCGTCGAGACATTTCTGGCACCAGGGGCTGAAGATCTCAGGGTTTAGGGGCACTTCTCCTCCGTGCACTCACTGTCTCATGGCCATGGTGCCCAGCATCCCGTAGCTACCTGTCCCCACCCCAAGCCACACAGTGCCCGTGTTAGTGCGTTTACGTTCGAACCCTAGCGATTCCATGCGCTGGCAGAATCGGCGCTCTCCAAGCCATCTGATGCCGTTCCCGTTGCACCACGTTTGGTACATGGTGTGCAGGTTGCGCGAGGGCATCTGCTGCTGGGGCTCTTGCACGATGGTGTGGTCTTCGGTGGCGGCGTCCATGAACTGGGCAACCGAGTCCACATCGCGGCGGTACGTGGCGACTGCCTCGGTAATCTGCGGCAGGTCATCCAGGCCATGCTCCTGATATAGGCGCACACCTTCCAGCAGCCAGTTGAGGACACCGGAGGCTTCCTCGGCGAAGATTTTCTCGCCGATCTTCTTCACCTCGGCACCTTGGCCTTTCACCACCACCGGGAAGTTGATCGGTTTCACCCGAGCCCACATGGCTGCATCGTCGGAGTTGAGCCGCGGCAGGAAGTTGGTCACCATCCACAACGAAAACTCGACGTCCCATGAGCTGTTTTCCTGGTAGAGGCCGCGCGACTTTGCCGTGTCCCCACCGGTCAGCCTCTTGATCAACGCCTCGTTCAGCCGCTCATCCTCGTCGAGTTCGGCAACAGCGACGAACCGTTTGCCGCGCAGGTCGTTGAGGTCGTTGGTGATCGACGCCTTCTTCGAATGCTCATTGAACGTGGTCGCGTTGGCTGTCTCCGCGAAGTCACCGAACATGCGCTCAAGGACTTTCACCACCTGCGACTTACCGGTGCCCGGCTTGCCGTGTAGCAGGAACAGGGCGCGTTCCTGCGCATCGCCTAGCAGGGTGTGGCCCGCGGCGCGTTGCAGGTAGCTGCGGATTTCCGCATCTGGAAGCAACGTTTCCAGAAGACCTGTCCACTGTGGGCAGGCAGCATCCTTGTCGTAGTCGACGTAGAGGCGTTTGGTCAGCAGCAGCTTCGGGTCGTGGACGGGGGAGAAGCTGTGGGTGTCCAGATCGAGGACCCCATTGCCCACGGCGATGATATGCCGGTGCCGGTCGAACTCGTTGCGCACCACGGCGATACGGGGGTCAGTCCTTGCCCATCTGGCCAGGTTGGGGCTAGACGATCGGCCCATTGAACGTATCCATTTGGCCAGTTCGGTGTTCTCGTCGGCGCGGGCACGTTTGCCTGTCTCCATGAGCATGTGCACCACGCCCTGTTCGTGGGCGCCTTTGTGATCTTCTTCCCAGGTGACGCCGTTGAACAGGAACCACTTCTTCAGCTGACCGCAGTACTTGAACGTGTCCTCAAAGATCTGCCCGTACACCTGGCCACCCGCAGCGTATGACTGCTCCACGAACTCAAGTGCGTCGGCGGGTATGAATGGCTTGGCCCATTGGTGCAGCCAGTTCGGGTCCCGGACCGCTACGGCCGTTTGAACCGGGCCAGCAGCTGCGGCGTCGATGGCCTGGTCCGCCCAGTTGCTCTGTGCCAGTCCCGTGGCCGGGATAGGTTTCGCCACAGCCATGGGGGTGGTGCCACGTTTGCCGTATCCCAAGGCTCCCAGCGCTCTGGCTGCTGCAGCATAGTCACCGCCCCACTCTAGAAGGGCGTAGGCGGAGAATTTGTTGTAAGGGGTTTCCGGCTCGAATTGGGTGGCGGAGGAAAAAACGTACAGCCGGTCTCCGTCTGCGGCGCGGCCGGTGGTGGCGGAGTGGCCGTCTTTCTTGTTTTTGCCGGGGCGCACCCAGTAGGTGGTGTTGCCCTGAGTGTGGCTGACGCTCCAGCCGTGCGGGCCGAGGATTTCGATCCATTGGGTGCGGTTGTTGTAGTCGTCGCCCGGCCGGTCCGATAGCAGTGTGGACAGTGCTGGGCGAGGCTGCGGTGCCAGCGTGGCTGGCATCTGGTCGAGGGCGGCGTGGATGGCCTCGTGCAGCTTGCAGCGTTCGTCCCAGCCGATAGTGGGGATTACCCCCAGTTGCCCGGCTGCGACGCTCCAGCTGTCCCCTGTGGCGTGCACGGTGCCACAGGATGGGGCGACGACCAGGTAGCCGCCTTCGCCGCGGGTTTCGGACAGGACCTTGATCTTGTTTACTTTTTCGAGGGGCAGCCCGGTCGCCTCCATGTCTTCGGCGATCTCTTCCTGTGTGACCGGCCGCCGTGCGACTTTGGTGTTGCCTGGCACTTCGTGGTCGGCGATGCGGTACAGGAAGTGCAGGCCGCCGCTGGGGGTCCATTCGGCGTACCCGTCGTACATAAGCGATTGAAGGAGGTGGCCGACGTCGCGCTTCTCGCATTCATTCATGATTTTGGTGATGTCGTCACCGGACGCGGCGCGGCCTTCCAGCTCAAGCATCTCCAGGCCGCCCGAGATGGCGCCACAGACGATGCCGATGCCCGCGGCTGGATTGTTGATCCACCATTTGGTGACAAGTTCGCGGCTCATGCGCTTGGTCATGTTCGATTTCCAGTCGAACACCGGCTTTTTGGTGCCGTCCGCACGGATGGGGATGATGCTGCAGCCTGCGTCGTGCCAGATCAGGGCCGCGTCAGCGATGATCTTCGAATCCCCGATTGCGCTCATGTTGCCACCCGCTGTCTTCCTCTGCTATCGTAAGCAGGTATGCCCATGACCACCGGCAATTCAGCCGATGGTTGTTTCAAAGGTCGGATCACGGCAACGCCTCTCATCGGAGCCACGATCCATTGATCAAGCCCTTTGCCCAGTTGGCGCCGGGAGGACTTGGTCTGAAAGCAGCCTAACCGAAGATCGTGCTGTAGCCCAGTGCGGGATCCGTGTTAAGGTGAAAAGTAGAGCCGGATAGGTCCTCAGGTTGTGCTGTCTTCCTCGGTTGATCTGTTCTTCTCTCCTCTCGGCCGCCGGGCTTCTCTCCCGGCGGCCCTTAACTTTTCTAGCGGCTGTTCAGCCGCTCCACCAGCTCCCCCAGCGGCCGGCGGTCCAGCGCCTCCACACCCTTCAACGTGATCGCCACCTCCGGCACAGGTTCATCGCCTATGTAGATGTAGCCGTCGCGGTGCAACAAATCCACCTGCTGCGTGACGTCCTTAGACAGATGCGTCGAATGCCATTTGCCGCTGGTGACGTCGAACCAGACACCATCATCAACTATGTCGTGCAGGACAAGGCACTGCGCCAAACTCGGTTTTGGATTCATTCCAGAAACCTTTCCCCTATGAATCGGGTGTAGGCCGGGGGTATCGCCTCGGTCAACTCTTCACGTGCTGATGTCCAGCCGATGCCCATGGCATGCTGCACTAGAACGGCGGTTCCTGGTCGTAGCCGGCGTTGGCTTTCGCCATGGCGCGCATCTGGTCGAGGGTGTTCTGCGCCGGGCCTTTACCAGGTTCATGTTGCACATACACCGAGTCCGCTCCTGGCCGCGGTGGTGGGGTGTATCCGGGAGGTCCCGGCATCACCTCAGGTGCCGCTTCGGCGAACTGGCCGGCGACAGGCACCAGGAACTCGGGGTGCGCGATCAGGAACGCCTGCCCGCGCTGCACGCAGCCTGCATCGGCGGACAGGTCCTGCCACATCAGCGGCGGTTTTCCCTTGGTGGGGACACCTTTGTAGATGGTGCCGATGAGTGTCTGGCTCAGGTAGCGTTTGAAGCAGCCTTTCAAATATCCCTGCAAGATGACCTGGTCGCGGAACTGGGTGTCGGCGGCGAATCCTGGCAGCGCCTCCCCGTCCTCGTTCTCCGCGGCGTGGATCGGGTCCAGGATCACCGCGTCGACGAACACGGCGTCGGTGCCTTCAGGTGCGTGGGTGGTGATGAAGTCCCGGTCCTGGTACTTCAACGGTCGCACGATCAGCAGCTTGCCTTTGCAGCGTGACACCGGCAGGTAGATGCGGTCCCCGGTGTCTTGCTTGTCGGTGACTGTCGTGAATGGACTAGTCATGATTCTGTCTCCCTGTTCAAGATTCGATTCGAGTTTCCTAGCAGCCTAGGATGCTATGGCGCCAGTTTGCTTTGATCTTCCGGAACGTCGATCCCGTTCGCCTGCAACGTTTTGATCAACACCATCTGAAATCGGATCATGTCCGTACGCTGCTGATTGACGATCTTATGCGTCGGCATAATCACTTTTACCGCCAGTAACAGGCCACCCACAGCGGTGACCATTGTGGCGCCTGCGGTGACAAGGCCGGCGATGGTGCCAGAGTCCATTCCTGCTCCTTACGGTTTACGAAAGGCGATTACCTGCATCGGGAACGCGGGCACCCCGGAGACTGAACTCCACGAATAGATGTGAATCCCGTTGCCCTCGAATATGGGCTTCACCTGTTCGTAGGCTTCCTGCTGGGTCTGCTTGTGCTCGTTGAACCATAAGGTGAGGTGAATGCTGTCGCCTGGCTGCAACACAATCATTCGCCGGCCTCCTAGGATATTGCGAATTCGGGGCCGATGAATATTCTCTCGGTGGCGATTCCTATTGCGCCGAAAGCCTTTTGCGTACAGCTTTCGCAGAGGTGGAACGATGATTCATCCGTCCGGATTCGCAAATGTGCATCATCGGCCCCTTCCTTGACAAGCACCTTTAGCATGCCGCTTGCGAATAAGTGGGGGGACCCGATAAGTGCACCGGCCCCTTCGCAGTCTCCATCACATACTGTGATTGTGCTCATTTCCCTGGACATCCTTTCTCGTCTGCCACTTTCTTTTCCCTGCGGTGCCACGGGCACCAGCTGCATAGTCGTGTCGGTGTGGCCGGGATCTGCTGCCAGGTAACAGGATCAGACAAATCCGCCTGCATCAATGTTTTACCTATTGAATAGATCCTGGAGATCGCATTTTGAGCAACCCCAATATCGAAGGGAACAGTCCATACAAAGCAGTCCTTGAGCCAGCCCTGCCGCCCCATAGCGACGATGCCTACGCGCTCCACCTCGCGGCCGGCATTCACATGTCCCAGCCCGTACAGCATCACCTGAATCTGGTACTGCTGCGGAACCCCGTCATCGCGCATCTTTCGAAGGTTATCCGGTGACGGGAACTTCCAATCCAAGACAAGCTTGCGCCGCGAGTCATAAAGATCAGTGTGCCCCTTGACGATAGGGCTAGGCAGAACCTCCATCTCAGTAACCCAATGGCTAAGATTGTGCGCCTCCTGGAACAGCCGCACGGCCTCCTCCATCCACGAGTGGACAGCCGTACCGACCACAGCAGGCCAGGGATCGTTGGAATAGCCCCCAGGATCCACCCCAGCGATGCGGTACGCGAGGCGTCGGTCACACTGATGCCCCACCTCAGAGCACCCGAGCGCCACCTGCTTCGAACGCGACCTGTTGGCATCAGCCCACCTCACCACCTCGATGACATCCTCGCGAATGGACAGGTCATATTCCGACATGCCGCGCATGCCCGGGATCGGCGTGAACTCGGGGATGCATCCAATGTGGTAATGGAAGCCGGGCTCCACCACCTCCATAGGCTTGTGGCATGCCTCGCACAGCTCAGGCATCGCGGATATCCTGCATCTGCACCCAGCCCCTGTCCGGTGGCGGCCTCATCTCGTACTCAGTTTCAGACGGGGCGCACCGGCCCTTAGCCGCGCGCAACTGCAGGAACTGCTCCACCTTTTCCGAACGCACATAGTCCTCAGGAAGCTCACGGCCTTCCAGCTTCGCCGACGCAGCCGTCTGTCCCTTCGCCCACTCCCGAATCAGATCGGGCGGCAGGTTCAGCGGTTTCACTGCGCGTCCACAAGCCGGTCCATCGCCAGCAGCGCCTCAGCCTCCGCCTTGGCCCGCTTACCCAAACCAATCGCCGGCATCACCCGTTGACGCTGCAGCAGATGGTTGCGCAGCACCTCCAAAGCCTGCTCAGCGTCCTTCTCGTCCAGAGCCCACCACAGGTTGTGCAGCCTGGCCAGCCGTGACTCCTGAGCCTTGTCAACCGGCTTGAACAGCTCATCGGGCACATGCGCCACCTGCACCTGCGCATCGCAACGCGCCTGTGCCGCGCTGCCACACGCCGACCGGTAGCCACCCCACAAGCTGCGCACCGCACCTGTTTCCGTGTAAACGACTCGGTAGATCTTCACGTGCTCCCCCTCTGTTGGTCTTGGAGCCAACGTTACGCCGGGGGTCTGACAAGTTTCCTAGGACGCTGCTTTAGGTCCACTTTCCTGAGCCTAAAGTCACTTAGCGTCCACTTCTGCGGACCTTAACTCTGCGTGCTACAGTTGGGGCCGCGGGGTAGAGTAGAGGTCACTCGCCGGGCTCATAATCCGGTCACGCGGGTTCGAATCCCGTCTCCGCCACCAACTTGATCACCCATCTCCCAATGGGCACCAAGAAACCCCAGCAACCTAGTTGCTGGGGTTTCTTGTTGCAAGCCTCGCGTCGCCGTGCGGTGCCATGCCAAAACGCGCCGCGCCACACCCAACCATGCCCTGCCACGCCTTACCGAACCTGGCCTGACCCAGCCCCGCGTGGACGCCTGGGCCTCGAACCCAGGTGGCTGCCAGCCGCCCAACCATCGCTCCAAGCCAAAGCCACGCCTGGCCCAGACAGGCCTAGTCCCGCCTCGCCCGGACAGGCCAGACCATGCCCCGCCGCATCCGGCCAAGCGTGGATGTCCAGGCCTCGAACCTGAGTGGCTGCCAGCCATCCTCCATTGCTTCCATGCCTATGCCGAGCGGTGCCCCACCAGGCCATGCCATGACTCGCCTTGTCCGGCCATGCCACACCAAAACAAGCCGCGCCACGCCGCGTTCTACTCAGCTTGCAGCTGCAGCTTCTCCTCAATCCGCGCCAAACGTTCCTTCAACTCGTCACGTTCAGCATCGCTGCGCTGCGTTGTCTCCACCAGCGACGCGATCACCTCAGTGTGTTCCTGCTGCCGGCGTTCGAAGCGACGGTTGAAGTCCATCAGCTGCGCGAAACCCTGTGCCACCACCTCAAAAGCTCGGCGTGCTTCAGGGTCCAGTTTGGACATGTTGACGTTGACAACTTTCGACTGCCCACGCACCAAAGCTTTCGACGACCGCTTCTGCTGCCGCCGCGCCAAATCCAGGTGCTCTTTCGGCGCAGCGATGCGGTAGCCGCGGTTCGGAACCACAGTGATGGCGCGTTTGTCCACCTCTTCATGCTCCTTCGCCGCACGACGCACCGCGGACACGATAGCCCCACGATCCGCCTCTGGATCCAAGCCTAGAGCCTCACCCATCTCCTTATAGGACAAGATCCCATCATCGTTGGTGAGCTTCAACAGCTCGTAGATCGTCTTCCAGCGCGCCTTCGCGCCCACCGGATCAAAGTTGCCCACGTTCATCCTCCCTTGTGGAACCCAAGCCTATGCCACGCGATGCCCCACCAAGCCTCGCCATGCCAAACCTAGCCAAGCCAGGCCATACCTTGCGCGGGTGCCAGGGGCTCGAACCCCGGTGCATGCCATCCACCCTCCATTGCTTCCAAGCCGCGCCTGGCCTCACCATGACTGGCCAAACCTCACCATGCCTCGCCTAGCCCGGCCACCGCCTTGCCACGTTTCAGGCTTTGGCCACGGTCGCGGTGAAACGGCCGTAGCGGGGGCGCCAGTCGCCCATGCCAATGCGGTCCCCACCGGTTTCTGCAATGTGTTGCAGTTCAACGAAGTCGATGATGTCGGTGTCGATGACACCTTCAGCCTCGGTGGACCAGGTGCGGAAGATGGGTCGGCAGCGCATCACCCGCTGCGTGGTCACCTTAGCCGATGCCAGGTGACGGAAGGTGTCGTCTTTCCACAGGCCTTCAACGGTGCGGGGGCCGGGGTACACGAGGGGGTTGATGTCGGTGGCGATGAACACGCCTTCCTTCACCTTCGGCCCCCGCTTCGTCTTCTTTGCCGCGTCGTAGAGGCAGCGCCAGATGTTGTCTGCTGGCAGGTAGGGGCCGGCGTCGGTGTCGAAGTAGAGGGATCCGGCATGTTCCAGCCGGGCGATCTCCTCATGATCCTCATCGGTTTTGGTGCGTTTCCCGGTGACCTTCTTCATTGCCTTGGCCGCCGGATCGAGCGGGTTGGCCAGCCGCGAATTGTGCATGAGCAGAGGCGCAGTGCCTTGCAGGGTAATAGTGAACTTCACTTCTCTCCTCAGTAGATGAACGGGATGATCGGCTCCTTCGCCAACCCGTTGAACTTGCCCATCCTCGCGTCGTCCAGAAACTGTTCCCACTCGTCGGCGGGGATTTGGATGGTGGTGCCAGTGGTGTCGCAGGTGATGCGCACCCGAAGGCCGGTTTCGGTGGAGTAGTCAGATACGTGGATCATGTCAGGCTTTGCCCTATCGCGTTGGCCAGCGCCGCCACCGACATGAACATCAGCAGCATCCACGCGGGGCAGCTTTTCTTCGGCGGCTTGCCCCCACCGCCCTTGGACGGCTTTTTGTCACTGGACCAGCCGGTTTTCTTGTACCCCTTCGCGTTGTACCCGCGGTTCTTGCCCGGGCTACCGTCGCCCTCCCATCCGAACATGAGCTTCTACCTTTCTGGTCGCGCAGCGATGGTGCCGGTGCTGAGGGTTGTGGGCGGCTGGCAGCATCCGTCGCAGGTGTGAACCCACAGTCTCGCGGTGACGATGCTAGCGGCATTGCCGTTACAGCGACGGTGATGGTTCAAGTCGTCAGGGTCGGGGTGGCCCAGGCCATGTGGGCATATGCGCCACATCTGCTTGGACTCCTCATCCCAGGAGTGTGGCCAGTCGGCCATGTGATGCGGGGATGGGTTGTGGATGCAGCAGGGCCGCCCGGCGCACTGCTCAACGGTGTGCACGTTGAGCAGTACGGTACCGTCTTTCATGATGACTTTGTCTTTCATCGGGGGATCCTCGCAACGATGCCGATGCCGCCTGCGGCTGCGATTGATGTCAGTGCGGCGGCGACGGTGACGGTTGTGTGGCTTCCGGGCAGCAGGGCCAGGTTGATGGCCCCGCCGGTCCAGAAGATGTTGGCCGTGATGTTTGCGGCAAGGACCCGCCCCGGGTTCATCAGCAGGATCCTTTGTGGTCTAGGAGAATGAGTACCAGGGCTACGGTCCAGCAGATGTTGCCAAAGAGGCCGAGCCAAAAGAACCTTGCCATTTGTGGATTGCGGGGGCTCATACGGGGATCCCTTCGCGGCGCAGTTGGGCCAGGACGTTGCGCATGGTGCGGTGGTCGCTGGCGGTGGAGGGGATTGAGTTGATGAGCCGTTTGCCTTGGTAAACCTTGTAGTGGGCGTTGCTGCGTCCACCTTGGACGATGGTGCAGCCGGCTTGTTCGAGTTGCTTGCGGAGCTTCCTCCATGTCCCTTTATCACTCATGCAAGTTATCATAGAGGGGCTACACAGATATAACAAGGGGCATCTTGCAGGGCGTATGAACCAAGACGGATTCGGTCCCAACAAGATGCCCCCCGTAGAGGCGCAGGAACAGCTCACCGCTGGAACAACGGGTCACAGCTGCCCTTAGCGGGGTCGAGAACCTTTTGCCTTAACGCCCCAGCTTGAACGGGAGGTGCCGGAAAGTTGCCGAACATTGCGGATGGGCGACAACCCCATGTGGCAGATCGAGATTCTGCTGTGCACCTCCCGAGAGAACCTGGAGGGACTCGAACCCTCGCAAGCGGCTTTGCAGGCCGCTTCAACGCCTAGTCGCAGGTTCGGAAACCTTTACGGCCGCTGAGGATCCATCTCATCGGCAAACTTTTCCAGCCACGCACACGCCTCATCCGCGGTCAACAGCACCCGATCATTCCACAGCGTAGCCATCGTGCCGTCGATCCCCTCGCATTCGCGGATGATGTGTCGCGCATGAGCGTTACCCTCCACCGGATAGCGCTGCTCCATCCACCGCCCGAAGCGCATATTGAACTCATGCTGCAGATACGACACCTGCGTCGGCCCCATCGGCGCGGTGGCCCTGCGCATGGCACCGAGCAAACACACGTTGCCGTCCTTGTTCTCCAGCTGCCTGATCGTGTGCCCACGGTCCCGGATCACCTGCACCGCCTTGCGGGCGTGCCGCCCCAGATCCATATCCAGCGTCGGCTTCACTTTGGCCATGGAATGCCTCCTGTCGCTTAGATGGCGGCTGGGACGCCTGCCGCGAGCCCCTTGCGAGGCGGGGGGCACGAGACGCTCCAAGCCCGTGATCTTTGCGCCTCGCCACAGCCGTCCCAGCCACCCTATATGTCCTGCAGGGAATCAACCAGGGCGCTGCAGGACCCCCCGCCGTCACTTTCGTCGACGTGACGATGATGACCGGCTCATAACCCGGCCCGAGGGGAAGTGTGTTTCAGGTGGCGGGGGCGCGTTGACACCGGGGAGGATCAGGGCCGCGCCCCCGCCTAGAGACACCGGAGCTGCAAGCCAGGGGGGTGGATGAGCGCCCCGCCCGCAGCATCAGACGATGCCCCCGTCTACTTTACTGCCGAGGCCCCTGGATCGACTGCCAGTCGATGCGTTCCCCGTTGGCCAGCGCTTTCAGCGCCGACTTCGCCTGCTCATTGCTCGCCCCGTAGAACAGGCGGGCAGCGTCGTCGTGATCCAAGCCGAGCGCCTTACGGCCGACCGTCCACGCTGACTGCGACATGACGAAGCCTTCAGTAAACCATGACGCCCACCCGGCGACACACATCGTGGTGCCGCACTCCACCCCATACGATTCCCACATGCCGCGATCCGTGACCCATGCGTTCTGGTCGTGATGCTCCGGGTATGTCGCCACCTGGTCGTAGATCAGCTGCGCCAGCTGCTGCGCCGTCCCCACGAAACTGCCGGGGCGGGCCACTGCGGCGAAGTCATGTTCCTTGTCCATGCCGAAAATGCTCACTCACGCCTCCCAATGTAGATTGTTCACGCGGAAGAGAAAGGGATCGAACCTTCGTGCGGTTACCCGCAGCCACGGCTTAGCAAGCCGCCCCATTCCCACTCTGGCACTCTTCCACACCGTCAGCTCGTGGCTGAGAAGTATCTTTCCCGGCACGGTCCGCAAGACCAGCTGCTGCGGCATCTACAAGCCCCGCACCCCGCGCTGGTCCACACCTCGATGCAATCGGGGCAGTCGTCGTCGAAAATTTCGGTATACAAGATGACATCGGAGCTGGCGTCATAAACACCGCACAGGCTCAGCCGTGGGCGGCATCCACATACCAGATGGCATTGTTCGTCGCCGTCTAGCAGCTCATCAAGAGAAGTCGTCGGCAGACTATGGTCCAACGTGCCATTTGCCACCTTCGAACACCTCCATCTTCAACGCAGCCGGGTTCTCCACCTCGCGTGCGGCCCATGCAGCCGAGCGCGCCTCAATCTGCTTGTACTCATGCGACTGGCGCGCCACCCAGGCCGAAAAAAGCTTGGATTCAGCCATGCGCCGGAACGCCAGCTTCTTATTCTGCAACTGCGAACGCTCATCTGTGGCCTGCCCTCTCGCGCCCGAGGCTCGGTGGGTGACACGCACACCAGTGTCGCGTTTGTTCACGTTCTGGCCCCCGTTGCCCCCGCACCGGAACGTGTCCACATCACAGTCGGCCAGTGTCACCGAAAACAACAGCTCACGCTGCGCCATCAGCAGCCCCCGTCCTCACCCATTATCGTGCACCTCCTACTCCACTGTTTCGGCGATACGCGCAGACCACTCCCCGAAGAAGCAGATTTCATGATATTCGTTGCTGTTGCGCAGCTTCTGCTGATCTTTGGCCGACGCCAGGTTCATGAACCGTTCGTAAATGTCGCAGCACACCAGCTCGGCGCGGATCTTCGCCGCGACACGTGCTCGAACGGAGCGATCCCTGCCACCCAGCCAGTAGTGGATGGTGGGCTGGGACACGCCGAGGGCGTCTGCCGCCTCACGCTGCGTCTTGCCTTCGCTGACCATCTTCGCCGCTTTGAGGATCTTTTCGCGGCGTTGCGCCTCGGTGTGCCAGTTGGCGGTGCCATTGTTGCGGTGGGCCACAGGTGCTCCTTCCCGAAGGGTGTGTGACGGGGTTCGAACCCGCGATTGACTAGCACCACAAGCTAGCGCCTAATGCCTTCCGGCTTCACACACAGCTGCCAGCCCAGGATTCGAACCTGGATTTTCCGCTTTGCGAGCAGACGGTTTCCCACGTTGAACTAGCTGGCATTGGCTCCTGCCGGTGGCGGCCCAGGAGCATATTCGATGAAGGTACCGCCCTCGTGGACCAACCCGATCCGGGCTCCGTCGAATCGGAACCCTAGCTGGTCGAACGTTTTCGGTAACGTCAGGTTCATCTGCGAATCGGGGGGCACGTATATGGTGACCCACATCCATTCATCGTCCACGCAGAGGATAGAAGAATCGAACTCCCACCGGGTTTGAGCCGATGGCACGGTTTTCGAAACCGCTTGCCCGCCATGGGCGCTATCCTCCGTGTTGCTTATCCGAGACGCCCGTCACGGATCTTGGTTCCTTTCTCGATCATGCGGCCGATGCTGCGCCACCGCCGATCAATCTCCCGAGTATAAGCATCATCGCCATGTTTGTTCAAGAACCACCGCGTCAACTCTTCATCAGACATCGGCTTCCAACCCTGCTCCATGTACACCTACCAGTTTTCGTGAAGCTCGCCGCCCAAGATTCGAACTCAGTACTGCACGTCCAGAGCGTGCCGTGTTGCCGATTACACCAACAGCGAAAGTGTCACATTTCCAACGCTCCTGCGGCTGGTGTCGAACCAGCTACCCCTCGGGTAACAACCGAGTGCTCTAGCCGTTGAGCTACGCAGGAATGGTGGCGGCTGCCGCGGTGAGCGCCGCAGCAGCCGCCTGGTGGCCGTCTCAAGGACACCGCCCCGGTGACAGGACTCGAACCTGCGCGGACTCCCTTTGGAGAGGAGCGCTCTGCCGCTGAGCTACACCGGATCGTTCAGTGACACGTCGAAGTAGCGGCGGTCGTGTCCCCGCACATACAGCATATCCCTTGTCGCCCAACGAGTGTAGCTGTATCTGGTTTGGACAAGGAACTCTTTGCCGCGGATCAGCATGATGTGGCCGATCTCGCGAAACGTGGCACACCACATCTCGTGCCGGCGAAAGTCGTGCACCCACTGATGCCTGACCACCGCCACTTCCATGCCCAGGGTGATCCTGGGCAGCCTCAGGGCGTCACTACGAGGCTTACGATGTTCCCGGCTCGGATATGTTTGGCGCGTAATGCTTTTCACACTGATAGTCATACTCGATCCACCCCCAACGCCAACGCCAGCCACAAAACCGGCACCACGGCTGCACCCTGCGGAACCAGCTCACTTCAACAGCTCCTCAGCGCTCATCTTGCGCCCCACATGCCAGCCCTTACACCAAAAGCAAGGGTAAGGCTCTACCTCATGACGGGCTTTGCCCGAACGGTTCAACGATGCTGCCGCTTTGGCCGCACTCTCTTCGGTGCCATGGTTCACTTTCGTGCCGCATGTTGCCAGCCGTCCGCACGCCTCCCCTGCGGCCAGGTGAAGCTGGACCATCTTTCTCTTCCACTTCAGCTCCCGTCCCGGTGGCTGCTTACGGATCGTCGTGATGCTTATGGCACCGGTAGTCATAGGTCGCCGCCCTGCGCTTCGCACAAGCCCTGCAGCAGCAAGCATTCAGCCGCTGCCACCACCACGCCTGAGACCCAGGCTTCAATTTGTTCTTCACGTGTGCCCGGCGGGACTTGAACCCGCGACCGGCCGATTATGAGTCGGCAGCTCTGACCAGCTGAGCTACAGGCACCTTGTCGCGCATCCGCTCATGCTTCGTCTTGCGCCTGCGATGCGCCTTAGTCCTGGTACAGCACCCGTAGCGGCAGGTGTTGCGTCGCTCGGCTCGCAGGCGTGAACCTAGCATCTTCATGTACCCCCAGCCGGATTCGAACCGGCAACCTCCGACTTTTGAAGACGGCGTGTCTACCAATTGCACCATGGAGGCTTATCGTTGCTCCAACTGCCATTTCCTACTGCACTGCTTGCCACAAAATGGGCCAGCCTTACCTTGCTTCCTGTTGTGGCGTACCCTCCTGGCTGGCTTTGACACTTCCACGCCACAGATGGGACACGTGAACACATGCATCTCCGGAGGCGGCATCGTGCGCCTGTTCTCCGAGCTGGGTATTGCTCTTAGGTTAGAGATGTCGTCGTTCTGTGGGTTGCCGTCGATATGATCCGCATCTTCGTCGGGGCGCAGCTCTCTTCCTAGATGCAGTCCCAGTATGTGTCGGGCGTAGGATCTTGTCTTCTTGCTACCATCGTCGTAGTGAATGATCACGAAGCGACGTGGAGGCTGGCAGGAATCGGTCCAGTAGGGTCCATAAACCTTCATGTACTTAGTTTACACAGTAGTGCCTCTGCCAAGTTTGGTACCCAGGGAGGGATTCGAACCCCCATCTTCTGATCCTAAGTCAGACGCCCTGCCCTTAGACGACCCAGGCATTAGCGGGGATCCCAAGCTGTAGACAAGAGATCCCCTGTTCCGCGATGACCGCATCAGTCAACAGCTGCAAGCGCCACCGGGGAAGCTTTACTACCGCATCAAAATCTGAATCATTTCCATCTTGTTCAACCGCCGCAGACGCGCCCTAGCCATCCACGCACACGTGGCGATGATAGCCAGCTCCAGATGAATCCGCTTGAACCGGCGCAGATCCGTGACCAGCTTCTCCTCCGAAAGCAGACCACGCTTCCAGGTGTCCGTCAGGACGAGGGTGGCCACTGCGTTAGCGGCGATCCCGTCGCACATGCCACCGATGATGCGCTGCCACGCCTGCAGCAGATCCTGGTCCACGTTACTCGATCACCAGCAGATCAAAGTTTGGGATCAAGTTACGGTTCGTCGAAGTCGACTGCACAAACACGTCATACTCGTTGTTGATACCCGGCTTGATCGACACCTCGTGATCCGGCAGACCCAACAACGTCCGGACCGCAGGGCCGCCGAACACCTTGCCGGAGATCTTGTGCCGCACCACCACGTTCTTCTGCGGCCCCACCTTTTCCCGCTTGACCAACGGGAAGTAGTACTTGCCCTGCCGGAACGTGCGGTTGTGATGCTTGGTGATGAACGTGGTGATGTCCATCGCCGCTTTCACCGGCAGGATCTCGATGCCGGAAACGATCTCCTTCAGTGCAGCGACTGTCTTGTGGTTCACCACGGCCGGCGACATGTCGAACAGGCCGGTGGTGCCTTTCAGGCCGCTGGCACGGGCTGTCATGTAGTTGGCCGTCGAGTCGCGGATGACACGGCCAGCCTCACGTACACCCGCCTCCGATGAGGCATCCCACACAGCCACGTTGCCAGGTGCGAACCCGAACCGGGTGGCTTTGAACTTGGCTGCCTGGTTCGGGACGAACGCGGCGACGGTCCAGTTCTCCCCGAGCCCTTTGAGCCGTGCCGCGAGGATGCCTGCGTTGTTGAGGCTGACGTTCTCCTCACCATCAGTCATGATATAGATCAGGAACGAGTGATTGCCGTACAACGTCGCCGTCTTGTCCAGGTCATCACACGTCGCCAACGCCGCGTCGATCAACGCCGTGTTGCCCTCAGCCTTGTAGCGGCTGGCCACCGAATCCAAACGCAGCACATCCTTGTCGAAGATGATGTTGCGGATGTTGTTCGTGTCAGCGAACGTGTACACGCTGATGCGGGTTTCCTGGTTCAGCTGCGTCGATAGTTCCGCCAGGTCCTTGATCTGCTGGTCGGTGACGCGGACCACTTCCTGGGCCAGATGCTGCATCGACGACGACGCGTCGATGACCACGGCGACATGGTTGATGGGTTCCTGCTGTGACGCGTCGATGACGCTCACGTTCTTTGGCATTGGTACACCTCTTCGCTACGGGTTTCAGAGATCCCCAACGTAGCGCGGGGGTGTGACAAAAAGTTGGGGCAAGGCTACTCGCCGCCCAAGCAAAGTCGCTGCCTTGCCCCTAGAACATCGGGCGGGAATCGAACCCGCGGCGCCTACGTGGAAGGAAGGCGTGTTGCCCCTACACCACCGATGCCAGAAAAAAGGTTAACGACGAAACTCGCCGTCAATGATCGCCTTCACGAAATCGTCCCACTCCGCACCCGATAGTTTCAGCATGTCATCAGGCTCAAACGTGGAACGCAGATAGACATGGTCACCGTTGAATGCGACCTGGACGCAGCCATTCGTCTCGCAAAAGCTGCTGACCTTCCAGTTCATACCCGGAACTCCCCCGCTCGAACGCCCGCCTCAAAGGCCACCATCTCCTGCGGCGTGAACGACACCACCGCCACGCCGTCAAGCATGAAATCCATGCCTCCGTCGCTGCGGCGAACCGGTGTGGCACCTGTGTTGCCGGCACCCCGGTAGCCGACATCTACTGCCAGGCAGCCGTTGGACTCGCACTTGGATGAAATCTTCCAGTTTCCAGTTTTCACGAGCGTCACGCCGGGTTCGAACCGACGACGCCACCTTGGCAAGGTGGGGTGTTACCACTACACCAGTGACGCGTGAGAGGCAGCTACCTGTTCGGTGAAAGGGTATCAGGACGCCCCTGTCCGCGGCTCTCCATACACGGCTCCATGTTCACTGCCCCTACGCGGCCACGACGGGACTCGAACCCGCATCCTCCACCCTGACAAGGTGGCGCTCAGCCTTTGAGCTACGTAACCTTGAACTCCCGATACCTCTAGAGCTGAGGCTACCGTAAGCACCGCCAGGTTGGAGCTGGTGATGGTGTCGGCTCACATACTGCACCTCGGGAGCACAGTGCAGGGCATCCTCACGAGCTACCCCTAGGTCGCGAGCCGTTGTGTGGGGACTCGCTGCGAGGATCCAACGCCGCGCCGCTAGGAAGATTCGAACTCCCGAAAGCCTGCTTAGAAGGCAGGTGCCTTGATCCCCTCGGCCATAGCGGCTAACGCACTTCTATAATGCTTCAACTGTCTAGAGGTTTTACGTCTGTGGCAATTGCAGCAACGGACATCTAGGCCACGGCGGGATGAAACAACTCGATATGCCCCACCCCGAAATGCTCAGCTTCACGTTGAGCACCCCACGGCCCAGGCCGGTCACATGCCTTGCAGTAAAACCTCCACCGCGGCACCACCCTCTGCCGGAAACCGTAGACGATGACACCACGCGTCCTCTGTATTTCCACGTACCCGTCCCAGGGGTTGAACCTGGTACCCCCTCGTTATCAGCGAGGTGCTCTGACCGGTGAGCTAGAACGGGCTTTGAAAACCTCGGGTCTAGGTTCGGCTTCTATGCCCAACTCGCACTGGGAGCTACCCAGCGCCGCCAATTCCACACAGTGGCCACTGTGAGTATGTTGGCATCAGGTTCCCCCCTCCCCCTTCTCCCGAGGCTCCGTAGACCCTGCCGGACTTGAACCGGCGTTCTCCTGAGTGAAAATCAGGTGAGCTTTTCCAACAGCTCCAAGGGTCCTTGACGCCAGGTCGATAGTTTCCCACAGCCACCAGTGATCAGCTCTGGTGCGGGTATATGCCTAGCGGTTGTACCAGCCTTTCCTAGGTGACCGGCCTTGACGTAGGCGTTACCGGGCTTGAACCGGTGTTCTCCTGACTGAGAATCAGGTGAGCTTTGCCGACAGCTCCAAACGCCCCTAGCCACACGTTGCTAGGGACAGCACGTGGCCTGCTGTTCGTAGCATCGTGTTCGGGCACGATGCCCCTGTTATCCCCCTACAGCGAAAGCTTTTGTGAAGTGCCGGCCACCGACGCCTCGGCCAAAGGGCATCAACGCGGTTAGTCGTGGCCGGCACAGTACCCCCTGAGAGAATCGAACTCCCCACATGCTCCTTGTAAAAGAGCCGTTCTTCCACTGAACTAAAGGGGCGTGGGGCAGATGGATGCTACGGGACACTGGGATCGGCGGAAACCATGGGCGCATGGCATCCATCTGCGTGGCAACCACAGGAGTCGAACCTGTTCCCCCGCCTCTTCAGAGCGGTGCTCTACCACTTGAGCTAGGAAGCCTGGACCCTGCCTCGGGCTAAAGAAACGGGGCAGGGGCTTTGTGCAACCAGTGTGCTATGCGAGTACCACAACCGGTCCTTACGAGCCACGAGGAGGATTCGAACCCCCGGCCAGCCGCTTACAAGGCGGCCGCTCTGACCAGACTGAGCTACCGTGGCAAACTAAATTGAGGTGGTGGCGGAGCGCCTGCCGAACGACCCCTCAGAACATCTGGCGCACTGCGACGCCACCACCTCGCGTCCCGCTCAAAGGAATCGAACCTTCTCAATCCAGAGTAAGAGTCTGGAGCCCGGCCATCAGGCGCAAGCGGGTTGTCTCTTTTTGTGGTACGCCTTATTTCGCATGTAAGCCTGCTTCAGCGGTCCACACAGATCGCATCGGCAGTTCCTTTTGCCAGTCGCGCCGCAGTCAACACATCTGCCACCAAGAAACTCAACGGCCTTGGTCCGTTGCATTTGATGGCGTGCCGCCATCTAGAGGCGCATGTCCTTCATGGACTAAGTCTAGAACGTGCTCTTCCTCTGAGCTACGAAGGCAAAACTACTGCTGTTCCTTAAGCCGCGCCCGGATCGCACGCTGCGATTCGTTGCGTGTCTCGCGCCGCCGCAGCACACACGGCTCACACTTGCATCCGGCCACCCCAGTCCGGCCGCCACCGTGATCGTTGGAGGTAACCCGCTTTATCTTGATCGGCTTCGGTTCCTGGAATTGCCGCAGCGCCTTGTCTGCCAGTAGCGCCTTGAAACCTTTACGTCTGGCATATGTCATCAAGGAGGCCAGCCCCTCCGTCGAGTATCCCCACAGCTTCGCAATTTGAATCGGCGTCTTGCCGGCCTTAATCAACTTGTTGTAGGCCTCCACGCGCTGTTTCATCTTGGCGGGGGTGGCTGGCTCACGACTGATGCCATACTTGTCGAACGTGTTTTCGGCCTCGACAAGATATAGGCACGTTTCGCAAACAGTGTAGGAGCGTTGTCTGCCTTTACGTTTCCTGCAGACCTTGCACATGCGGTCTGGCTTGCCCTTCTTGCCAGTCGTCGATCTTCTGTCCGGAATGTTGTCCACGTATCCCTGGCAGGATTCGAACCTGCGACATCCGCCTCCGGAAGACGGCGCTCTGATCCGCTGAGCTACAAGGACTTGATTCTCGCAAGGGATCAGGAACCCGGGTTCCGACGCTATACGAGTTGACTAGGCTCGCGCAGTAGATCCCTTGCCAGTTGTACCCCCGCCAGGAATCGAACCTGAGACATTCCGATTAAAAGTCGGAAGTTCTGCCACTGAACTACGAGGGCGTGACCTTCTTCTTCGACGGGGTCGCTTTAGCATGCGCATCTTTGCACGGTCGGCACCGGCAGCCCCAGTTTCTGTATGTCCCGTCCTTGCCGTGCGGCGCCAGCGTCGGGTCGGCCAGCAACCTCGCCACCCTGTCAGCCCGCGACGCCCGCGCCTGTGCACGACCAACTTTGAGACATTCGTCGCAGCGGCAATTCCACCCGTTGTAGGCCGCCGATGTGCCGTGCTGGATCATGTTCGGGTCGGTTTCCAGTTTGGCCAGGTTGGCTTTCCTTGCGTCCCGCGCCAGCTTCACGTGCGCCTGTCTGCAGGGCTGGCAGCGACATCCCCAGTTGACGTAGGTGGAATCTTCGCCGTGCGGGGCCAGCGTCGGGTCGGCCAGCAGCCGCTGGGTTCGTCTGTGGCGCTCCCACCTGACCTCACGCAGCTTCGCGTCGCGGCAAATGTCGCATCGGCATTTGTGAAACTTGTAGCGGGCTATACCGTGGGTGACACCGTCTTGCACGTGGCTGTGACAGGGATCGAACCTGCCATGCAATTATGCGCCTGATTTACAGTCAGGTGCCCCACCGTTGAGGCGTCACAGCCGAAGCTTTTGGTCCGGCGGCAGCCAGTCGCCTGGTGTGTGGATGAGCTGCCACCGGATTTTCCTCACCCCCATGGCAAGGAGTCCCCCTGACAGGAGTCGAACCTGCATCCATCGCTCCGTAGGCGATTGCTCATCCTTTGAGCTACAGGGGAAAGGTTGGGAGAAGGGCCAGCAGCAGGTATCTCTCCCGCCGCAGCCTGGCCCTCTCTTCACGCGATGCGCTTATCCCTGAACACATCAGGGTCCACGTGGAATACAAGAGGATCGAACTCTTCAGGGCTGGTTTGCAAGACCGGCCTGTGCACCAGCACGTACCCCAAGATGGCTGGCGGCAGGTGCAGGGAAGTCATCGAACCTTCCATTGGCTGGCTAGCCCGCTTCGCCTGCCACCGACGCGTGAACGTTAGCTCATGCGGCTGGTAGTGCTACCGCCGGAAGGCGGCGGAGGGGGAGGCGGGGGGCAGCCGGTTCCGCTGTTACCGCCACGGGTTACACGCTTCATGTTGTTCCTCCGTTTATGGGGGATAAGGACGTCCAGTGTTGCGTCGGGATAGCACGATTCGAACGTGCAATCGCCTGCTCCCAAAGCAGGTGCCTTCACCAAGTTTGGCCATATCCCGTTGGTGCCGGGGACAGACTACCCTGCCTGCCCCCGGCGGTAAGATTCTTTGACAGCAGGATTCGAACCTGCAATCTTCGGTTCCTGCGACCGACGCCCTGCCATTGGGCTATGTCAATGCTGCACGGCACATTCCGGCGAACGTTTAAAGCAGCTGATCAGTCTGATGCGTTGCCGCGCTACCATTACGCCACGCTGCTACGAGTTTGGAAGCAGCGCCCAGATTCGAACTGGGACCTGCGATCGCGTTGTCTGCTGCTGGTTGATCCGGCTTGTCCGCTGGTGAGTCTTCAGCTTGGAGCGAGAATCTGACAGCGTGGACCGCTTGAGTCTGAGTCTCATCTTCAATCTGAACTTGTGCTCACCCCGCAAAAGCGGGGAGTCTCAGGCCTGGAACAGATGGTCCAGGACAGGGTTGACGTCGAAGGGCTGCACGTCCACGGCGTTGGCGCGTTCCCGCGCGTCTTTGACGGCGTCGCGTAGCCGCTCCAGACGTTCCTGGTACACCTTGATGTCGACGGCACGCATGGCGCCGGACAGGCCGCGGGTGTGCCATGTCCCCACGTTGACGTCTTCGAAGTACACCTCGACCTGTTCCGGGTGCTTGTCGGTGGCCTTGGCTTTGACGTGGTTGCGGGGGATTTTCTTGGCCCGGGTGGTGACACGTTCCTGAGTGGTCCAATGGCCGTTGGCGTCGTCGCGGGTCCACACGAACTCGGGGTTCAGGGTGGGCAACGATCCGAACACGGTGCGCATGTCGGCGAGCTGCTTTTCCAGCCACAGCAGGGTGGCCACCGGCACGTCGGCCAGGATCACCTTGCCGTCGATAACGATGCTGGCTGCGGCGATCATGTTGGTGCGGTCGATGTCGCCGACGACCTTGTACATGGGTGCCAGTTGGCCTTTGAGTTCCTGCAGCAGCGCCGCCGCGTCGAGTTGCACACGGACGCCTTCGCCGGGCAGCTGTTCACCTTCGTCGTCTTTGGGGCGGTATGTTTTGATCAGGCCGCTGAAGGGTTCAGATTTCTGCATCCGGTGGTAGAAGCCGGTGAGCGCCTGCTGTGCGCGCTGTTTGGTGCCTTGTCCTACCGCCAGGATCTGGTGGAGCTTGGTCATTTCTCTCCTCTATTACTGTTTTCAGCTTGATGCCACCTTGGACGCCTTGCCTTGGTGGAGCCCTCAGATTCGCAGGTTGGCTTCGGAAGATTGCCGAGGCAATCGCTCACAATGCGATTTGAAGTATCCGCAGCCGGTCACACCTGAGGGCGTTCTTGACGTTTATTGAGCCTGCCAGATTCGTTGACGCCGACGGAGATTTTAAGCGCTCTACCGCTGAGCTACACCCCCATGGTGGGGGCGGCAGGATTCGAACCCACGACCTCTTGCTCCAAATGCGAAGTAACCGTTGGCTATTACACCTGGCAGACTTTTCAATGTTAAAGGAACAGTACGCGCCTGAGGGTTCCAGGCCGCCCCGCGTTACCAGGGCCGCCGTGAGGGGTTTCCACGTCGCTTGAACAAGTACAAGGATGTCAGTTCTGGGGTCGGGTGTCAAGTCGTTTCCGGCGAAACTTCGGACCTTTTTCACACCGGCCGCAGGAACACAGCCGCCCCATAATCAGATCATGCCGCCGCGGTGCGTGGCTACGCACTTCTTTGCCCTTCCACGACACGCACGCCTGGGACGGCGAAGCGCCGCATGACCTGCATGCGACGCCTCTCCACAGCTTGTCGTCATAAAACCTGTCAGTAAAAAGGTAGTCCATCAGAACGGCCAGCTGCCGCTGCGCCGGGAGTCCAGACTGCCCAGCAGCGTGAACGCCGCATCGGACAGGCCACCGAGGCTGATCCGGTTGATGTTGGACATGTTCTGCGCCGCCTCGTAGCCGGCCAGGTTGAACGTGATCATCTGCTTGTCGGCCGGAACGCTCGGGAACGGATCGAATGAGCCGCTATCGGTCAACTGCTCATCGGTGAGGATGATCACCCGGTCGTGACCCTGATAGTGCTTGGCCACCGCCTGCGCCGTGTAGGTGCCCCCGCCCATGAAGTAGCCGCCGTTGCGGAACTCGTCAAGCGCCTTGAGCAGCGACGCACCTTTGCGCATCGGGAAGATCATGGTGCCGGTGGAGAATGCCGCGACCTGCACCTGCTGGCAGCGCTGCGCCAAAGCCAGGCCGAAGATCGCTGCCGCGTCCCAATATTTCAGGTCCGAATGCGATGGCATGTCCGCGTTCATGGAACCCGACGTGTCGATCATGATCAGTGTGGACCCCGGCAGCTGCGGCACCGACTGCAGAGACAGCTGCAATGCCGTCTCCAAAGGCTGCGCCCACCGGCTGCTGGGCACCGTCCGGTAGGCGGACAGGAACCGCATCGGCAGCTGCCGCGACGCCATCACCTCGGCAGGATCGGTCAGCTTGGCGATGATCGAGGCGATGATCGCGTCATCCTTGACGCCCACCTCATCGAAGTTGCGCAGGTTACGCAGCAGCGCCATATATCCCATCTCGGGGATCAGCGCCTCCCACAGGCTGCGCGCAGAGACTTTAGCACCTGCCAAAGACTTAGCAGCCTCCCACGTCATACCGGCCTGGCGCAGCCGTGCCGTGTTCAACAGCAGTTCCCGGTGCACGCTAGCCTGGGTGCGCAGCTGCAGGTTGGCGCGCAGCATCGCCTGCGATTCGGGGATCTCGATCACCTCACGCTCGCCCGAGGCTTCGACCTGAGTTGCGCTTCTCCACCGACGCTTGGACTTGGTCACCAGGTACTTGAACAGGTCCACGCCGTCGCGCATCTCCGGAACGGGTCCAGTGAATTCGATGATGCCGCCGAAGCTCCACGCCTTGCTGTTGGTGTCGTACTTGATGACGTTGCGCTGAGTGAACAGGCGGCCGGCGGCATCGGCGATGCCACGTTTGATCGGCCGTGGCACGTTGCGGCCGTAGTTGGCGATGTAGTAGGCCAGCATTTCGCCGGGTTCGTCGGCGCGGACCAGGACACTGGAGATCAGGTTGCGGTTGCGCTGGTCCAGCGGGTGGCCTTTTCCGGTGATGGCCAGCCGGGCGCGTACTGCTTCGACAGCGAGGATCGTGGCTGCGGTGCGCATGTTGGCGTTGTTGCGCAGCCACGGCACGAACCGGCACACCCAGCCGAAGTCGACTTTGACGGCTTCTCTGATCAGCTCCAGGTAGCGTTCGTCGCGGACTTTGCCCTTCTCGTAGAAGGTGTCCTGGCCGACGAAGTTGGAGCATGCCAGCAAGAACAGTTCGGACAGGGCGTCGCGCTTGTAGCCGGGTGCACCTTCACCGGTGCGCAGGGTGGGCACGGTGCCGCGGGTGATGATGGGTCCAGCCTTGATGGGCGGCTTTGATGAGGGGACGTTGAAGCGTGCCACTTGTGGCTCCTATCCGATTCGTGGGATACACCGGAAAGTACGAGTGTGGCACACCGGGGGCGATAGCGCAATCAGTTATCGCTCGATCTGGAAGAGATGATTGACATCGCCGCCATAGTCCAGACCAGCCTTGCGCAACGCCGGCGTCAGCGTCTGCTGGTTCTCCTCGGGAACAATGATGCCCTTGCGCTCGTTGGCGAACCGCGTCAGCTCCCGGTCCTGGCGCTCCCGGTCCCAGCCGCGCACATTCAACGCAGTACGCAGCGCCTGCAACGTCACCCACGGATTGCTTTGATTCGTTTTAATATTCTCGCATCGTCGTAGGCGTCGCGAATATCCAGATCGGCGACAGCATTCGCATCCACCACTGGCACCTGCACCAGCGCCGCCGAGCTACGCCCGGACCCGCCACGGCCACCCATCGTCACCCCACAAAGTTCATCCAGTCCTTACGCTCATTTCCTTGGACGAAGAAGTTTTCCTTCTGCCGCGGCTTCATAGTCTTCCGGTTCGACTGCGGCACAAAGTTCACTTTGGATGACAGCTCCCGGAACACGTCATCTTGCTTCTCCCGGCTCCAGCCCAAGGCGTCAAGACGTTCACGCATGTCCGGTATGAGGATCCAGCCAGCAGAGTCATCCGGGTATGAGGCCAGAATCTCGTTGTAGATGGATCTGACTGTCTGCTCGTTCGAAACCTCAGATGCCGCCGCACGTGCCGCTGTTGGCGCTTGTGGGCCTGGGTTCGGGGATCCGCCTCTGCCACCCATGACTATCCCTCGATCCGGATGGCATGGTTTTCTTGCCCACCGAATCGGAGCGCGGCTGCATGGTCCCGCGGACCCAGGGCGTTGCGATTGTCCCAGGGGATGATCTGTACTCCCGGCTTCACGGCTATTGAGCGCATGGCCTCATCCTGCTGCATCCGACTCAGGCCGGACAGTGCCTGCCGCAGATCGGCCAGAGGGATCCATTCGCCTTCCCGTTGCGACAGCGCTGCGTACGCCTGACGAATCTGGGCCTCAGGGCTAGTGGTAGCTTCTGCGCGTGCAGCAGCCTGGGCTACCGCTGTAGCCAGGTTGGTGCGCGGTGCACCGCCTCTGCCGCCCATTACTCGTCCCAACGTGTCTTGAAATACTGGAAGTCCGCGTGGAACAGCTTATCCTCGCCGAGGCTGCGGCCATAGACAAGAACGCGCCGAGGCCTGGTCCGTTCCAGCATCTCCTCCACGCCGTTTAGATAACCTTCCTCAGCATCGTGGCCGCGGATCCCCACCGATGACAGCGCCACAACGCCGCGCTCAGGAACCCCGGCGAAACAGAAGTCGTAGCTCTGCGGTGTGGACCAGGACAGCGTCGGTATTACCTGGACTCCGTTGCTGTGCATCCACGCCCCGCACCAACGCGACCGGTACACCTGCCACAGCTGCATGGCCAGCGGCATCTCCCGCCACAGGGAGAAGTCGGGGGTCAGCGAAACCCCCACACGCATCAGCCTGGACAGGCTGCGCCGCGGCTGGGTCCACACCGTTTCGAAGCGGTAGTCGTCGAGGAAAAAATGCACCGCGTCTCCGGGCTGCGGGTGTTCGACCTTGTGCCGGTCGTTGTAAGCGATCAGTCGCGTGGGCACGATGCTGCTTGTAGGCAGGTCGGGGATGCCCCATTGGTTGCTGCTGGCATACAGGGTGTGGGTGTTGTTGCGGTCGAAGTTGCCTGGCAGGGATGTCCAGTTGTGGCTGGAGCGGGTGACGTTGAGCTGCGCAGCGAGTTCCACACCAAAATGATAGAGCACTTGGATAGGCCAACATAGTCATCTAAGATCACTTGCATGGGTAAGTCGCTGAAGAGGTTGCTGGCCGAGATGCCAGAGACATCCCAGCACGCCCTGGTCGACACGCTCGACATTCAAACCTTGCAGCAGATGGCGCGCAACGAGTGGTGGTTCGTCCAGCGCCCCGAACAGGTACCGCCACCTGGTGATTGGACGGTGCACCTGTACTTGGCTGGCCGTGGCTGCGGCAAGACACGTTCCGGCGCGGAGTGGCTGGTGCAGCGAAGCATCGACTATCCGTACGACAGCTCGGGGTTCCCCGCGGAACGTCTCGTGGTGGCCTACAACCTTTCCGATACCCGCATCGTGTGCATCGAAGGTGCTTCAGGTGTGTTGCGTGTGCTGCTGCGGCGAGGGTTTCAGGAAGTCAAAGACCACTACCGCGGGGACATGACCAACAAGTTTCATTACACCAAATCTCCGAAGCCGCACATCACGCTGATGGAGACCGGGGCGAAAATCCACTTCACCGGCGCCGATCCCGACGCCCCCCGAGGATTCAACCTGGCCGATGCGTGGCTGGATGAGCCGGTCAAATGGGAAGACCCGATGGCCGTGTGGAAGGAAGGTATTTTTCCGGCGCTGCGAGCCGACCTGCCCGGCGACAAACCCCGCGCCTTCGTCACCACCACACCCAAGCCGATACCGCTGCTGCAGTACTGGCTGGGTCAGGACGACGGCACCGTGTCCATGGCCCGCGGTTCCACTTTCGACAATGCCGACAACTTGTCGGAGGCGTTCCTGGTCGAAGCCAAAAAGATGTACGAAGGCACGGCTCTGGGTCGCCAGGAACTATACGGGGAGATGCTCGACAGCCTCGAAGGGATGCTGTTCGGGTACATGGCCATCCATGGCAACCGCGTCACCATCGGCCCAGAAAGGGTGGCACACCGCACCGTAGGCGTGGACCCTGGCCTGACTGGCGCCGACGACGGCGATGAGATGGGTGTCGTGGTGGTGTGCCGCGATGCCGAGGATCACATGTTCGTGGTGGCCGATGAAACCACCAGGGCTGCCGGGCGTGATGCCGCCCTGCACGCGTGGCGGGTGTTCGAACGTTACGGCTGCGACACGCTCGTATACGAGTCGAACCTGGGCAAGGCCTGGATGCATGAGGTGTTCGTCGATGCGTTCAAGGAGTTGCAGCGCGGCGGGGTGTTCTCGATGGACGTCATGGAGCCGCCGCTGGTCCCCGCCTTCTCCAACATCGGCAAGAAGCTTCGGGCCGAGCCGGTGGCGATGCGCTACAGCCAGGGCCGGGTGCATCACATCGGCACGTTCGAGAAGCTGGAAGCCCAGATGCTCTCCTTCGATCCGATCACCTCGAAGGTGTCACCGGACCGTTTGGATGCGCTCGTCCACGCCTGCCGCCATCTGATCGATGGGGAGAAACGCCGGTCGAAGATTCTGTCGCCGGCCAACTATCCGCTGCCGTCTTTGGGGATGAACGCCTGGTAGGATCCTGCGCCCCAAGATGCTAACTTAGTCAATGTGATCTACCTACTCGTCTTTGCCGCCACCTGCCTCGCCTCGGCGCGGCTGACGCGGGCGTTCAACATCGACGAGGTTTTCGCCCCGCTGCGCAGCTGGATCGTCAACCGGTACGGGGTGGCGTCCAAGCCTGGCAAGATCGTGCGCTGCTACTGGTGCGCCGGTTTCTGGGTCTCACTACTGTGCACAACATATGCACAAGTTGCCATATGTGCAGCTGGGTGGCTGCCGTGGCAGACCGTGGCTTTGCTGCCCATCACCGGCCCCGCCGTGGCCTACGCATCCGGCTGGCTTCTAGACAAGGAGGAAGCAGCCAATGGCGTTTAGCCGCAAAACGAAAGCTGAGCCTGTGACGCAGGCCCCTGTGGCTATCGTCGGGTCCGCGGTGCGGATGGGGCTGTCGGAAGAGGCGTGGCGCGGATACCGGTTCACCGACGAAGCGTGGCAGCGCCAGGCCTGGGATTTTTATGACACCAACCCTCAGCTGCACAATGCTGTTGACTACATCGGTGCCGCCTCGTCGATGATTCGCATCTTCGTGGCCGACGTCGACGAGAACGGTGTGCGCCAAGGCGAAGTCGACGACGATGACGAGATCGGCGCTTTGGCCGAAACACTGTTCGGCGGTCCGGCGAACAAGGCAGAAATGTTGCGCGCCATCGGTGAATCGCTGACGGTGGCCGGTGAATGTTTCATCATCGGCAAGGCGAAACGCGGCGGCATGTCCGACCAGTGGTGGGTGGCCGCGCCTGGCGAGGTGCGCAAAAACGGTGACATCGTGTACGTCAACATGGGCCGGGCGCAGCGTGAGGAAATTAGCCCAGGCACAGACATTGTCATCCGCACCTGGACCCCGCATCCGCGGCGGGCATATTTGGCCGACTCCCCGGTGCGCGCCTTGTTGGGGCTGCTGTTCGAGATGGAACAGATGAGCATGTTCATCCGAGCCCAGATGAACTCACGCATCGCCAACGCCACCATTCTGCCGGTGCCTTCCACACTGTCCGTGCCCAAAGGCGACAACGAAGCTGTTGCCACGGGCGACATCTATCAGCAGCTGTTCGAAGTCATCACCTCCAACCTGGAAGGCAAAGGCACCGCCGCGCAGGTGGCACCGATCCTGTGGCAGATGCCTTTGGCCGAGCTGCAGGCGATGGCGGGTGTCGTACCGATCCGGTTCGACTCGCCGCTGTCCGATCAGGCCATCGAGCTGCGCCGCGAGCAGCAGCAGAAGCTGGCCATCGGCATGAATGTGCCGGTGGAAATTCAGCTGGGCGGGCAGGAAATGAACCACTGGTCCATTTGGTGGGCTGGTGAAGAGTTCATTGTCAAAACGATTATGCCGCTGTTCAACCGGATCGTCGACGCGCTGACTGTGGCCTATCTGATCCCGGCGTTGCGCAAGCTCGGCAAGGACCCGAACAGATACACCTATTGGTATGACACTGCGCCGCTGGCCAACAGTGCCAACAAGCTCGCCGACGCCCTGAACCTGTACAACGCCAACCCCCCTATCGTTTCGGCGGACACTGTGCGGCGTGAAGGCGGCTACAACGACTCTGATGCACCGTCCAAGAAGGAAATCGCGGAGCGTTTCATCAAAGAAGTCATCCTCAGGGATCCCACCTTGTTCGCCGTCACTCCGATCCGCGAGGAAATCGGCATCGACATCGACACGGCGGTGCCAGGACTCACCGATGTGGGTCCTGCGCCACCGCCGGTGCCAGGGCGCGTGCCTACAGCTCCGCAGGCGGGGCAGCAGCCGGATCAGCCTGCGGTGACTGACGGCGCGGACTCTCAGCTGATAGCGTCCGCAACAGCTCCTCCCCCGACAGCGGTATCCATTGCAGCCAATGGTCTTGTCGTGCGTGCCCTAGAGCTTGCTGGTAAGCGTCTGCTGACGCCGACGCATCGCGGGGTATTTGGAACCACACCGCCCCATCTTCTGCACACCAAAATCCTGGTGGGCTCATCAGCTCACGCAGAAACTCTGCTTGCTGGAGCATGGGATCAATGGGACTACTACTTCGCCGGGGTTCAGGCACCGCGTAAGCAGTTGCAGCCCGTTCTGCACTCCTACGCAAAAGGCCTGCTAACCAACAGGATTGAGCACAGTCCCACTCTGCTGGCTGCGATGCTTTCGGAGGCATCTCGGTGACGCAGCCCAACATGTCGCAGATTCCCGAAGAGCCGGCACCTTCTGGTGCGTTGGCTCTGGCGGCGTTTGAGGCATCCATTGCGGCGCTAGTGCTGTCCATGTACACCGCCTGGCTCGGCGCTGTTGCAGCCGCTGTTCTGGCTGCTTTCCACCGATTCGGCGCAGTACCCGACCCCACAGCTATCTGGTCTACGGTGCCCGACTGGAACCGTCAGGTGGAGCGGCTGATTACCGGCCTGGAGCAAATTGCACGAGCTGGGTGGATCGAAGCGGGGCGTCAGCTCGGGGTGGAAATTCCATTCGATCCAACCGATTCCATCCTTCAAGACCAACTCGCACGGACGCGCAACCTGATGGTCCGCACACCAGACGAGGTCTACCGGCGCATCATCGATGAACTTGGTGCTGCTGTCGCAAATGGGGAAACCGTAGATCAGCAGGCGGCACGGGTTCGTCATGTCCTCGACGTTACAGGAACGCAGAACTGGCCCGCCCGCGCCCGGACCGTGGCGGTCACTGAGGTGCACCGCGCCTACAACATGGGCGGCACCGCAGCCGCTTTGCGCATCCAGCAGCGTGAAGCCGGCCCGCGGCTGCTGAAGACGTGGCTGTCCAAACACGACTCTGCTGTGCGCGTCGCGCATCGCCTGGCCAATGGCCAGGTCCAGTTCGTGTCGCAGCCGTTCGTCGTGTCCGGTGAGGCGCTAATGGCACCAGGCGATCCGAACGGCAGCCCATGGAACGTGATCAACTGCCGCTGCAAGCAGCGCTTCTCCAGGGGGACGCCAAGTGGCCGTTAACGCCAGCTTCTGGCGCAAGTTCGTCATCGCCGACCGGGACCAAGGGTTCAACGCCGACGAGGCCATCAAACGCATCCAGCAGGCCTCCGCGGGCAGCGTAGAAACATTCAACATGGCGTTCCTGTGGCGTTCCGATTCAGGGCCGCCCAACAACAAGAACAGCTACCGGCTGCCCATCGCTGACGTCGTCAACGGCCGCTACACCCTGATCCCCCACGCCGTGTTCACCGCAGCTGCCATTCTGCAAGGCGCACATGGCGGCCTGGAAGGCGTCGTCGGCGAGGACGAGAAAAGCAAGCTGCGCGCTGTCGTGTCGCAGATCTACACCAAACTGCGCGACATTTACGGCGATCCACGTGTCGTGCCGCCATGGGAACGTCAGGACACCAACCCGCAGGACCGGCCGAATCGGCAAATCTCCACCACCGCATCAATTCTCAACACTGCCGTGGCTGCGCTGCCGAAGGGTCCGCACGATTCGTGGAACGCCAAACAGGTCAGCGACCGGGTGTGGGCATGGGCCGATGGTGACTACCGCCAGTATCGCAAGGCGTTCATGGTGTGGGACCGGCGGCAGCCCGAATCACGGTACTCATACAAATATCCGATCGCCGACGTCATCGACGGGCAACTGCACATCGCGCCGCAGGGCGTCACCGTCACCGCGGCCATGTACGCCAACGATGCGCAAAACATTGACGTGCCGCAGGGCATGCTGCCCGAGTTTGTGGAACTGCTGGAAACGTTGCAAGTTGAGGAAAGTGAGGATGCCATGACAGCCGCTGCGCCGCTGCGCCCACCGGCGCACTGGTTCGACGATCCGAAACTGCCAGGGCCTGCACCTTTGAGCGTCACCGCTGACGGTCAGGTGTCAGGGCATTTGGCGTTGTGGAATGTGTGCCACTTCGGCATGCAGGACGTGTGCCGGATGGCGCCGAGAAGCAACACCGGATACCAGTACTTCGCCACGGGCTCGGTCCTGACCGCTGATGGGACGCAGCGTCGGGTGGGGCGTATCACGGTGGGGACAGGGCATGCGAATCTGCGTCTGGGCTACATACCGGCCGCGGACCACTATGACAACACAGGCACCGGCGTGGCTATTGTCGCGGCAGGTGAAGACATCCACGGCATATGGGTTGCCGGTGCGACGGTATCCGAAGTGCCTGAGGCAAAGGTAGCCGAGCTGCGACGGTCCCCACTGTCGGGCGACTGGCGGCCCACCCCGAAAGGTTTGGAGCTGGTGGCCGCGTTGGCGGTGAACACGCCCGGTTTCCCTGTCGTGGGATTGAACGCTTCAGGTGAGGTGCAGTCACTGGTGGCGGCAGGCATGGTCCTGTCGCAGGAGGAGATCGACGCACTGCAGGGTCCGCAGACGCAGGCCCCCGATCAGGCGACGCTGGATCGTCTGGCACGTTTCCACGACAAAGCAGATAGGCTGACTAGGTTGGCGCGTTCGCGTCGGCTCGACGACATTCTGAAAAGGGGCGCCTGATGGGATGTAGCGCATGCAACAAGCGTGCGTCGGCTGCTGCCACGTATCCGCGTGAGGTGACGCTGGCTGATGGCAGCGCAGTCACGGTGACGTCGCCGGCCGATGAACGTGCACAGCGCACATTGGCGCAGGAGCGGATGCGTTCGCGTGCCGCGGAACGTGGATATAGTGTGACGCGACGGTGACGTCTGCGTAAGGGGTAGGGGGCCAGGTTCTGCGGGGACCTGGCCCCCGTGGCATTTACACGATCAACGCGCATACCAGAGCGGCAATGAGCAGCGGAGTGTGGACGATGCCGGTGAAAAGCTGCTGCAGGGGTCGGGTGTCTTCGAGCCGCCCCTGATGGTATTGAGCCCAGGTCAGCTTGGTGCGTGAAGGGCGCATCGGTCGCCTCCTTATCCTTTGAAGCTCAGCTCCACGGTGTATCCCAGTCCGCGGAGCATGGCCACGGCCATCTTGTGGGGCAGATGCCGGTAGATGCCACGCTCGGCCCTCGACCAGTCGCTTTGGCTGATCCCTGCCCGCCGCGCCGCGTCGCTTTGGCTGAGTCCCAGGTCGACGCGCAGCTGCAGGATGAGCTGCGCAAAGTCTGTGTCAACTTCCAATATCACACCCCGAACATACCACGCGTGCATATCCTGCGCACCTTGTGGACGAAGTAAACCGCATCGTCTATGATGACCATGCTTAGACGGTGATGCGCTGTGAGCCTGCCGACACGAAATCAATCCAGTGTCGGAAGGAACACCCAATGCCATTCACCCCGCCCGCCCGTGAAGCCTTCAAAGACTTCAGCGTTGCCGGGCTCACCGACATGGCCAACGTCGCGTCGACTGAACTGTCCGCGCTCACGGCATCTGTCACCCAGGAAACCGTCACCGAAGAGCAGCTCTCACGCATGGAGGAACTGCAGAGTTTCGTCGCCTCGGTAGGCGAAGAACTGCAGGAGCGCCACACCCGCAGCGAGCGCCTCACCGCAGCATCAGCAGTGCCCGCGCTTCCCGTCTTCCAGGCCCCGGCAGCAGCTGAGCCTGCAGCCGCCGAAGAGCCCGTAGTGGCCGCAGCAGACGCCACGCCAGAACCAGTGCGCGACGTGGCAGCCAGCACCCCGGCAGGTACCGGTGAAGTGGTGGAAGCCACCGTCACCGCATCCACCGCCGTGGACTCGGCACCGCGGCGTTCGGTCAGCATCGCCGACGTGGCACCGTTCTCGCCGCCGGCTGAGGTCCGCACCGGAGACGACGCATACACGATCGTTGCCGCGGCAGACATCGCCGGGTTCCCAATGGGATCCGAGATGACATGGAAGTCCATCGGCAAGGCGTTCGAAGAGCGTGCACGTTCACACCCTGGCATCGCCAAAACTGGTGTGCGCACACGACACCAGGCGTCCCTGGCGACGATTCGCCGCGAGTTCCCTGAAGGCCAGACAGTCATGGAGGGCGACAGCCACGAAGGCGCGTTCGCCAAACTGAAGGCCACCTCAGACTCGTCGGGACGCGAAGGTGCACTTGTTGCCGCCAACGGCTGGTGCGCACCGTCCATCCCGGACTACAGCATCTGCTCGCCGATCACCACAGACGGACTGCTGTCGCTGCCTGAGATGGTGCTTCGCCGCGGCGGCCTGCTGCACAACCAGGGTCTGGACTTCGCCGACTTCTTCGGCAACGACTTCGTCCTGCCGATCCCCGGCTTCAACATCCTCACCGAGGCTCAGGTGATTTCGGACACCGCCAAGACGTGTGTCGAAATCCCGTGCCCCGAGTTCGTCGACGACCGGCTGGATGTGGCAGCGCTGTGTTTGACCAGCTCGCTGCTGCAAAACCGCGGCTACCCCGAGTTCGTGTCGGAGTTCGTGCAGGGCGCGATCGCAGCAATGGCCCACCTGGTCAACCGTGAAGTGGTCAACGCCATCGAAACGGGCTCTACGGCAATCAACCTGTCCACAGTGGACCCGTGGGCGACTGACGGTTCGGTGTGGTCGCAGCTGATGGCCGCGATTGACATGGTGGCCAAGAACATCCGCTACATGTACCGCACGTCGCGTACGCAGACGGTGCAGATGGTGTTCCCGTACTGGGTCCAGTCGGCGCTTCGTTCGGACTGGCTGCGCCGCAACGCGACGCACACCGAGGAACTTACCGACCAGATGATCAACGAGGCGCTGGCACGTCGTTACGTGACAGTGCAGTGGATCTACGACTACCAGGACGCGTTCGATCCGGCCAACGGTGCCGGCGCTATCGACGTGAACCACCAGTTCGGTAACTCTGCCGGTCCTATCGCGGCGGCCCTGTTCAACAACCCGACTTCCGTAACCTTCCTGGCGTTCCTGCCAGGCACATGGGTGCTGGGCCGTCAGGACGTCATCCGCCTCGACACCGTCTACGACTCGACGAACCTGCAGCAGAACCTGGTGACGCAGCTGTTCATGGAGGACGGCTTCAAGCCGATGCGTATGTGCCAGTTCAGCTACGCGTACACCATCAACATCTGTGCAAACGGTTCGACTGGCGTACAGCGTGCTGTGACTTGCTCGGATGTGACTCCGTAAGTGACGCAACAGGGGGCAGCTATTCGGCTGCCCCCTCGCCAAGTCGCTGAAGGAGGTGACACATGGTAGCGACAATCCCGGCAGTACCGGTAGCCAAACCCACAGCGTCCCTACCACTTCGGTACGGGCTGTTCCAGGCTGCCATCGGTCCGCTGGATCTGCCGGTACACGGCCGTAACGGCGGGGTGCACTACGAGCTTGGGCTGTGCGGTGAAGGTTTCGGCTACGAAGTCGAATGCATCGCCGACCAGAACAGCAAAGCAGCGGCGTGGACAGAGAACGGGCTCACCTCCGTGACAGGCCTGCCATTCATCGTGTTCGCCACGATGCAATGCGGCTCGCTGGGTTACACCTTCGAAGAGGAACGCGCCTTCGTCCTGGAACGCCTCAAAGGCGTCGAGCAGGCCGTGGTGGAGGAACTGTTCTCCACCTCGACGCTGGGGCAAGGTCCAGGCCTGGTCACCGCTGACGGCATCACCACCGTCACCGGCGCCGGCGACACCGTAGGCGATGTGCTGTCCGAACTGGAGCGGGCACGTTACTGCGGCTTCACCGGCAACCTCACCCAGTACGGACCTCCCGGCATTTTGCATGTGGCCATCCCGGTGTTCAACGAACTCAAAGTGGAACACCTCATCGAGTTCGACGGGACGCGTTGGCGCACGCCGATCGGCACAGTCGTGTCGACGGGCTGCTATGCCAACAACGACCCTGCCGGTGCCGCGCCGGCCGATGGCGTCTTCTGGATGTACCTGACCGGACAGACGACCGTATGGCGCACGCCGGATTCGCAGGTGCAGATCGCGCCGGTGGAAGGTTCCCTGGACCGGGCCACCAACCAGTTCATGATGCTCGCCGAACGCGAGTACGTAGTCGCGTTCGAGTGCGGCGGCTTCGCCAAGTCGGTGATCCTGTGGACGTAGTGATCATCACCCCCGAAAAGGGGCGGGTCAAAGAGATCGGCCAGCGGCTTCTTGCCATGGCTGATAGCCCGTACCAGGTGCAGTGGGTGACGTGGCCGAAGGCCGGATTCTCGATTCCGCTGGAGCTGTTCGCCAAATTCGACGTCGACGACATCGCGGAAACGCTATGGCAGATGCCGATGGGGCAGCTGGAAAAACTGGCCGAGCCGGAACCGAAACGGCGGCGTCGCCGCAGCAAGGAAAGCACGGACAGCAACACTTCTGAGGAGGAGTAATGGTTGCACAGTGCCATAGCGTTGTCCGTGCCCCGGCGGCACGTGTCACACGGCTAGGGCCATGTGGTGAAATTCTGGCAGAAGCCTGCGCCTACGCCACCACGGAGTCCTTTGTGGACATCACATTGGCGAAGGTGAACCAGGACCGTCAGGACGCGCTGCAGCTCAACGCCAACGGCGACATTTGCGTCGACAAGCCGAAGGCTCCGATCCTGCGCTGGTATGAGGCGACGATCACCTTCTGCCAGGTCGATCCGGAACTGTTCAACATCGTGTCCGCCGAACCACTCATCCTGGACGACTCCCTTGTCCCGGAAGCTGTCGGCTGGTGCACCCTGCCAGATTCGGCGGCAGCATCCAACTTCGCCCTCGACTTTTGGACCGGCACAGAAGATGAAGGCTGCGACGACGACGACACCATCTACGGCTACGGCATCCTGCCGCGCCTGACCCAAGGTGTCATCGGCGACGTCAGCATCACCAACGGTGTCATCAACTTCACCGTCACCGCCATCACCCGCCCCGGCAACCAGTGGGGCGTCGGCCCGTACAACGTCATCATCAACGAAACCGGTGTCAACGCAGGTTTGCCAGGGCCGCTGCTGCTGCCCATCAACCCTGCCGCGCACAAATGTTTCCAGTGGACGAAACTGCCGCCGCCGCAAGGTTTCTGCGGCTGCCAGTCGCTGGACCCCGAAGACCTGCTCTTCGACGTGGCCCCGCTTCTAGGCGCTGCAGCCGTGCCACGTGTGGCAACGTTCCCGTTGGACCCCAACGGTGACCCGCTGCTGCCAGGTGTCATCGACTGGGGCGACCTGACCGCGGACACTTTGGTCACCTCCGGCACCACCAGCAACCACAGCTACGTCGCCGGCTCCTACACGGCCACCTATCGGTGGACCGGCGGGTCCGGTCCCACATACACGTCGGCCGTCATCACCGTTAGCTAAGGAGGCCTGCCATGGCAGGCGGTTCACTAACCATCACCGTCCCCACCTATGCGACCTTGCAGACGGTGGCTCAGCGCGTCGTGTGCTGGGCCGGTGGTGTTGCAGGCATCAACAACGTTCGTCAGATCCAAATCAAATCCACATCCCCGGCGATCGTCATCCCAGAGGCACTGTTTTCAATCGGTGCTCTGGTGCTGGAGCCAGGTGGCGCGGATCTGCTGGCTGGCTATGTGCCAGGCACCCACATCACGTTCGCGGCGAACAACGGCACAGCCGCATATCAAAACCCGAACACATGCGCTGCTTCGGCGGCGCAGCCGACCATCACCACAATCGCGATGAATGTGGGCGGCAACCCGCTGGCGATCACCTTGAACTACACCAACACTGCCGCCGGCACTGTGGACATCACCTGGGGCGACGGCACGTCGACGTTGGGCGCAGCGGAGTCCGGCGCGGCAGCGCACACGTTCCCGTACCGCCCGGCAACGTTCACCGTGCGTGTGGCTGATGCTTCAGTGCCTGCCACATTCGTGGAGACGCAGGTTTTCGTACCGTAAAAGGTTGAGCGGCCAAGCATCCTATTGCTTGGCCGCTCCTTCATCTCCACAGGGAGGGAACTATGGTTGCTGATCCTGTCAACGTTGTCGACACTCTACTTGGCGTGCAATACGACGGCACCAATTCGGCTGACATCATCGCTCTGGACGTGTTTGATTTCAACAACTCTTCCGAGGCTGCCGGGGTGTGGACTTTTCAGTCGCCGCCGGAGTCGACGGTGTTCGTGGTGCACACCGGGGAGTGGATCTTGTTCGCGCAGAACCAGGTCTTGTCGCGGGTTTCGGATGCAGACTTCAACAACAACTACAGCTGCAATGTGCTGTGCTCCGACGTGGAGCCTCTCGTGTCGGCGGTCGAGTCGCTGGCCGCCGGCGTGGTCCGGGCGATGGGTGTGGCTGCGGTACCGTCGCTGATCCTCAACGCCACGGCCAACGTTGACGTCACGTTGCAGCCCGCTATGGCCGACAGCGGCTATGACGCGTATGCGTCTTTGTTCGCCGGCGTCTCATTGTCGAACCTGCAGATCAACTCTGTTACCGTAGTAGACCAGAACACGGTGACTGTGGCCGTACAAAACGTTGGCCTGGTGACCTTGGCCGGTGCCTCGGTCATGGTGCACGCCGTAGCGTAGGAGGGGACCATTGTGGCAACGGTGGTGGGGCCTTGCGACTGGACCATCCCCGACCCGCTGTGCTGCGCAGAGGAATGGGCGCTAGTCGACCCTGCCGTGCAGGCGGCAGCCCGCGAATATGCGGCGATGATCATATGGGCGGCCACGGGACGCCAGTTCGGCCTATGTGAAATCACCGTGCGTCCATGCGGCATGAAACGCTGCCCTGACGGCGGTGGCGAATTCTGGGGCTACGACTGGTCCGGCGGCACATGGGTGCCCTACATTTTCAACGGGCAGTGGTTCAACTGTGGCTGCGGCATAGGCTGCTGCTGCGATCCGCGGTGCCAGGTACGCCTGATGGGTCCCGTGGAGGAAATTACGGAGGTGCTCATCGGTGGGATCGTGGTGGATCCTGCTACCTACCGTGTGGACGATGGCCATTGGCTGGTGCGCACGGCTGGTGAGTGCTGGCCACAGTGCGCTGATATGGACACTGATGATGGTGACAATGTTTTCGAGGTCACCTATTTGCGTGGCACCCCGGTTCCCGCCGCTTTGCTGGTGGGCGCGGCGACGCTGGCATGTGAGTGGGCTAAGGCGTGCGTGGGTTCGGATACGTGCCGCCTGTCGAATCGGGTGACATCGCTTATCCGGCAGGGGATCACTATCAACATGATGGATCCGCAGGTTCTGCTGGACTCGGGTCTGACTGGCCTGTGGGAGGTGGACGCGCTGATCCGGGCGTTGAACCCTAACGGCCTGCCGCAGCGGCTGCGCATCTACGCTCCGGAGTTGAACGTGCCCAGAACGAGAACGTGGCCGTAATGGCTGACACCACCATTCTTCCCATGGCGGATAAG
>Ga0307281_10000018_pt1 | contig 39805 bp, 31 predicted proteins | sample ER_DNA_120_FD_194486 | JGI IMG/M metagenome (GOLD analysis project Ga0307281, IMG submission 194486) | Bulk soil microbial communities from the East River watershed near Crested Butte, Colorado, United States - ER_DNA_120 | ecosystem: Environmental > Terrestrial > Soil > Floodplain | place...
GCGCCACGAGGCGCACCGCCGCCGAGCTGCTGGAGGATCTGCGCGCGCGTCTGTCCCACGACCCGGAGCGCGAGCTCCGGATTGCGGCAGGCGAGCAGGCGAAGATCACGGCACTGCGACTCGAAAGACTGGTGATCGCATGAGCATCTCGACCCACGTACTCGACACCACCCGCGGGCGGCCCGCCGCCGGTGTGGCGGTGACCCTCTCGGTGCACGAACCAGGCGGCTGGCGGGAGCTGAGCCGCGGAGCGACCGATCGTGAGGGACGCATCGCGCCGTTGCTCCCGGCTGCGCCCACCGCCACCGGGGCCACGTTCCGACTGCGCTTCGAGGTCGGGGAGTACTTCGCGACGCGCGGCGACGCCGCGTTCTATCCGTACGTCGAGGTGGTGTTCACGCCGGCCGACGACGGCCACTACCACGTGCCGCTGCTCGTCAGTCCGTTCGGCTATTCGACCTACCGCGGCAGCTGACGCGTGAGCGCGCATCTCGGGCAGTGGCTGGGCCTGGTGGCGCGCTGGGCCCACGTCATCACCGGCGTCGCCTGGATCGGGACCTCGTTCTACTTCAACTGGCTGAACGCCCGCATCGCGCCGCTCGTGAGCCCTGAGCCCGGCGTGGGAGGGGAGCTGTGGTCGGTGCACGGCGGCGGGTTCTACCGCGTCGTGAAATACAGCGTCGCCCCTGCCCGGCTACCCAAGACGCTGCATTGGTTCAAGTGGGAGGCATACGCCACCTGGTGGAGCGGCATCTCGCTGCTCGTGCTGCTGTACTACGTAGGCGCGCGCGAGTACCTGCTCGACCCCGCCGTCTCCGCGATTGGTCCCGCTCCCGCCGTCGCCCTGGGAGTCGCCACCCTGGCCGGCTCGTGGGTCGTGTACGACCTGCTGTGCCGTTCCGCGCTCGGCGCGCGCCCTGCGGCGCTCGCAACGATCGGGCTCGCCCTGGTGACCGGACTCTCGTGGGGGCTCAGCCACGTGTTCAGCGCCCGGGCCGCCTACCTCCACGTCGGCGCGGCGCTGGGGACGATCATGGCGGCAAACGTCTTCCGGATCATCATCCCGGCGCAGCGCGAAATGGTCGCCGAGCTGTCCGCCGGTCGGACACCCGACGCGGCCCGCGGCCGGCAGGCCGCACTCCGATCGCTGCACAACAACTACCTCACCCTGCCGGTGCTGTTCGTGATGGTGAGCAATCACTATCCGGCGACGTACGGCAACTCCTGGGGCTGGGCGGTTCTCGTCGTACTGTTCCTGATCGGCGTGCTGGTGCGGCATTGGTTCAACCTGCGCAACGCGGGAAAGTCCAACGCCTGGCTCTTGCCCGCGACCGTCGCGGGTCTCGCGGCGCTGGCCGTCGCCACGGCACCCCGGGCGACCGGGGGTACGAACCCGGCGGGAGCCGGCACAGCGCCGTTCGCCGATGTCCGGGTGGTGATCGCGCGCCGCTGCGCCCCGTGCCATTCGGCAGCACCGACCTACCAGGGAATCTCCGCCGCCCCGGCGGGAGTCATGTTCGATACCCCCGAGCAGATCCGCTCGCGCGCCGCGCGCATCGCCGAGCGCGCCGTCGTGCAGTGGACGATGCCGCTCGGCAACGTCACGGCCATCACCGCGGAAGAGCGAGCGCTGCTGGGCCGCTGGGTTCAGGCAGGCGCGCCGCTTCGTTGAGCCACCTCGAAAAGGATCTTCAACGTCCCGGGCCGCTGGGCGTGGTCGAATGCGTCGAGCGCCTGTTCGAGTGGATAGCGAGCCTGGATGAGTGACACCACGTCCACCTGATTGGCCTCGAGCAGCGCCAACGCCTTCGGAAACGGACCGCAGCGCGAGCCGATCAACGTCAGCTCGTGCACCACGATCGCCGACGCATCGAGCGTCAGACGGTCGGCGTAGGTGCTCTTCATCACGAGCGTGCCGCGCGGCCGCAGCGCCCGCTGCGCCACGCCGAACCCCAGGTGGTTCCCGGTGCACTCCACCGCCACGTCGAACGAGCCGGCCACGACCGCTTCCGCTGACACCGATCCGATCCCGCGCCGCGCGAGCCGCTCGAGCTTGGGACCGTAGCGGCCCACCACGCGCAGCCGGCATCCGGTGAGCGCCAGCGTCTGGGCGACGAGCTGACCCAGCTTGCCGTCGCCCACCACGAGCACGCTCGTCTCCGGACCGATCGCCACCTGCTCCTGGATCTGCAGCGCCGCCGCCAGCGGCTCGGTGAACACCGCGGCGTCGGTGGGGACCGCGTCGGGGACGACATGCAGGTTCTCGATCGGCAGCGTGAGATACTCGGCGAAGGCGCCGTGGCGGTCGACGATCCCCAATACCGTGCGCCGCTCGCAGTGCGTGCGCCGCCCGGCCCGGCACGCCCGGCAATCGCCGCACACCGCGTTGATCTCGCCCACCACCCGCCGGCCGGAGAGCGCGCCATCCGACGCGACCTCGCCCACGAATTCGTGGCCCAGCACGCCGGCATACGGGTAGTAGCCGCGCGCCAGCTCCACGTCGGTGTTGCAAATGCCCGCCGCGAGCACGCGAACCAGTGCCTCGCCGGGCGGCGGCTCGGAGACGGGGATGCCGTGGCGCAGCCGCAGCTGACCCGCTTCGAGCCAGATCCCCTTCATGCGCTGCGCACGACGTCGAACAGGACACGCGCCATCACCAGCCGCCGATAGGCGGCGGTGGAGCGGATGTCGTCGATCGGCGACACATCCTGCGCGATGGCGGGAAGGAGATCGTCCGGGGAGCGCAGCACACCGCCGTCGGTGAGCAGCTGCTCCAACGCGGGGCAGCGGCGGATGGTGGGCGCCACGCTCGCGGCGACCACGCGCCAGCCGGCGGCGGAACGCGTCACCGCGAGGCCCACCTTGGCGATCGCCTGCGCGCGCCGCGACCCGACTTTCACGAATCGCTGCAGGACGTACGGGCGGCGTGGTACGCGGATCGCCACCACGAGCTCATCGGCGGCTCGGCGCATCTGCTTGTAGCCCGTATAGAGATCCGCCAAGGGAACCTCCGCCCGCCCTCGGACCGATTCGAGCACCACGACCGCATCGTACGCCATGAGCGCCGGGACGCCGTCCGCCGCGGGGGACGCGTTTATGATGTTGCCCGCCCAGGTGCCGCGGGCCTGGATCTGTACGGCGCCGACCTGCCGCGCGGCGCTCACGAGGAGCGGCAGCTCCTGCAGGGTGCGCGGGTCGCGGATCACGTCCCAGTACGTCGCCAGCCCGCCCAACACCAGTGCGCCGTCGTGCCAGTGCACGCCCTTGAGGTCACTGAGCGGCGAGAGGTCGAGGTAGGTGCGGTCGTGCTCGGCGATCCGCGTGGGCCAATGCACCAGGACGTCAGTGCCGCCGGCCACTGGGACTGCCTCCGGCGTCCGCGCGAGCAGGTCGAGCGCATCGGCACGCGACTCGGGCAGCAGGAGTCTCACGCCCTGTCCTCGAGCGTCGCGCCGATCCCGTCCACGATGCCGTCGTAGCCCGTGCAGCGGCACAGATTCCCGGCGAGCAGCTCTCGAATCGTATGCGTAGCGAGCAGCTCCGGATGGTCCCGGATCCAGCAGGCGGTCATCGCCACGCCGGGCGTGCACGCGCCGCACTGCGTCGCGCCGGAGGCGAGCAGCGGTTGGAGCGCCGCGGGATCGAGCGCCTCGACGGTCACGACCGTACCGCCCCGGACCTGGTAGATCGGCACGAGGCACGAATTCACGGGGAGACCGTCCAGGTACACGGTGCAGGCGCCGCACTCCCCTTCCCCGCACCCCTCCTTGGTGCCCGTGAGCGACAGCCGGTAGCGCAGCGTGTCGAGCAGGCGTTCGGCGGGATCGACGTCCAGCGAGATCGATGCACCATTCAGAGTAAAGGTGATCGAGAGTGCAGAATGAGGAGTGGTGAATGCAGAATGGGATCTCATTAGGTTCCCTCTTGCAACTCTGCATTCTGCATTCGTCCTTCGATCATTCCCATGAGTCGTTCCGGCGTCAGCGGGATCGCGCACGGGTCCGCCCCCGTCGCCGCGGCGACCGCGTTCAGGATCGCCGGCGCGGGTCCGTCCATCGGCAGCTCACCCAGCCCCTTCGCTCCCTGGGCGCCGAACGGATACGGGTTCTCGACGAACGCGACGCGGATCGGCGGCAGATCGTCGCTCGTGGGGATGATGTAATTGGTGAGCTGCGCGTTCTCCATCGCGCCGTCACGCCAGCGGCATTCTTCGAGCAGCGCCCACCCGATCGCCTGGGCGACGCCTCCTTGCACCTGGCCACGCGCCAGGCGCTCCTGCAATACGTGTCCGACCTCCTGGACCGCGACAAAATCGGTCACGCGCGTCTCGTAGGTGCGCAGGTCCACCTCGACCTCGGCGACGTAGGCGCCCCAACCGAAGGTGGCGTAGGCGTCGCCGCGGTAGGTCGCATCGTCCCAGGAGATGCCCGGCGGCCGTTCATACGTGGCTTCACCGATCAGATCCTCACCAGGGTGGGAATCGTGCCAACGGCGGATCGCGGAGCGTACCGAGTCGCCCGTGGTCTTCTGGTCCAGCCCCAACCGTGCCCGCAACGCGTCGCACCCCAGCTCGACGAGGCGTCCCACTACCATCGCGGTGCGCGAGGCCACGGTCGGCCCGCTGTTGGGAACTCGTGCGGTATCGGCTTCGGCGATCACGATGTCGGAGGCCGCGAGCCCAAGACGCGAAGCGGCGAGCGCGGTAAAGACGGTGAGCGTCCCCTGGCCCATCTCGATGTTCGCCGAGCGGACTTCGACGCGTCCGTCAGGCAGTCCGGCGACGTGCAACCGGGACGCGAGCATCACTTCGCCGCTGCCCGTGAAACCGGCCCCGTGGTGGAACGTGGCCATACCCATGCCGCGGCGCGTCGCGCTGCTCACGGCATTGAACCGCGCGTGCTCGACGCGCCGGGCATCGTATTGCGCCAGCGTGAGGGCGCGCTCGAGCAGCGCGATCCGGTCCGTCCCATCCCCGATCACCTGGCCCGTGGCGGTGGACTGTCCGTCGCGCAGCAGGTTGCGGCGCCGCAGCTCGGCGGGGTCCAGCCCGAGCCGCGCCGCGATCCGGTCCATGTGCCGCTCGTTGGCGCAGTGCGTCTGCGGCGCGCCGAACCCCCGGAACGCGCCGAACGGGACGGCGTTCGTGAACATGGCGCGGCCGTCGATACGGACGTGGTCGCACGCGTACGGCCCGGCCGCATGGATGATGCCGCGCGACAGGACGACCGGGGACAGCGTCACATAGGCGCCGCCGTCCATGACCACCTCGATGTCCTGCGCCAGGAGGCGCCCGTCGGCGGTGACCCCCGTCCGGTGGCGCACCAACGCGGGGTGCCGCTTGGTCGTCGCCGCCATGTCCTCACCGCGGTCGTACACGATCTTCACCGGCCTGCCGCTCTTGAGCGTCAGCAGCGCGGCGTGCAAAGCGATGGTCGAGGGGTACTCCTCCTTCCCACCGAACCCGCCGCCGGTAGGCGCTTGCACGACACGGAGCTGGTGTTCGTCCCGGGCGAGCGCGTGCTTCAGGGCCTTGAGCACGTAATAGGGACATTGCATCGAGCCGCGCAGCACGAGCACGTCCCCATCGAGATGGGCGATCATGCCCTGCGGTTCGAGATACACGTGCTCCTGAGCGCCGGTCTCGTAGGTCCCTTCGACCACGATCGGGGCCGTGGCGAGGGCCCGCTCGACGTCTCCCTTGGTGATGGAGAGGTGCTTCAGGACGTTGTCGGTGCCGTATTGCACTTCCTCGGGCCTGGGCGGCACGCGAAAATCGAGCGCGGCCGGCTCGGACGTGACCTCGACTGTGACTGCGGCGACCGCGCGACGCAGCGCGTGGCGGTCGGGATGCGCGAGCAACAGGACCGGCTCGTGCACGTGGCGTACGTATCCCGCGGCGAGGACCGGCTGATCGGGCTCGATCAGGGCGATCACGTTCGGCCCCGGGAGGTCGCGGTGATCGACGACGGTGAATCCCGACCAGTCCACCCCCGGATCCAGCCGCACGGCCGTAATCCGCCCCCGCGGGGCGGGACTGCGCACCGTTGCCCCCCACAGGAAGCCGTCGAGCGGCAGATCGTCGACATAGCGCTCGCGGCCGGTGAGCTTGGCGAGACCTTCCAATCGATCCACGGGGGCCGAATATACGCCTGGGAACCTCCCGGGCGCCCGGCGGTCTTCTCTCGACGTTGCGTTGCCCGCGGTGCTGGTGTAGCTAGCGGAAATCCCCTCCAGGAGTACCACATGGCGGCTGTGAAGTCGAAGACCCGTTCCCGGAAGCCGACGCGCACTCGAAGCCGGGCCGCGTCCATTCAGTCCATCAACCCGGCCACCGGCGAGGTGCTGGAGTCCTTCCCCGAAATCAGCGCGCGCGAGCTGGACCGCGTGCTGGACCAGTCCGAGCGCGCCTATCGGGACTGGCGCCGACGTCCCCTCGCTGAGCGCTCCGGTCTGCTGCGGGAGGCCGCACGGGTGCTGCGCGGCGGAAAAGCGAAATACGCACGCGCCATGGCGCTCGAGATGGGGAAGCCGCTGGCCCAGGGCGAAGCGGAGACCGAGAAGTGCGCCGCGGTGTGCGATTACTACGCCGACAACGCGGCGGCCTTTCTCGCGCACCAGCCGCGCGATCTGGACGGGACGCGCAGCTACGTGCGTCTCGATCCGATCGGCGCGGTGCTCGCCGTGATGCCGTGGAATTTTCCGTTCTGGCAGGTGTTCCGCTTCGCCGCACCGGCCTTGGCCGGAGGCAACGTCGGGCTCCTGAAGCACGCCTCCAACGTGACGCGCTGCGCCCTCCTGATCGAGGAGGTGTTCCGCACAGCGGGCTTCCCCGATGGAACCTTCCGCACGCTAGTGCTGCGGAGCTCAGGCGTCGCCGGGGTGATCGCCGATCCACGCGTCCACGCCGTCACCCTGACCGGGTCCGAGCTCGCCGGCAGCCAGGTCGCCGAGCAGGCGGGACGACATCTCAAGAAGACGGTGCTCGAGCTGGGGGGCAGCGACGCCTTCATCGTCCTGGCGGACGCCGACCTCACCCGCGCTGCGAGAGTAGCCGCCGACGCACGGCTGATCAACAGCGGCCAGAGCTGCATCGCCGCCAAGCGGTTCATCGTAGTGGACGCAGTGGCCGATCGGTTCGAAGAGCGGTTCGTCACGGAAATGCGGTCGCGCGTGATGGGGGACCCGCTCGCTCCCGCCACGCAGGTGGGACCGCAGGCGCGGACTGAGCTGCGCGACGAGCTGCACCGGCAGGTGCAGCGCTCGGTCCGTCGCGGGGCGCGGCTGCTCCTGGGCGGTGCCGTTCCGAAGGGGGCGGGAGCGTTCTACCCTCCCTCGGTCCTCGGCAACGTGAAGCCCGGCATGCCGGCATTCAACGAAGAAGTATTCGGACCGGCCGCCGCGGTGATCCGCGCGCGCGACGATGCCGACGCGGTCCGGCTCGCGAACGCGTCTCCGTACGGACTCGGTGCCGCGGTGTGGACCGAAGACCGGCCGCGGGCGGAGCGGGTGGCCGCTGAGCTCGAGGCGGGGTGCGTGTTCATCAACGGTATGGTCCGCTCCGATCCCCGGCTGCCGTTCGGCGGGGTGAAGCGCTCGGGTTACGGGCGCGAGCTGTCGGAATACGGCCTGCGCGAGTTCCTCAACATCAAGAGCGTCTGCGTGGCCTGAAACCGGATCGTCGAGCTGGGCGTCGTATCCACACCATTGGTGGCTCGCGCTACCTTTGGCTTCCATATGCCACCGACGATCGGGCCGTCCCCCGAGTTCACCGGCCTCGAAGCCGCGCTCCGAGGGCGTTACGTCTTGGAGGGCGAGCTCGGCCGCGGCGGGATGGGCGTCGTGTTCCTGGCGCGCGACGTCGCGCTGGACCGGCTGGTGGCGATCAAGCTGTTGCCACCCGACCTCGCAGGCACCGCGGAGCGACGGGACCGCTTTCTGCAGGAAGCCCGCACCGCCGCCCGGCTCGCCCACCCGCACATTGTCCCGATCCACGCCGTCGAGCAGCACGGCGAGCTCGTTTGCTTCGTCATGGGTTACATCGCCGGCGACACGCTCGCCGAGCGCGTGCGGACGCGGGGACCGCTCGATACGGCCGCCGCGACCCGCCTGGTGCAGGAAGTCGCCTGGGCGCTGGCGCACGCGCACCAGCACGGCGTGGTGCATCGCGACATCAAACCCGAAAACATCCTGCTCGAGCGGGGCACCGGTCGCGCCCTCGTCACCGATTTCGGTATCGCCCGTCTCGACGACGCGACACCGCCTGCCGGCTCCGGTCGCGTGCTGGGCACGGCCCGCTTCATGTCGCCCGAGCAGGGAGCGGGCGAAACCGTCGACGGGCGCAGCGACCTCTACTCGCTTGGCGTGACGGCGTTCTACGCCCTCACCGGCCGTTTCCCGTTCGATGCCATCGACTCCCACACGCTGCTGGTGCAGCACCAGACGCTCCCCGCGCCACCCGTCGCCTCGCTCCGGTCGGGCCTGCCGCCTGCGCTCGCCACGGCGATCGACCGCTGCCTCGCGAAGCTCCCGGCCAATCGGTTCGCGGCGGCAGGCGACCTGGCGGATGCGGTGGCCGCGGTGCGAGAGGGGACGATGGTCCCGGCCGCTTTGCAACGGATCACGCGGGAGATTTCGTCGTTCGCGGTGGACCTCGCGGGTTACGGGACGCTCACCGCCGTGGCGATCGTCTCCCAGCTGCTGATCGGCAACGACTTCATGGGCATGCGCACCGTCTACACGGTCGCCATCGCCCTCGTGCTGCTCAGCCTCACGGCGCTGCGCGGCATGTCGATGTGGCGCTTCGTGCGCGAGGCCGTCACCGAAGGATGGGGGGAGCGCGATCTGGCGGCCGCGATCGAGCGCGAGGCCCGCGCGACCGCCGCCGCCGCACGACCGCCGCGGCCGGGACGCCTGGGCGCCACGGCGATCTTCCTCGCCGGATGCGCCGCCCTGGTGGCGTACTGGCTCGGTCCCAAGGAAGCCGGCCTGGCGTCGCTCGAAGGGCCGCTCGCCTGGCTCGTCGAGCTCGTGGGTCTCATCGCCCCGGTCGCGTGGGGCCGCTGGTACGGCGCCCGGCTCGAGGCGCCCTACGATGGCCGTCCGGGCCTGTTCAGCCGACTGGTCATGCGGTTCAAAATGAAGGGCTTCTTCGTGCTTGCACGGCTGGGCAGGAGGTCCGGGACGCCCCCGATGGTCGCTCCAGCCGACCAGCACACGGAGGTCCTCATCGCCGATGCCGCGCGCGACATCCTCCACGCGCTCCCCGATCCAGACCGGCGTCTCGCCGGCGTGGACCAGCTCCTCACCCGCCTCGAGACCGATGCCGCCGTGCTGCGCCGCCGGCTCGGCGCACTGGACGACGTCGCCGCGCACATGGGGGCGGCTGCATCGCCACGCCGCGACGACCTGGCGCGCGACATGGAGGCGGCGCGCCGCGCCGCGACGGAGCGCCTCGGCACCACCGTCAGCGCGATGGAGAACGTGCGCCTCGACCTGCTCCGCCTGCGGGCAGGGCTCGACGCCACCGACGGCCTGACCGAGGATCTCGAAGCGCTCCGGGACCTGGCCGCCCGGTTGGACGCGGAGATGGAGCTGCGCAGAGAAGGTCTCGGGTAGGGTTACACACACGGAAACAGACGCGGGCGGCCCCATGATCGGAGCCGCCCGCGCACATCGTCGAGCCACTACGGCGCTACTCGCCTGCGAACGACCACGCGCCGATCTGCCGGACGAACTCCTGGGCCAGCGACTTCAGATCGACCGGCGGAATGTTGGGGTCTTCCTTCAGCGACTGCACACGTTCCAGGTTTACCGCTGCCTTGGTGAAACCGCTGTCCGCCGCAAGCGCGGCCCGGAACGCCTCGGCCGCCAGGGTGAAGTGGCCGGTCTGCTCGAGCGCGATGCCGAGGTTGTTCTGGAACGTGGCCACCTCGGGTACCAGCTCCACCGCGCGGGCCAGCGGCCGCAGGGCTTCGTCGAACGATCCCTGGTGAATCAGCGTCAGCCCGAGGTTGTTCATCGACCAGACGTCGGTCGAATCGAGCACCAGCGCCTCGTGATAGGCGGTCACCGCCTCGTCGCGCTCGCCCTTGACCTCATGGGCGCGCCCAATCAACCGGTACGCTTCGCCCAGACTGTCGTCGATGCGGAGCACGGTGTCGAGATAGGCGATGGCCGAATCCGGCTGTCCCGCCTCGATCAGCACGCGACCCAGGTTCAGGTAGCTCTTCACGTGCGTCGCGTCGATCGTCAACGCCTGCCGCAGGGCCGCTTCGGCCCCGGTGAGGTCTCCGGCTCTCCAGGACGAAAGGCCGAGCATGTAGAATCCCCAGGCGTTTGTCGGCCGGTTCGCGGTGTAGGCGGTGAAGCCACGAACCGCATCTTCGTAACGGTGCTCGCGGAACGCGGAGTCCGCGGTCTCATACGACATGGGAGCGACGCTCGCGGCGGGCTCCGTGGGCGCGGGCGTCGATTCCGTCTCCACGCGCACGTCGGACTCCGGAGTCCTTGTTTCCTTGGCGCTCACCGGCTTCGGCGACTTGTCGCCACAGCCGGCCAGCACGAACAGCCCGGCCACGAGCCAGGCAGGGGTAAACCGCAGGGTGGTTCTCATGGTCTCTCCTCCATCAGGGGCGCCGTAGCGCCGGTCGGGGTTGCCAGCGCCCTGGTGTAAGGCAGGAGGGAGGCCACGCTTGTCGGAGCTGGGATCGTTCCGGCAATCGATTGAAAGGATGCGGGTTAGGTGAGTGGGCGGGGTGATGATCTGGAGACACCGTGTCCTGGCGGACACGAAGAAAACAGTGTGGTCGTGTTCGCAGGGACACATCGAGATGAGGCGGCGAGTCGCGCGCTTTAGTCGCGAAACAGCCTCGCGAGCTCGATGCCGGCTACTCGCGACTGATGCCGTGCCGCCGCATGATCTTCAAGAGGCTGGCGTGGTCGGCGAGGCCGAGCGACTCCGCCGTGCGCGTGATGTGCCAATCGTGACGCTCCAGCGCGGCGACGACGATCTGCCGTTCCGCTTCGGCCTTGAGCTCGTGGAATGTGCGCGGCGCGGCACCGGTACTCACTCGCTGCGCCGCTCCCAGGTCCCGGATCTCCGGCGGCACGTCATCGAGTCCGAGCTCCGGGGCATCCGAGGCGATCAGCATGCGCTCCAGCGCGTTGCGCAGCTCGCGCACGTTGTTCCGCGCCCAATCATGGGCCATCAGGCACTCGAGCGCCGCGGCGCTCAGCGTGCGGGGGCGCATCCGGAACCGGGCACAGGTGCCGATCAGGAGATGCTGGACCAGCTCGGGCACGTCGGAGAGCCGGTCTCGCAACGCCGGCACGGCGAGGACGTGGACGTTGAGGCGATAGAGCAGATCCTCGCGGAACTTCCCGGCAGAGACCTCGGTCGCCAGGTCCCGGTTGGTGGCCGCGAGCACTCGCGCGTCGACCGTGATCGTCCGCGTCCCTCCCACCCGCGTCACTTCACGCTGCTCGAGCACGCGCAGTAGCTTCGCCTGGGCCGGGAGCGGCAGCTCACCGATCTCATCCAGAAACAGGGTGCCGCCCGCGGCGGATTCGAAGGCCCCCTTCCGCAGGGCGACCGCCCCCGTGAACGCGCCGCGCTCGTGCCCGAACAGCTCGCTCTCCACGAGGTCGGCTGGCAGCGCGGCACTGTTCAGGGCGAGGAACGGTCCCTGCACCCCGCTCGCGCGGTGTACCGCGCGGGCGACGACTTCCTTGCCCGAGCCGCTCTCTCCCGTAATCAGCACCGGCGACGGGATCGGGGCGACGCGGGCCAGGGATTCCTTGAGGCGCTGCATCGCCGGGCTCGAGCCGACGAGCGGCGCGTCGCCGCCGAGATCCCGCTGCAGGGATTCGACCTCGCGCTCCAGCCGCCGCCGCAGCAGTGCGTTGGCGATTTCCTGCACCACCCGCTCCATCGGCTCGGCCTTGTCGATGAAGCTCGCCGCCCCCAGACGGATCGCCTGGACGCACCGGTCGTAGTTCCCCGTTCCGGTGTAGACGATCACCGGCACCCGCACCCCCCGGCGCTCCAGCTGACGCAGGACGTCGAAGCCGTCCATCGCCGGCATCTCGAGATCGAGCAGCACGCAATCCACCGGCTCGCGGGCCAGCGCGTCCAACGCGGCGCGTCCGTCGGCGGCCGTCAACGTGTCGTGGCCGCCCAGACGCTTCACATCGTAGGCGTATTGGTCGGCAAGCGGTTGCGCGTCGTCGACGATGAGGACGAGCGTCACCGGGCGGTCTCCACGAGGGGCAGATCGATGATGAAGCGCGAGCCCGCTCCGGGCGATGTCTCGACCCGCAGGCGTCCGCCTGCGTCGGTGACGAGCCGGCGCACGATCGAGAGACCGAGGCCGGTGCCGCCCGTCTTGGTCGAGTAGAAGTCCTGGAAGGCCCGCTCCAGCTCCGGCTCGGTCATGCCCTTCCCCGTATCCTCGACGACGAGCCGTGCCGCAGGCCCCTGACCCTCTTCGGTTTCCCTCGAGGTCGAAACGGTCACGGAGCCGGATTGGGAATCCAAGCTGTCGACCGCGTTCGTCACGAGATTCTCGAGCACGCGGCGCAAGGCCAGCGGATCGATCTTCGCCTCGGGGAGTCCCTCGGCCAGGTGCAGCGACAGCTCCGCCGCCCCCAGAGGGATCCGGCCGACCACTTCGCGGGTGACCGCGTTCACGTCGCAACGCAACGCCTCGAGCGGCGGCGACAATTTCGCGTAGTTGGCGGCCAGCGTCTCGAGGTAGGTCAGGCTCGAGCCCAGCGTCTGGCGCCGCTCCGCGAACACACGGGCCAGCTCGGTGGGCCGGTCGCGCGCCACCTGCGCCAGATGGCGCAGCACGTTGCGCAGCGGCGCGATGCCGTTCTTGATGTCGTGGTTCACCTGCCGGGCCAGCTCTCCCATCGCGGCGTGCCGCTCGGCGTCGCGCAGCCGGACGGCACCGGTGCGCAGCCGATCCGTCATTTCCCCGAGCAGGCGCTCGAGACTCCCGATCTCGTCGGCGCGATCGCTGGCGAACGCCACGTCGAGCCGGTCCATGTCCAGCTCGGTGGTCTTGGCGGCCAGCTCGGCCAGCGGCAGACTGATCCGCGAGGAGAGCCACCCGGCGAGCAGCAGGGTGACCAGGAGGGTCACGAGCACGGCCACGCCGAACCAGAGATCCACCGTGCCCTGGAGCTCGCGCAACCCCGCAAGCGGTGCCGCCGCGATGAGCCGAGCGGGCACGAGCCGGGCACTGTCGGGGCGCGACTCGTCGATGAACGGCACCGGCAGCTCGCTGACCGCCAGGTCGGCCGCTGGCACAGCCGCTGCTCCGGTGAAACGGGAGGCGACCGTATCGCTCGGGAGCGTCAGCGTGATGGTGATGGAGCTGTCGCGCGCCAGGCGGGCCAGGAACCCGGAGTCCACCGCGATACCCCCCACGACCGTGAGCTGGCGGTCGCCGAACGGCAGCGAATCGAGCCGGGCCAGCACCACGAATGGTCCTTCGGCGGTCCGGGCCTGGACCAGGGCGAGACCGTTCGGCGCCGTGGGCAGGAGCGCGGGCAATCCCCGCTCCACCCGGTCGAATTCGTTGCGGAAGTGTCCCGAGCTGACGATGCGTCCCGAATCGTCCTGGATCTGGAGCATGTCGAGCCCCGCCAGGTGCATCGCCGTGCCGGCGTAGTCCAGCGCGTAGGTCCGCTGCGCGGTATCGCGCTGCACGATCGCCGCCCGCAACCGGTTGTCGGCCACTGCCGCGGTGCGCAGACTGGCGAGCCGGGACGCAAGCGACGCCCCCTGCCGTTCCAGATCCTGCCCGATCAGGTCGACCAGCGCCGCGACCCGCGCCTGATAGGTGGCCGCCAGCCGCTGTCGCACCGCGCGTCGTACGCCCAGCCCGAACACCAACAGGGGCACGAGGACCACCGGCGCCGTCGCGATCAGAATGCGTGTGCGAAAGGTCATCGAGTCAGCGGAAAGGATAGCATTCCTTCATACACGCCGCTGGCCACAGCACAGGCGAGGCGGCATCTTTCCCGTTCTATGGCAGAGTTTCAAGAACGTCTGGAGCGCGGGCTACAGGGCCGCTACGAGATCGAGCGCGAGCTGGGTCAGGGCGGCATGGCGCTGGTGTTCCTGGCCCGCGACCTGCGGCACGACCGGAAGGTCGCCCTGAAGGTGTTGCGCCCCGAGATCTCCGCCGAAATCGGGGCAGAGCGATTCCTGCGCGAGATCAAGATGGCGGCGGGGCTCACCCACCCGCATATCCTCCCCGTCTACGACTCCGGCGAGGCGGACGGGCTGCTCTTCTACGTGATGCCCAATATGGAGGGGCGCTCGCTGCGGGAGCGGCTCGACCGGCAACGCCAGCTGCCGCTGGACGAGGCCCTCCGGGTTACCCGGGAGGTCGCTGCCGCGCTCGACTACGCCCACCGGCAGCACGTGGTGCATCGTGACGTCAAGCCGGAGAACATTCTGCTGCACGAAGGCGCCGCGATGGTGGCCGACTTCGGCATCGGCAAGGCGTTGAGCGGCAACGGATCGATCACGCAGACGGGGATGGCGCTCGGCACCCCCGCCTACATGAGCCCGGAGCAGGCGGGGGGCGAGAGCGACATCGACGGCCGCAGCGATCTCTACAGCCTCGGCTGCGTACTCTACGAGATGCTCTCCGGCGAGCCGCCGTTCACCGGCCCGACGGCCCAGGCCGTGATCGCCAAGCGGTTCGTCGCTCCCATCCCGAAAGTGCGTGCCACCCGCGATGTGCCCGAGACGGTGGACGACGCCATCACCCGTGCCCTCGCGCGTACTCCCGTGGACCGCTTTCCGACGGCGGCGGAGTTCGCGGACGCTCTGCTGCCCGGGCGGCGCACGCCGCCCGAGGCGACGAAGGGCGCCCCACCCACCAAGGCCATCGCCGTCATTCCACTCGCGAACATGAGCGCCGATCCCGAAAACGAGTACTTCTCGGACGGGATGACGGAGGAGATCATCAACGCGCTCGCGAAAGTGCCGGGCATCCAGGTGGCGTCCCGCACGTCTTCCTTCGCCTTCAAGGGGAAGGAGGTGGACATCCGACAGATCGGCGCCAAGCTCGGCGTAGGGTCGGTGCTCGATGGCAGCGTGCGGAAGGTCGGGAATCGCATCCGCATCACGGCCCAGCTCATCAACGTCGAGAACGGCTACCACCTCTGGTCGGAGACCTACGATCGCCAGCTCGAAGATGTGTTCGCGATTCAGGACGAGATCTCGCGGGCCATCGTCGAGGCGTTGAAGCTCCGCCTCGCGGGTGACACCAGTCCGCTCGTGGTGCCGACCAAGAGCATTGAGGCGTACAACATCTACCTCAAAGGGCGCTTCTTCTTCAACAAGTTCACCGAGCCCGGCCTGCGGAAGGCGCTGGAACTGTTCCAGCTCGCGTTGCTCCAGGACCCCGGCTTCGCCCGTGCGTACGCGGGCATCGCGGACGTCTGGTGCAACCTCGCCGACGATTGGGTGGCCCCGGAAGACGCCTACCCAAGGGCAAAGGCCGCCGCCGAGCGGGCGCTGCAACGCGATACGGAGCTCGCTGAAGCGATCACCTCGGTCGGCAAGGTACTGTGCTGGCATGAGTGGAACTTCGCCGCCGCCGAGCAGCAGCTGCAGCGCGCGGTCACCCTCAGCCCGAACTACGCCGAGGCGCATTACGTGCTCGGCACGGCGTTACCGCTGGTCGGGCGTTTGCAGGACGCGATCGCGGCAATTCGCCGAGCGCTCGCGCTCGATCCGCTGTCGGCGGCCTACAGCGAATGGCTGGCTCGCTTCCTCCTCTACAGCAAGGATTACGACGGCGCGATCGCCGAGGCTCAGAAGACCTTCGAGCTGAACGAGAGCTCTCTGCGCGCCCAGCTCTACATCGGCTCGGCCCACCTGGCCCAAGGCGACGCGGAGACGGCTCTCGAGTGGTATCGCCGCGCGCAGGGACTGGAGAAGGCCGTGCGCGTTTATGACGCCCTGATCGTGCGGGCGCTCGCCGCGCTGGGGCGCCGTGACGAGGCGGAGGCGATTCTGGCCAGGCTGGACGAAGAATCGCGGCAGCAGTACGTGCGCAGCGAAATCCTGGCGATGGGCCATGCCGCGATCGGGGACTTGGACAGCGCCTTCACCTGCCTCGAGCGCGCCTATCAAGCACGCTCGGCTGGGCTCATTTACCTTCACCTGGACCCGGGATACGCGCCGCTGCGCGGCGATCCGCGGTTCGCCGATCTCGTGGGGCGGATCGGGCTGAAGTAGCGTGCCGGTCCGTGCTCACCGGGCGCGGACGGTCCCATCCCAGTCGACGGTGAACGCGGCGGCGCCGCGGCGCCACACCACCTGACGGCGCGTCTCCACCAGCGGAACGACTTGCGTCGCGAGCGTGAGCCACGGGGCCCGCGCCACGAGTTGCCGGACCGCCCGGCACGGGACGGGCGTATCCCGAGGTAATGGGATCACGAACTGGGCCGACTGACCGGTTGCGAGTGCCGCCGCCAGCTCACCGGGTCCGAGCCCGGCGACCCGGACCGGCGGCCCACCCCCTGCTCCCTCGAGCGCCACGAGACGCCCCGCGAGATCACGTGCGGTTGGATCATCGCGCGGAAAGGCGATCAGCGGACGTGATACCGTGGACGGAGCGGCACCGGCGGGCAGAGGGCCCACGCACGCGGGGAACGCCGTCAACCACATCGGTATCGCAGCCGGGCGTGCCTCGATGTGCACGGCATCGCGGGCCAGCCCCTCGCGCCACGCGAGCGTCACCGGCGGAGGAACGCCAGGCGCGAGCAGCACGTACGTGCGGTCCCACGGCAATGATCGGGTGACGAGCTCCGGGCGACTCGCCGCGTAGCTGAGCGCGGCGGGATCGTCCGTCACGAGGAGATCGACTCCGCGGTCGATCCAGTCACGGGCATCCGTCGCGCCCAGGAGGCGGAGCACGATCACGGGCCGCCCCATCCCGAGGAACGGGGCGAGGATCACCCGGCCTCCGGACGTGTCGGCGGTGTAGTCGCCGGTCCCGGTGGGCCAGTCCCGGCCGGGCAGCCGTCGGAAGACGGCCAGCGCCGGATCGGCGAGCTGCTGCGGCACCGTCGGTGACTCGGATGTGAGTCGGACGACGAGCGTGCGATCGTCGGGGGTCTCGAACGACGCCCCACCGAGCAGCGTCGTGTCCCCGGCCACCCACGAGGCGATCACGTCGCGCGCGGTCACCGGCTGGCCATTCCAGAACCGCGCGTCGGGTCGCAGCGTGAACGCCCAGCGTTTCCCGCCGTCTCCGCTCGACCAGGACGCGGCGAGCCGCGGTTGCGGCACGCCGTTGCAATCGAGCCGGACGAGCGTCTCGTACAACTGCCGGAACACCATCCGCTCGGCGTCGCTCACGGGCACCGGGGCCCGCGCCGGATCGACCCCACCCGCGACCGCCAGGGTCAGCGTGTCGGGCAGCGGGCCCGAGTCCGTCCCGAGCGCGCACGCATCGGCGTGCCGGACCGGCTCCGGGGCGGGCGCCGCCGGCGGACCGGTCCGCCCGCCGGAGCAGGCGATCCCCAGTACCAACGCCGCTGCGCTTCCGCGGCGTGAGGCCTGCAGGCGGAGGCTCAGGGCCGATCGTCCCGGTTCGCGATTGTGGCGGACGAGCCAATACGGGGAAGCATCCAACCTCCGAGCCGGACGGGTGAGGACACATGTTCTCCCGCCAAAAGCTGCAGGCTCAGAGGCGCGCGCGCAAAACCTATTCCGTGCGCAACGCCTGCAAAGGATCCACGCGCCCCGCGCGACGCGCGGGGATGAAGCTGGCGAGCGCCGCGATGGCGAGCAGCACGACGGCTACGACGGCGAACACGGCCGGATCGCGCGGGGATACCCCGAACAGCAGCGGTTGCACCCAGCGGCCGACGATCAGGGCGATCCCGGCGCCCAGCAGGATGCCGACGAGCGCCAGGCGCATCCCCTCGACCAGGACCAGCCGCACGAGATCGGGCACCTGGGCCCCCAACGCCACGCGCACCCCCAGCTCGTGCGTGCGTTGCGCCACGTTGTAGGCGATCACGCTGTAGAGGCCGATCGCGGCCAGGACCAGCGCCAACAATCCGAACACCGTGAACATCGTCGCCCCGAGGCGCCACGACCGGGCCTGACCGCCCAGGACGTCCGTCAGGGGTGTGACTGTTACGTACGACGGTCCCGGCATCAACGGCTGCAGCCGCCGGCGAATGGCCTCCCGCGATCGCGGTGCGTAGTCGCGTACCCGGACGAATAAACCACCCATATCGGGGTTGGACTGGGCCGACGAGAGGTAGTAGAAGAAGCCGGGGTCGTCGCTCAGGCTCCGGGACATGATGTTCTCTGCGACGCCGACCACCGTCGTACACGGCACCGTGTCGCTCCCCACCCGCACACATTCGCCGAGCGGCTCGCGGCCCGGCCAGAGCACCCGCGCCATCGCGTCGCTCACCACCATCACGAGCGGCGCGCTGGCCACGTCCTGATCGGTGATGCCGCGGCCGCGCAGCAACCGTGTGCCCATCGTGGTGAAGTAGTCGGTGGAGACGGCGTTCAGGTCGAATTCCCCCAGCCGATCTACCGAGTCGATCCCGGCGACGTGGAGATCCGTGTTCCACGTGCTCCAGAACGGCATCGTGAGCTGCCGGGACGCGTGCGCGACGCCGGGCATCGCCTGCGCTTCATCGAGGAGCCGCCGCAGCAGCGCGACGTTGTGCGCGCTGTCGAGCTGCACGCCGCGCATCTGCATGTCGACGACGAGCACCGAGTCCGGGTCGTATCCCAAGTCTAATTGCTGCACATTCCGCAATGAGCGGACGAACAGACCGGCGCCGACCAGCAGCACCACGGACAGGGCGCCCTGGAGCAACAGCAACGCCACCCGCGTGCGGGACCGGTGCACCGCACCCTCGCGCGTGCCCGCCTTTAGGTCGCGCGTGAGATCGGCGCGCCCGGTCTGGAAGATCGGGGCGAGGCCGGTGAGCAGTCCCGCCAGCAGCGCGGCTATACCGGCGAACACCAAGGTCCGCGGGTCGGTCACCACGGTGGCGCCCGAGGTATTCGACAGCAGCTCGGCGCGCAGCACGGCGCCCCCCCACTGGGCGACCAGCACCCCCGCGCCTCCGCCCAGGGTCGCCAGGAGCAAGCTCTCGATCAGCAGCTGGGCCGCGAGCCGCCCGCGCCCGACGCCCAGCGCGAGCCGCACCGCGATCTCCCGCCGCCGTCCCAGCGACCGCGCGAGCAGCAGGTTCGCAACGTTGGCGCATGCGATCAGCCACACCACGAGCGCCACACCGGTGATCCAGGTGGCCACTTTGGTCTCGCTCGACTCGTTGGGGCCGCGCTCCTCCAGCACCGACGCCGCGATCGCATGAGGATGCTGCTGCTCCAGTGGCGTGCTCCTCGAGTTCGCGGCGTCTTCGGCCGCGTAGCTCCGGACGTACGCCGCGGTGAGGTCGGCGTCGGCGGCGGCCAGACTGACTCCCGGGTTGCGCGCCACGAGCATGGACGCCCAGGTCCAGTGATACGTCGACCACCACGACTCGCCGCGCAGGCGCAGGTTCGCGCCCAGCTCGCCGCCGTAGGCCGTGATCGGGACGTAGGCCGCGGGCGGCTGGCCGGGCCAGAGCCCGGCGAACCCGCGCGGCGCCACGCCGATGATGGTGTAGAGCGTGGCGCCGATCCGGAGCGTCTGGCCGAGGACATCGCGGTGCCCGCCGAATCGGGTCTGCCAGAATCCGTAGCCCAGGACGGCCACCGGCGTGCCGCTGGGCGGCGTATCCTCGGTCGCGGTGAAATAGCGCCCCAGCGCGGGCGCGGCATCGAAGAAGCCGAAGAAGCCGGCGCTCACCGCGCCCACCTGCATCTCGCGGCCCTCGGTCCCCACGCCGATCGCGAGCGTGCGCTCGGTGAACTCGGCGGTCCGGGCGAACGACCGGGTCCAGCGGGTGAGATCCAGAAAGCGCTGGTACTGCACGCCGTCGCCCACGAATTCCTTCCCCCGGTACGAGCGGGCGAGGTTGACGCGGTGGACGAGCGCGGGATCGCGCAGCAGCGGCGGCGGGCGGAACAGCAGCCGGTCGACCACCGAGAACATCGCGGCGTTGGCGCCGATCCCCAGGGCGAGGGTGAGGACGACGGCGACGGTGAATCCCGGCCGGGCCACGAGGCCGCGAACCGCGTAGCGCAGGTCCTGGATGAACGCGTCCCAGCGCGCGTGGGAGGTCGAGCTCACGTTCCTTCGATGCGGGAGCCGCGGAAAGGGTTGCGCATCGGTTTAGTTCGACGCCACCTGGTACTGCTCCAGCTTCGCGTCGGGCAGCTCGAAGGTCCAGACCCGGAGGGACCGCTCGGCGAACGTCACCCGATAGACCCGGAGCACCATCCCACCCCGGAGCTGCTGCGCGACCTGGAGGAACGCCTGGGGTGCTCCGAGCGGCCCGAGGCTGGCGGCGAAATCCGCCACCGCCTGCCCGCTGAAGTAGGCGTTCGCGTTCGCGGTGAACAGCGAGCGGTCGATCGTGCCATGCTGCAACCCTTCGAAGATGGCGCGTGCCCGGTCCGTGCGGCTGCTCGTGTTCGCGTCTTCGGAGGTGAACAGCACGCCCCCGACGCCTCGCGCGATGATTCCGGTCGCGTTCACGGCGTCCTGATTCACCAGGACGATGACGGCGGCGTGATCGTCGGGGTAGACGAGGTTGGTCGCCGTGAATCCCGACACCTCGCCCCCGTGGGAGATCAGGCGGCGTTCCCCGTCCATTCCCACGTTGACTCCCAGCCCGTAGCCGGTCCCCGCCCCGCTCTTCAAGAGCGTCTCCGTCTCCAGCTCCTGGTACGACGCGGGCGTCAGCAGACTCCGGTTCATGAGCGCGATGTCCCACTTGGCCAGGTCCGCCGCGGTCATGGCCAGCTCCCCGGCCGCAAACAGCCACCCTTTGCCTTCTTTCGGCGCCGGACGCAGCGGCCCCAGCGCGTACTGCATGTAACCCGTCGGGTCCGACTGCGGGAGCCGGCCCAGATCGATGTTGACCACGCTCTGCATGCCGAGCGGAGCGAGGATCCGCGTGCGCAGGAATTCGACGAACGGCATCCCGCTCACCCGCTCCACGATGAGCCCCGCCATCACGTAGTTCGTGTTGCTGTACTGCCACTGCGTCCCGGGTTCGAAATCCAGTGGCTTTTTCGCCCAACCGTTCAGGATGCCCGCCGCGCCGATCGAGTCGAGCATGAACGGCGGCACGTAGTCCTGGGGCCAATAATCCTGATAGCCCGATGTGTGGGACAGGAGTTGGCGGATGGTGACCTCACGCGCCCGCGTGACGTCGGGCAGGAACCGGGACACCGGGTCGTCGAGCGAGAGCTTCCCGTCCTGCTGCAGCAGCAGGATCGCCGCCGCGGCGAACTGCTTGCTGATCGAGCCGATGCTGTAGCGCATGTCCGGCCGGGCGGGGACCATGGGGGCGAGCTGCGCCGCACCGTAGGCTTGGGTGTACGCCAACCGGCCGTCCTGAACCACCGCCACCGAGGCGCTGGGGACGCCGGTGCTCTGCAGCACCTGGCGGACGATGGAATCGACCCTCGTCCCGAGTGGGGTCTGTACCGGGAGCGGCCGGGCGTCGGCCTGTTGCGATCGTACGGATTTCGTCAGAACCAGCGTCGCGAGTACCCAGATAACCGAGGCTCTCATGTGCGTCTCCTTCCGGGGCTCACGTTGGCACGCCATTCTTCATTCCCATGACCACTTCGACACTTCGGCTCACGCTCGTCGCGGCGCTGTTCGTCCCGCGCGCGGGCCTCGCGCAACAACCCACCGCGCCCCCGGTGCAGACGTCCGTGCCGGTCCGCGCCGGCATCCGGGATACCTCGCCGTTCCGCGTCCTGGAGACCGACCCGCCCAATGTATATCGCTCGGCATCGGGCGCGCCGGGACCGTCGTACTGGCAGCAGCGGGCGGACTATGCGATCCGCGCCTCGCTCGACACCGCGAACCATACGATCCGCGGCGAGGAAACGATCCGCTACACGAACAACTCTCCCGACACGCTCCGCTTCGTCTGGCTCCAGCTCGACATGAACGCCGGATCTCCCGACACCCGCTTCGCGCCGCTGGCAAACCCGTTGGCGCGTCAGGAGCCCGGCTTCCGCGCGGGTGCCACGATCGAGCGCATTGCCGCGCTGCGGCCCGCGACACCCGGCGCGCGGGTGTCATCCACCGCCCTCACCTGGCGCCTCAACAGCACGATGCTGCGCGTCGACCTCGACCGGCCGCTGGCTCCCCACGGCGCCGTCTCCCTGGCCGTCACCTGGCATCACCAGATCCCGCGCAACGGGCGCACCGGGCGGCAGCAGTTCCCCCAGGGCTGGCTGTATCAGGTGGCCCAATGGTATCCGCGCTTGGCAGTCTATGACGACGTGCGCGGGTGGAACACCGACCAGTACATCGGCTCGAGCGAGTTCTATCTCGAGTACGGCGACTTCGACGTGACCCTGACGCTGCCCGCGGGTTACACCGTGGCCGGCACCGGAGTCCTGCGCAACCCGCTCGAGGTGCTCCCGGCAAGGATCCGCACCCGGCTGGCGGCGGCGGCGCGCGCCGACACGATCGTGCACATCATCACCGCCGACGAGGTCGGCACCCCCGCCCTGCTCCCGGCCGGGGTGGGGGCCTCCCGGTCCTGGCACTTCACGGCGAGCAACGTGCGCGACTTCGCCTGGGGCGCGGCTCCGAACTTCATCTGGGACGCCACCAGCTGGGACGGCATCCTCATGCAGGCCCTTTACCCGCCCACCGTCGCCGACGTCTGGAAAACCGCCGCGGACATGAACCGGCACTCCATGATGATCCACTCGCGCTGGTTCCACTACCCGTGGCCCACCGCCATCAGCGTCGAAGGGCCGGTCGGAGGTATGGAATACCCGATGATGACCTTCGACAACGCGCAGAGCGAGAAGGAGCTGTACTACACGATCGCGCACGAGCACGGGCACGAGTGGTTCCCCATGATCGTCGGCTCGGACGAGCGCCTCTATCCGTGGATGGATGAGGGCTTCAACACGTTCATCGACTGGTTCAGCTTTCGCGACCGCTATCCGGGCGACACGACCCGGATTCAAGCGCTCGAATTCGGCTCCATGCGCGCCTACCAGCAATTTCTGCGCACCTACCGGGGAGTCGAAACGCCGATCCTGGAAACGCAGGACCGTGCCCCGAACGGATTGATGAGCGGCTGGAACGCCTACGGCAAGCCGGCCGTGGCGCTCCATTTTCTGCGGGAGCAGGTGGTGGACTCGGTGGCCTTCGACGACGCGTTTCGGGAATACGTGCGCCGCTGGGCGTTCAAGCATCCTCGGCCCGCAGACTTCTTCCGCACGATGGACAACGCGCTGGGCGAGGACCTCTCGTGGTTCTGGCGCGGCTGGTTCCTGCGCTCCGACCACCTGGACCAAGCCGTGGACTCGGTCGTGCAGCGCGACAGCGCCGGTCAGACGCTCACGCGCGTCTTCCTCTCCAACCGCCTCGAGATGGTCGCCCCGGTGGAGCTGCGTCTCGCGTCGAGTGACGGCTCAGCGCGCACAGTCAAGCTGCCGGTCGAGACGTGGCTGCGGGGTCAGCGGACGAGCTTCGCTCTCGTCACACTCACCGCGGCCAAGCCGGTCCGGATCGAGATCGATCCGCGCGGTGTGTATCCGGACGTGGACCGGTCGAATAACTCCTGGACGGCGCCCGCGCCTGGCGGCCAGTAGACGGTATTCGGTAGGCGGTATTCGGTAGCGGCGGTCGGCGACGAGCAACCAGCGACCGATTACCGAATACCGATTACCGCCTACCGACGACGATCAATCCACGAACGCCCAGACCAGATCCCGGCTCTCCCGGTCCATCCGCGCGGGGTCGGACAGGTGATACAGATCGCCGGCCACGTCCCGGATCAGGAGACCCCCGCCGGGCAGGCCGCGGGGCCAGTCGTCGAGCCGCGTCACGAATGTCCGCGGTCCCTGCCGCGTCTCCACGCGCCAGCGCCGGATCTCCACCTCTTCTTCGATCTCGAGCACCCGCGTCACGACCAGCACGAACCCGGCCGCGACCAGCGCCTCCTCGAGCGCGCGACGCGAGTGCCGGTCCAGCGCCGCCGGATCGGTCACGAGGGCGAACTCCTCGTCCTCATGGTCCCGCAGCGACACCAACCGGCCCGGCTCCGACCAGGGGAAGCACCGGCGCACCGACACCGCGCGCTCCGCGCCGTCCCGCGCCGCCCAGAGCTGGCCGTCCGCGCGACGCTCCAGCGTGAGACTGGTGTCGGACTGGACTAGCGTTTCGTTGAACAAGACTGTGGTCATGTGACCTCCTCAGGTGTCGGGTGTCAGGTGCCGGGTGTCAGGGTGAAGGGCGGGGACCCTAACACCCGACACCTGACACCTGGCACCTGCCTCAAGCCAGCTGCAGCTGCAGCTCGTACAACTTTCGATACCGCCCATCAGCCCGATCCAGCAGTTCCCGATGGGTGCCGGCTTCGGCCAGGCGCCCGTCTTCGATCACGAACAGTCGCGAGGCTTTGCGCAGGGTCGAGAGCCGGTGCGCAATCGCGAACACCGTGCGCCCCGCGATCAGCCGCTCCAGCGCCTGCTGGATCTCCCGCTCCGTCTCCGTGTCCACCGCGCTCGTCGCCTCATCGAGGATCAGGACTCGCGGGTCGTGCAGGATCGCCCGCGCGATGGATACGCGCTGGCGCTCCCCGCCCGAGAGCGTGTGTCCCCGCTCCCCCACGACGGTGTCGTAGCCGTGTGGCAGCTTGCACACGAAATCGTGCGCGTTCGCCGCCTGCGCGGCCGCGATCACCTCGTCGAGCGCCGCTCCGGGCAGACCGTACCGGATATTCTCGAGAACCGTCCCATGGAACAGGTACGGATCCTGGAGCACCATGCCGAGCTGACGGCGAAAGTGCCCCGTGTCGAGCTCCCGGAGATCCACGCCGTCGATCCGGATCGTGCCGCCCGTGACGTCGTAAAAGCGCGCGATCAGGTTCACGATCGTCGTCTTGCCGCCTCCCGAGCTCCCCACGAGCCCGATCAGCTCGCCCGGGACCACGTCGAAGCTCACGCCCTTGAGCACCTGCCGGACGCCGTCGTAGGCGAACGTCACGTGCTCGAAGGTGACCCGGCCCGCCACCGGCTCGAGCCGCACCGGAGCCGCGGCCTCCCGCACCTCGGGCTCGGTGTCCAGCACCTCGAACACCCGGTGCGCGGAGGTCGTGGCCCGATTCATCGTCCGCGCCATCTGGCCGATGATCTCGATCGGCGCCACGAACATGGTGGTGTAGAGCAGGAACGAGACGAACGTCCCCGCCTGGAGCGCCGCGCCCGCGCCCAACAGTCGCGGCACCGCGAACACCCACACCAGCACCGTCATCGCATGCACGCCGAGCATCAGGAGCGGCCAGAATCCGGTCCACATGTGGTGGATGCGGTTGAACTCCGCCGTCACGTCCTCGTTGCGCTCGCCGAAGCGCGCGATCTCCCGGTCCTCCTGGTTGAAGGCCTTGACGACGCGGATGCCGGGGATCGTGTCCGACAGGACATCCGATACCCGGGACCACTTTCGCCAGGCCCGGATGAACAGCCGGTTGATCGACTCGCCGTGGCGATAGATCAGCCAGCAGAACACCGGTACCGGCAACGTCATCACGAGACCCAACCGCCAATCCAAGGACAGCAGCACCGCAGACAGGCCCGCCAGCATGACGAGCGAGAGCGACACGTCCACCACGCCGAACGCCAGGAACTCCCACAGCCGGTCGGTATCGGCGGACACGCGCGTGATCAGACTTCCGGTCTTCTTGCGCGAGAAGAACGCGAGCGAGAGCCGCTGGATGTGCTCATACAGCTCCGCCCGCAGGTCGCGCGCCACCCACTCACCCAGGATCGCCATCAGCCGGAGCCGCACGAGCGCGGCTCCCTGGCGCACGAGGTACACGAGCGCCATCGCCCCCACCGCGATCCATGCGATCAGGCTCGCCCGCGCGAGCGGCAGCCCGCCCTCCTGCGCCGGCCGGATCACGCGGTCGATCAGGTATCCCGCGAGGTACGGCGGCACGAGGCTCACCAGCGTGATCACGGCCGCAGCGCTCATGCCGAGCGTGAGTCGTCGCCGGTAGGGCGTGAGGTAGCCCAGCAGCCGCCGGATCACCGCGACGCGCTGCCCCGCCACCAGCGCCTGCGCGTCGCGGATCGGCCGCGCCACGCCATCGGCGTATTCACGGTCCGCATCCGGCGATGCAATGGCGCGACCCGCGATCGCCTCCTCCAGCACGAACCGGAGGTTTTCGAAGGCGCGCCGCTGGCGGTGCGTGTAGCGCACGACAAGCAGCGCAGGATCGCCCGGCCGCCCCAGGATCGTGAGCGTCGAGGCGGAGAGTCCGGGCGCCTCGTGCACCGCTTCCACGCGAGAGCGCCAGATGCTTTCGATCGTCCACCCGTCGCTGCTCCGACACGCGGTCGCCAGATGGCTCGGCCCCAACGCCACCCAGATCTCGGCCAAGTTCAGCGCCTGATCCAGGTCGGCGAGGGCGTAGAGCTGCACCGGCGCGCCGTCCCAGCGCTCCTCGATCGCCCGGCGCAGCTGCGCCGGCAGCCGGGTGGGCTGGTCCGTGTAGCGGGTGATGATCGCTTCGTTGGTGTGTTGCAGCTCGATGTCCATCAGCGTAATCCTCTCTTGGTGCCAAACGAAACGGCCTTCCGGGTCTCTGGGAGCACCCGGAAGGCCGGATCACGCAATGGAATCGCGGACTTCTAGGGTGCTCGTCTCCTCGAATCGGCGGCGCCGGACGCAATACGCCCACCGATTTCCGCGATCGGGCCGTTCCGGCACACCAAGCCCGGAAGCGCCCGGAGGCGGAGCATCAGCGGGGTGCGGTGGAGCGCGTACATGATCGAGAAGTGACCCTCGATGAGAATGAGTTGGATTGCTGTTCGCGCAACCTACGAAGGCCGCGTCCGCGAGACAAGGGGGTGGACGTCAGGACGGTGTGACCTCATAGGACTTTCCCGATTGCGGCAGCCGGCGCTTCCCGGAGAGCAGCTGCTGCATGAATTCCTGGCCGCGGGCGAGCTGGGCCACCCGCAGGCTCAGGTCGTTCAGCCGTCCCTCGAGATCGGCGTCGTCCCCCCCCCGGGCGCGGGCGGGGTCCAGCAACCGGTCCTCCAGGTGCGTCAGGCGCCGCTTCGTGCGGAGCCACGCGGCCCCGAACAGCAACGCGGAGGCGGCCGCCGCACCGAGGAGGGTAAAGAAGACCATCTCGTCATCCACAAACATATTGCCCTGGTGGGGACTCGGTCCGTACGGACCGGCGACGCCCAGGTTTCGGGAAGGCGCCTTCCATGTCTCAAGGGGTCTGCAGGGGACGCAGTGCCAGCACCTGGATCATCAGGTAGGCATCCCCGATGTGCGGGTCCGACGCCGCAGCCTCGATCGGGTATCCCAGGGTCGGATCGTAGGAGGCGGCGAACTGCGGCGGCTGGCCCTCGATCATCCGGCGGACCGATTCGAAGACCTCCTCGATGGTCAGATAGCCCCGGAAGCTCGAGCTGTCGACCGCCACTCCGGAATCGGTCGTGACCGCGCTCGCGAACCGGCCGTTACGCACGCTGATGGTCACCCGGCCCGAACCCGGATAGAGGCAGAAGCAGGTGATGGCGAAATCGTAGTCGTAGCTCGCCAGGTTCGCGGCCCGCCAGCGGGTCTGCGCTGCAGCAAGGTCATCCGCTGGACCGAGCGGGCCGCCGTCGCAGCCCCAGACGAGGGTCGTGAGGATCAGGAGGGGGACCAGACGCCGACCGCTCATTGGGATTACCTCCTGTGGATGATACCCAACCGCGAGTCCGCCACGTCACCTTTCCCGTTGCAACCGCTGAGCGGAAACCGCCGTCCAATGACCGTAGAAAGTGTGATCTACGCACGCTCCAAACCCCGTGGAAGGGGGTAGTTAGGAAGCGGGAGGACCGATGATGAACTACATGAAAGCCATGGGAATCGCGGTTCCCGCGTTGCTGGTTACCGCCATCGTCGCCGCGGCGTCTTCGGATACCGACCCCGATGAGCGGACCGCCACGATCCCGGCGGGCACGACCCTGGTGGCGGTATTGGAGACCCAGATATCGACCGCTCGCAATCATGCAGGCGATGAATTCGAGCTGCGCACGATCGAGCCGGTGCGGCTGCGCGACGGTGCAGAGATCCCATCGGGCCTCGTCATCCACGGCATGGTCACCGACGCGAAGCGAGGCGGCCGCCGCGCCGGAGTGCCGGAGATCGGGTTGCGCTTCCTGGAGCTCGAGGTCGACGGAGACGAGCACGCGATCCAGACCGATCAGTACCGGTTCGGCACTCTTGTCCGGCACGCGCGCAGCGATCACCTGGTGCTGTCGGCCGGGCAGCGGCTGAGCATCCGGCTGAGCCGGCCCGTGACCGTCGAGTATCATCTCGCAGCCCCCCAGGGAAAGGCCGCCGAGTAGGTAAGCGACGCCCCGCCGACCGCGACCACTAGTCCAACGAGATCTTCGTTGGACTATTTTTGTGGTCCGATGAGCAGTCGCCGCCGGCCGCCAGCCCGCCACCACGTCTACGTCATCGAGCTGTCGCGTGACGTGCTGCAACACGCCAAGTTCCGCCGGGCCAACCCGCACCACGACCTCGCCAAGCCGTGCCTGTACGTGGGCATGACCGGGCTCGATCCCGGCACGCGGTTCGAGCGCCACCGCTACGGGGTGAAGGACAACCCGTACGTGCGCCGCTACGGCCTCCGGTTGCGACCCGATCTGTACGCCGAGCTCAATCCGCTGCCGTACGCCTCGGCACAGCGCATGGAGCGCGTCCTGGCGAGCCAGTTGCGAGCGGATGGTTACGCGGTGTGGCAGAAATGATCCTTGTCATCGAATCGGGATCTCGATAGACTATCCTCTGCAATGCAGGTTGCATCCCGTCCGCGGGAAGGGATCATCCCACCTGCGCAGTCTCGCGGCATACAATCGACCTCTCTTCAGCCCACCCCGGCGGACACTGGGCGACCACGAAGGGAGGAGTCATGACTCGTCAGCTCCCCGCACGTCCCGATCTCGATCATCTCCGCAAGCAGGCGAAGCGCGTGCTGCGCTCCCTCGAAGCGCGCAACCCGCAGGCGCTGGAGCGCTTCCGCGCCCTGCTCTCGCGGCCGGTGCCCGCCGAGCCGACCCTGGCAGACGCGCAGCATGCGCTCGCCGCGGAGTACGGGTTCGCGAGCTGGCCCAAGCTCAAAGCCCACGTGGAGGCGATCGCGGCCGACGGGGACCCGCTGGCGGCCCTCGTCACAGCCATCAAGGCGAACGACACCGCAGCAGCCCGCCGCGCGCTCGAGCGGCACCCCGAGCTCAAGGGCCGGCTCAACGACCCACTCCCCGGCTTCGCGTTCGGCGCCACCCCATTGCTCGGCGCCCTCCCCTGGGGCAATCGCGAGATGATCGATCTCCTGCTTCAGGCTGGCGCCGATATCAATCAGCGCAGCCACTGGTGGGCCGGGAGTTTCGGCGTGCTGGACGACGACCGCGGCCTCGCGCCGTTTCTGATCGAGCGCGGGGCGCGGGTGGACGTGCACGCCGCGACGCGGCTGGGGATGACGCGGGAGCTGGAGGCGATGATCGCGGCGGACTCTGGACTCGTGCACGCGCGCGGTGGCGACGGGCAGACGCCGTTGCACGTCGCTCCGACCGTCGAGATCGCGGCCTACCTGCTGGACCGGGGCGCCGACATCGATGCGCGCGACGTGGACCATGAATCGACGCCGGCCCAGTACATGGTGCGCGACCGGCACGAGGTGGCGCGCTATCTCGTGAGTCGCGGGTGCACGACCGACCTCCTCTTGGTCGCCGCCCTGGGCGACCTGGCCCGCACACGCGCGCACCTCGACACGGACCCCTCGTCCATCCGCATGAGCGTCTCAGAGCGGTGGTTCCCGAAGCGGGATCCCCGCAGCGGCGGCTGCATCTACATCTGGACGTTGGGGTCAAACCAGACCGCCCATCTCATCGCCCGCGAGTTCGGTCACGAAGACGTGCTGCAGCTGCTGCTCGAGCGGAGCTCCGAGGAGCTGCAGCTCGGGCTGGCGTGCGAGCTGGGGGACGAAGCGCTGTTTCAGAGGCTGCTGGCCAGCCGGCCCAACCTCGCCCAGTCGCTCACCGACGACGACAAGCACAAACTCGTGAGCGCGGCCGAGAGCAACAACACCGACGCGGTGCGCCTCATGCTCGCCGCGGGCTGGCCGCTCGACGCGCGCGGCCAACACGGCGGCACCCCCCTGCATTGGGCGAGCTGGAATGGAAACGCGGAGATGGTGCGCGAGATTCTACGCTATCAACGCGCCGTCGACGTCCGCGGTGACGATCACGACATGACACCGCTCGGCTGGGCGTTGCACGGCTCCGAGAACGGGTGGCGGAAGGACTCGGGGGATTACGCCGGGGTGGTGGAGGCCCTGCTCGCGGCCGGAGCGAAGGCCCCCGAGCTCACCCCTAAGCTCGAAGCGAGCGAGTCCGTGATGGCGGTGTTGCGGCGCCACGCGAAGTAGCGGCGCGTCGTTCTCTAGCGACAGACAGTCGAGTCGCGACTTCAGTCGCGATCGTCGCGCTCACCCAGCTGCCCGGTCGTGAGCTCGGTAACGATGCGCCGCGCGCCGTACACGCTCGCCAGCGCCGCCTGAATCGACCGCACGTCCACCATGACGTTGCGGCCGCGCTCGGGCAGGTAGATGTAGTCGCGCACCAGGGCGTCGATGTTGCGGTCGAAGTTGAGTCCCACGATGCGCAGATCCTTGGTGACGACCGGACTCCCCGAGTTGCCGCCGTAGGTGTCGGCGGTCGACACGAAGTCGAGCGGCGTGCCGAGGTCCAGGCCGACAGGCGGCGTGCGCCAGCGGTAGGGCAGGTCCCACTCGCTTCCCGGACCGTTCGCGCGGAAGCGATCGTACATGCCGTAGAAGGTCGTGAACGGTGGTGCCAGGGTCCCGTTGTAGGCATAGCCCTGCACCACACCATCGGCGATGCGCGGGGAGAACGTGCCGTCGGGGGGCACATTCTTGCCGTACACCGCAAACCGGGCCCGGCCCAGGTCGCTGGCCAGCTCCCGCTCCTCGGTGCCCACCGCCCCGAAATCCCGGTCGAACGCCTGCAGTGCCGGGAGCAGCGCGGATGCGAGCTTGAGCGCGGGGTCGTCGGTCGAGAGCCCCGCCGAGAGGGCCTGCGCAGCCCGCGCCGAATCGGCCAACGCCGACGACTGTAACAGGACGGCGGCGGCGGCCTCGGGAGTGGACTGCCCTCCGAGCGCGACCTTCGCGAGCGGATGCGACGCTCCGTACGCCCGCACGATGTCCCCCAGCTCGAGCGCCAGCAGGCGCTGTTCGAGCTCGCGCGGCAGGTCACCGATGCTGCCCGCGCGCCGGCTGAACACCGCCGCCGAGTCCGCGGTGGCGCCCGCGATCTGGGCGGCGTTGATGGCGCGTCGCGCCAGCGCCGATCCGGCAAACCCGCTCGGGAAGAACGCGAACGCCCGGTACGGCGCGGCGAACGTCGCTTTGCGACGTTGCACGTCCGCCATCCGTTCGAACAGACGGCCGTAGCGATCCTTCAGCTCGCGGTGTGCCGTCAGGCTCTCCGCGATTTGGCGCTCGGCGTCGCGCCGCCGGGCCAGAATGCCGGGATCGAGCAACGCGCCCAGCCGTCCCTGGGACGACTTCAGGCTGTTCGACACACCGAACATCCAATTCCGCATGTCGAGTGAGTCGCCCGTCGCCTGGTGCGCGCCATAGAACGCGCGCAATGCCGCGAGGCGAGAATCGAGGAACCAGACCTGCGCCGGCACGCTCACCGCCCGTTCGTACTCGAGCTGCGACATCGCCTTGAGGCGCGACGTCGAGCCCGGGTTGCCGATCACAAACACCGCGTCGCCCGGCTGCACGCCGTCTTTGCCCCACGTGAACCAGTTCTGCGTTTCGTACGGCTTGCCGTCAGCGCCATAGATGCGGATCAGGGAGAAATCGAGGGCGTAGCGCGGGTAGGTGAAGTTGTCGGGGTCGCCGCCGAAGAAGCCCATCTGCAGCTCGGGCGCCGCCACGAGGCGGATATCCGTGAAGCGACGAAAAACGTACCCGGAGTAGCGGCCGCCGTTGTAGAGCGACACCACCTGCACCCAGATCGAGTCGCCGGGAGACGCGTACGTCGTCTTGAGACGGGCCGCCGCTGCGGTACTCGCCTCGCGCCGCACCCGGGCACGGGCCGTGTCGGACGTCGCGCGGTCGACGCTCGGCAGAATCTCCTCGGTGATGTCCTGCACCCCGAGCAGCTGGTCGGCGAAGAAGTCCGGCATACGCCGTTCGTCGGCGAGCGAATGCGCGACGAACCCCGAATCGAGCAGCGTCTCCCCTGTCTTCGAGACCGCCACAATGCCTTCGCGGGAGCAGTGATGGTTGGTCACCACGAGCCCGTGGGGGGATACGAAGGAGGCCGAGCAGCCCGGGATGCGCAGCGCCGCGAGCCGGGCGCGCGTGAACCACGCCGAGTCGGCGGAGAAACCGTAGGTCTGGGAGAAGTAGCGGTCGGGCGGGTATTCGAACGTCCACATCTTGCCGTTGTCGAAGCGACCGGCCCGGATGGTGTCCGACGGTTGTTGGGCGGCGAGGGCCACGGGCCATGTGAGCAGGAGGAGACTGAACGATCTCATTGGAGCTCCAGGTTGGTCTCAGCGTTTGACGCGCGGTGCGGAGTCAGGGTTGCGGCGACTCGCTTCAATCCGACTGTGCTGAGGCCCCCTGCGGTCTGAGGGACCGCGCCACGAGTCCGATCCCCCCGGCCAGCAACCCGAGGATCACCAGCGTATCGAACAACGAAGTCGACTGGAAGTAGATGTGCAGATTGGCGAGGATTCCGGCTACGATGATCAGCGAGCCGGCGCCGGTCAGCCCCCACCCCAGGATGGAGCGGCCGTTGAAGAACAACACGCCGATCCCCACGAGCAGCGGCAGCAGCGAAAGGCCGAACGCATTGTAGCCCCACAATGTCCAGCCCCCGCTCGCCACCGTCACGCGTGTGAGCAGCAGGTACCCGCCGGCCACGACCATGGCGGCGCCCACCACGAAGGTTCCGACGCCGCCGGGGGTCCCACCGGCTCCGCGTATCCTCCCCGCTCCTGGTTGTTCGGGCATGCGCGCAGCCAAGGGTGCACCGCAAGCGCCCGCCGCGCAAGGAGGCGACTACTTTTCACGGCGTGACCGTACCGCGACAATTCCCCCCGTCACGCTCGTCTCTGGGCGACAAACCACCGACCTGGGCGCAGCGCCTCGAGGCACTGCGCCACGTACCGCCGCTGCTCCGTCTGGTGTTTCAGACCCACCGCGGCTACACCATGGCGATCCTCGCGCTGCGGATCGTCCGCTCGGTCATTCCGGTGACGGTCCTGTGGATCGGGAAACTCATCATCGATGGGGTCATCGCCGCGATCGCCCTGGTACGCGCGGGTCAGGCGGTCGACTGGTGGACACTCGGCGGGCTGGTCGCCCTCGAACTCGGCATCGCAGTGGTCGGCGAGGCACTGGCGCGCGCCTCGTCCCTGCTCGAGAGCCTGCTGGGCGACCTGTTCGCGAACCGGATCAGTGTGCGCTTGATGCAGCACGCCGCGACGCTCGACCTCGCCCAGTTCGAGGACCCCGACACCTACGACCATCTCGAGCGCGCGCGCCGCCAGACCGTCGGCCGCATCGGACTCTTCGCCCTGCTGCTCTCGACCGCCCAGGATCTGGTCACGCTCGCCTCGCTCGCGGGGGTACTCCTCGTGCAGCTGCCGTGGCTCCTGCTGCTGCTCGCCGTCGCGGTCGTGCCGTCGTTCCTCGGCGAGGCGCACTACGCGTCCCTGGGCTATTCGCTGCTGTTCCGCTGGACCCCGGAGCGCCGCCTGCTCGATTACCTGCGCTACATGGGCGCCTCCGACGAATCCGCCAAAGAGGTCAAGCTGTTCGGGCTTTCGGACTTCCTGGTGGGCCGCTATGCGAGGCTGTCCAACGAATTCTACGAGGCGAACAAGAAGCTCGCCGTGCGGCGCAACGTGGTTTCGACCGCGCTGGTCACCCTCGGCACGCTCGGCTACTACGCCGCTTACGCCGTGATCATTTACCTCACGGTGCTCGGCCGCTACACGATCGGCTCCCTGACCTTCCTCGCGGGCTCGTTCCGCTCAAGCCGCGACCTGATCCAGCGCATCCTGCTGTCGCTCTCGAACATCTACGAGCAGAGTCTCTACCTAGGCGACCTGTTCACGTTCTTCGACGTGCAGCCACGCGTCGTGTCGCGGGCCGGTGCACGCGCAGTACCGTCGCCGATCGCCAGGGGGTTCGAGTTCCAGGACGTCGGATTCCGCTACCCGGGGTCGGATCGCTGGGCTGTCCGGCACCTGACCTTTACCGTGGACCCGGGCGAGCGCATCGCGCTGGTCGGTGAAAACGGCGCCGGCAAGACCACGCTCGTGAAGCTGCTCGCGCGGCTATACGACCCGGATGAGGGGCAGATTTTGCTCGATGGCGTGGACCTGCGCGACTACGATCTGGTCAGCCTGCGCCGCAACATCGGCGTGATCTTTCAGGATTTCGTGCGCTACGACTTCATCCTGAAGGAGAACATCGGGGTGAGCGAAATCGAGAAACTCGACGACGACAACCGGATCCAGGAAGCGGCCCGCCGCAGCCGCGCCGACGATGTGGCCGGGCGGCTCACCGGAGGATTCGGTCAGATGTTGGGCCGCCGTTTCGACGGCGGGGTGGAGCTCTCGGGCGGCGAGTGGCAGAAGGTCGCCCTGGCGCGCGCCTATCTGCGTGAAGCGCAGGTGCTGATCCTGGACGAGCCTACGGCCGCGCTCGACGCCCGGGCCGAGTACGAGGTGTTCCTGCGGTTTGCCGAGCTCACGAAGGGGCGGATGGCGGTGCTGATCTCGCACCGCTTCTCGACGGTGCGCATGGCCGATCGGATCCTCGTGCTGCTGGGCGGGGAGCTGGTGGATCAGGGCACCCACGAGGAGCTGGTGGCGCGGGGCGGACTCTATGCGGAGCTGTTCGGCCTGCAGGCGGCGGGGTATCGCTGACCGGTCAGCTCCTTCGAGGACACATACATCTTCACCAACAACCCCCTGTCCGCTCGAATCATGGGCAGACAGGGGGTCGCAGGCGAGCGAGGGCTACGGCGCGCGCGTTACCGTGATCCCCCACCCTTCGGGATCGTCGGGCGGATCGTCGTTCCAATCGCCGTAGGCGTGGGAGCCGTCGGTGTCGTAGTGCAGCACGAACCGGCCGGCGGGCAACCGCACCGTCCCGTCGAACACGCGGTTCTTGCTGGCGCCACCGGCGTGCGTCGTGGACCGGTAGGTCATTTCCCACACCGTGTCCCCCGTCGCGGCAGCTTCGATCCAGCCGTAGTCGGCCATCTCACCGCCGTCGGCTTCGCCGAGGGCGTACACCCGCACGGTCGTCGGCCGGTCGAGCGTGAACAGCTCACGTTTGTGCTTGTCGCTCTTCACCCGTACGATCTCGGCGATCGCGTCGCTCGCGCTGCGCTGGAACGGGGCGACGACGCTCGAATCGACCCGCCCGCCCGCAGGGAAAACGCTCACGCCCCAGTACGCGCTCTCGGCGGGGGGCGCCGCATTCCAGTGGCCGAAGGAGTGCGACCCATCGCTCTTGTAGTAGACGAGGTAAGTCCCCGCCTCGAGCCGGAGCGTGCTGTCGTACAGCCGGTTCTTGTCCGCGCCGCCGGCGGCCTCGGTGTCATCGTAGCGCATCCCCCAGACGCGGCGGCGCGTCGTGGTATTCACAATCCAGGCGTAGTCGTCCATGTCGCCGTCCGGGTTGCTGCCCTCGCCCAGCGCGTAAACGCGTACGTCCATCGGCCCCCGGAGGGTGAATCCCGCCGAGCGCAGCGCGTCGTCCCCGATGCCGGTGAGCGAAACGATCGTCTGCTGGGGAACCGGCTCCCAGGCGATCGGGTGCACGCCCGCCCGCGCGGCGGGGTCCGCCACGCGCAACGTCATTCCCCAGAAATCCGGATCGAACGGCGGGACCGCGTTCCACTGATCGGGATCGTGCGAATCGTCGCTCACGAAGTAGGCCACATAACGGCCCGCCGGCAGGCGGATCGTGTCACGCACCATTCGATTCTTGTGGGCGCCACCCGCGTCGCCGGTGTGGCGGTATTCCATCTCCCAGATACGGTGTCGTGTGTCGGCGTTCTGAATCCAGCCGTAATCGAACGGGCCATCCTTGCGCAGCTCGCCGATCGCGTACACCTCCACGTCTGTGGGCCGACGGAGCTCGAACGCCTTGCGCTCCGAGACTCCTGGACCAGCGTCCAGCAGGGACAGCACCACCGAGCCGGTAAACGCGCGCGACGCGCTGTCCAGATCGCGATCGATCGCGACCCGTCCGGTCCCGCGCACCACGAAGCCGAGATCCCGATACGAGCCGTCGTCCACATACGGCCCGCCATAGCGTACTCGCCCCTGTCGCTGGTCACGTCGCAGCGAAATCAGGTCCTTGAAGGAGCCACTGTACGACGTCGACGTCGCGACGTACGAACTGAAGTGCGCTTCGTAGACGCCGGCCGGGAGCCGGATCGTTCCGGCAAACCGCCGCAGGCCATTGCGGGAACGTTCGGTTTCCGCCGACCGGAGGTCCCACACCACGGCCCGGGTGCGCACGTCCAGGATCCAGGCAGCGGCGGGCCAGGTGGTGCGTTCCTGGTCATCACCCCACTGCCAGCTGTCCCGGTCCCGCTCGCGCCGCGGTTCGGCCCCGGTCACCTCAACGTGGAGCAGTTGTGGCGCGCTGAGCACGAACGCCGCGGAGCGGTGCTCCTGCGGCGTCAGGTCGCGGATATCCACCAGGGTCGACTGCGCCAGGAGAGACGGTGTGTGCCAGATGGCCAGCGCAATCGCCGTCAGGACGGTCCGTTGCAGGATGACACGCGAGGGCATTGGGGATCCCCGATCGAAGGTCTCTGTTGGACAGCGAGTATCGGCCTGCGGTTGCCAGTACCGTGCCTCGAGACGACGAACGGGAATACGTTGTCGGAGAATGGTTTGATTCACCGGGACCCGGCAGGGTCGGCGCGTCGGTGTGCGCGATTGGGACTCCCGGGTCCCGCAAACGGACGGTGGAAGCGGCTAGACGTACCGGGCCAGCGCCATCGCCGCCACTGCCAGCACGACGAGCACCGCCACGACCTGGCCCGCGGCCCCCGCCCGCACCCGCAGTCGTTGCGCCTCCGCGAGCTGGGCGTCCCGTTCCGCGCCCGGAGCCCGCGCGGCGCTCTCGGCGAGGACGCCGGCCCGCTGCATCGCCGGCCGCACAACGGACACGCCGATCACGAAGGCGGCGATCGCCGTGGCCCCTCCAAGGCTGAAGGTCATGCCAGTCCCCGAGCGCATGAACCCGGGCTGGAAACCGCCGGACACTCTCCAGAAGAGCCAGAGCCCGGATAGGATAGTGAGCCCGGCGACGATCGGCATGACGGCCATGAAGCGGCGCCGGGCGAGTCCGGCGACGACTCCAGCGCCGTCGGGACCGGCGTCGCGCACGGCGGGGAAGAGAAAAACGGCAGTGAATATCATGGTCCCGGCCCAGAAAACGCCGAGCAGGATGTGCAGCAGGCGCATGACGAGCAGCAACAGGTTCACCGGGACTCCTGGTGGTCGGAGGATACAAGGCTACATGAAAACGGTCCCCAAGGTACTCCCACGGCTCTCACGGCAAGCCTGGTGGGAGGACCTGTAAGAGCACGTCGGGTCGCACCGAGAGCTCCCCCACGAACGGCCGGTTGTGAGCGGCGATGAGGAGGATTGAAACTGCCACTCCGGTGTTTGGCCCGGTCGAGATCGCTTTGAAGGCGCGCTCACGTTCGCCGGTAGCGAGCGTCTGAACGATGCCATGAATCGCCGCCGCGCCGAGGTAGGTCATCGCGAAGATGACGAGCCCCATCAGGCTCACCGGCAAGCGGTACAGCCACTCGGTCATACGTGCCCTCCCCGCAGGTGTTGAAGCTGGGGTGCGCCGGGTTCGCGCCGCAAGAGGACGCGGGACGGGAGGACTGACAGATGGCCGACTGCGCGATTCAGTGCCAGATTTGAGCCGTGACCGCAGCCAACGAACGCCGGCGCCCGCAGGGCCGCCGCAATGCTCTGGACCGGCGGAGTGGCGCGTCGCGGTCGGAGCGTGCCCCGCAAGGCGAGCGGCGCCTCAACGACGACCGGCGCTCGGGAGCGGAACGGCGGCTGTCGGCGGGAGACCAGATTCGCGAGGCGCTCCGCCTGCTCACACGCGTGATCGAGAGCGACGCGACGCACGACGAGGAGCGTCGCAGTCTCGAGGGCGCGATGGTGCGGCTGCGCTTCGCGCTCGACCGGCTGGAGGAATCCTGATCCGGAGGATGCCGCAACCCTGAGCCGGCCGACGGCATCTAAGGGGGTGACTGGACAACCCGGAGCCCCTGATGACTGCCCCGATGTTCGCCCTGCCCGGACCCGTGTATACGGGACCCTGCCTCACCCTACCGGCCCGGCTGCACCCTCGCTCGTCCCCGATGGGGACGGCCCGCGAATACTGCCTGCACGATTTGTCGGGGAGCCCGCTGGGAACGATCGCCGCCCCCATGGCGCGGCCGGTCGTCGGCACGTCGGCGCCGACGGTGTACCTCCGCCGCGGCAATTAGCGGCGGCCTGCGCGCCACTCCGTTCGTAGGCGGAACGGAGTGGCGCGTGTTTTCCTCTAGGGGTTCAGCACCGCTCCCATGTTCACCACCTCGAAGTTGCGCCCGACCACCTGCTTCAGGATGTTGAGCTCGGTGTCGTTCCACCGGGAATCGGGAGCGCCGGAGATAAACCAGTCCCCGCCGTTGTCCGCGACTAGCATTCCGTAGGTCTTCAGCGCCTGCAGGATCACGCGTGCGCTGGGCGGAAAGCCGGAGATGTCGAAGCCGGCCTTGAGACGCACGCGCATCCCCATCGGTGGCAGGTCGGGACTCGTGTCGGCGCTGGCGTAGTGGCGGGCGGGGTACACATAAGAGCGCCGCGTGTACCGAACCGTGAACCGCAATGCGTGCTGGATCGCCCCCTGGCCCACCACTTCGTCGTAGCGCACCAAGCCTGGGAAGATCGGGAGCCCCGCCGCGTCGGCCGACGTCCACCCGTCCGGGCGGAGCGCGTTCGAGCCGAGTTCGAAGACCGCCCCGGAGCCCGCAGTCCAATCCCGCGATCGCGGCACCGGATAGGCCGCGAACAGCTCGTACAGCTTCCAGTGGTCGCGATCCAGGACGATCACGTGACGGTCGCCGCCCGAGGTCGACCCGCCTTCGATCGGGGCTCCGGGGGGGATCGGGTAGGGCCCCGAGTCGCTTTCGTCGGCGTAGTCGAAGGTCACCTGCACTCCCGGAGTGTCGCCGCTCACCACGATGTAGGGAATGCCGAACGGGCCGCCGTTGTAGCTGGCGCCGAAGTCGGGATGCAGGCCCGTGGAAAGTCCGATACTGGCGATCAGGGCGTCGGAGTTCGGGTCGAGGGGCATCTGGTCGATGCGCGTATTCCAGGGGTTGGCGTCCGGGAACGGCCGGCGGCCCTGCAGATCGGCGTTCACGCCGAGGCCGGGGTCGACGCTCGAAGCTGTGGGTGACCCGGAGCCGCACGCCAACGCGAGAAGTGTTGTGACGCAAAGCGCCCAAGACCGCATCATACAGGTGGAGGATGTCGGG
>Ga0307281_10000019_pt1 | contig 39720 bp, 31 predicted proteins | sample ER_DNA_120_FD_194486 | JGI IMG/M metagenome (GOLD analysis project Ga0307281, IMG submission 194486) | Bulk soil microbial communities from the East River watershed near Crested Butte, Colorado, United States - ER_DNA_120 | ecosystem: Environmental > Terrestrial > Soil > Floodplain | place...
GGTGGGGGCGCAGCTTTTTTCCAATCCTGAGTGAGCCTGAGGCGCGCCGAAAGGGCTTGGCGGGCGGAGGTAGATGAGGTGTTCTCCCAGTCGGTCAAGAACGATCGCCAGGACGGCGATCGAGGGAGGAACACCTCATGGAGGAGAGGGTTACCACACGGGCCGAGTTCCAGGAAGAGGTCCGGCGCCTGGCGGCGGAACTGGGTGAGGTGGTGTGGGAACAGGTGGTCGAACACGGGCAGACGGCCGCAGCCGATCGCTGGTTACGGGACCGGGGTGGGGCGATGCTGCGGGGGATGTTGGGGGCGGCGTGGTCGGCGCGCAGTGAACGGCTGGGAGTGAGCGGGAGCTGTGAGTGCGGTGGCCCGCTGCGGTTTCGGCAGCATCAACGCTGGGCGATTCACACCGTGTTGCCGGGCCGGGAGGTCGCGGTCGAAGTGCAATATGGGCAATGCGAGCGGTGCCATCGCGGGCAGGTGCCGTTGCTGGCGGAGATGCGGGCGGACGAGAAGGGGTTCACCGAGGGGCTGCAGGAGTTGGCGCTGTTGGCGGGGGTGATGGCGCCCTACGCCGAGGCACGGGACGAGCTGCTGGGGCGGTTTGCCGGGGTGGCGGTGAGCGTCGAGAAGATCGAGCGGTTGGTGGCGCAGGAGGGGCCACGGGCGGAGCGGATGCTGGGTGAGCCGCCCGTGGAGGAGCCGAGGGGGGAGGGCACGGCCGCCACCGGGCCGTGCTACGTGGGGATCGACGGGGGCATGATCTTCGTCGAGGGGCGGTGGCAGGAGGCCAAGCTGGGGTGCATCTACCAAGCTCGGGACCGCGTGGCGCTGAGCGCCACGCGCACCGAGTTGATCGGGCGCCAAGTGGTGGCGGTGCGTGGCGAGCCAGCGGCCCTGGGAGCGCTGCTGTGGCCGCGGGCCCGCGCGGCCGGGATCGACGAGCACCGGACCGTGGTGGTGGTGGGAGATGGCGCGCCCTGGATCTGGAACCTGGCGGCCGAGCAGTTCCCCCGGCGGGTGGAGATCCTGGATTGGTACCACGCGAAGGAGCACGTGAGTGCGACCGCGCGCATCCTCTACGGCGAGGGGACGGAACGCACCGCCGAGTGGCGCAAGGCGCAGTTGGATCGCCTGTGGGATAACCGGGTGGAGGACGTGATCGCGGGGCTACGCTTCCTGGGCGCGCACCAGCGCAGCGCGGTCAAGCGCAAGGCGGTCGAGAACCTGCAGCGCTACCTCAGCACCAACCGGGAGCGGATGCACTATCGGACCTTCCGGGACGCGGGCTACCAGATCGGCAGCGGGGCGGCCGAGAGCGCCATCGGACATGTGGTCCAACAGCGCATGAAGCGGTCGGGGATGCGCTGGGGGGCGCCGGGAGCCGATCAGATGCTCGCGCTCCGGTCGGTGTACCGGAGCATCGGAGCCTGGGACACCTTCTGGCGGGCCCGGGCCGCGTGATTGGAAAACGGTTGCGCCCGCCGGGTCGGGCCTCTTGACATCGACCCTGGGTCCGCCTAATGTGGTTTTCCGAGCCGAGTCATCACCCGCTCGTGAGCGCGTTCGGCTCGGTCCCTGCGATCCGCCCCCCGACCCCGGGCGCGCTGGCCTTCCCTGGAGCCAACCCAATCGACTCCCGCCGCCCTGCGGCTTTCGTTCACCGGATTCAATCACCCGAGGACAACGTTCGGGGCTTCATCTCACCCGGACCCGACTCCTAACCTCCCATCCACCCAAGGAGCCTGCGGGCCACGGAAGGGCTCGCGACTCCGGCCCGACCGCCGAGACCCAGCACAAGGGTGGAGGCGCGGCGGCAGCGCAACCTCCCTCGAAGGCGAGACCCCTCATGGAAACCACCTCCACCACGACCCCGATCCCACCCCCCTCGTCCGCCCAGACGCTGGAGCTCACGCAGCTCAAGGGCAAGACCATGTCGGAGCTGCTCCACCTGTGCCAGGAGCTGAGCGTCCAGGGCACGAGCGGCCTCCGGAAGCAGGAGCTGATCTTCAAGATCCTCGAGGCCCAGACCGAGAAGAACGGCCTGATCTTCGCCGAGGGGGTGCTCGAGATCCTGCCCGAGGGATATGGATTCCTGCGCTCGCCGACCTACAACTACCTGCCCGGCCCGGACGACATCTACGTCTCGCCTTCGCAGATCAAGCGCTTCGATCTCCACACCGGCGACACGGTTTCGGGGCAGGTCCGCCCGCCCAAGGAGGGCGAGCGTTACTTCGCGCTGCTGCGCGTCGAGGCGGTGAATTTCGAGAGCCCGGAGGCGGCCAAGGACAAGATCCTGTTCGACAACCTGACGCCGCTCTATCCCTCCGAGAAGCTGAACCTCGAGAGCAAGGACCGCTGCATCGAGACCCGCATCATCGACCTGCTCTGCCCGTTCGGAAAGGGCCAGCGCGCGCTCATCACCTCGCCGCCCAAGGCGGGAAAGACCATCCTGCTCCAGAAGATCGCCAACGCCATCACCGAGAACCATCCCGAGGTGATGCTGATCGTGCTCCTGATCGACGAGCGCCCCGAGGAAGTGACCGACATGCAGCGCACGGTGAAGGGGGAGGTCGTGTCCTCCACTTTCGACGAGCCCGCCGAGCGCCACGTGCAGGTGGCCGACATGGTGATCGAGAAGGCCAAGCGCCTGGTCGAGCACAAGCGCGACGTCGTGATCCTGCTGGACTCGATCACGCGGCTGGGCCGGGCGCACAACACGGTGGTCCCGCACTCCGGCAAGATCCTCTCGGGCGGCGTGGACGCCAACGCGCTCCAGCGCCCCAAGCGCTTCTTCGGCGCGGCACGCAACATCGAGAACGGCGGCTCGCTCACCATCATCGCCACCGCCCTGATCGAGACCGGATCGCGCATGGACGAGGTGATCTTCGAGGAGTTCAAGGGCACCGGAAACTCCGAGCTGGTGCTCGACCGCAAGCTCTCCGACAAGCGCATCTTCCCCGCGATCGACATCAACCGCTCCGGCACGCGCAAGGAGGAGCTGCTGATGACGCCCGAAATGCTCCAGCGCGTCTGGATCCTGCGCAAGTTCCTGAACGAGCTGAGCCCCGTCGAGGCGATGGAGTTCCTCATCAACAAGATGCAGGAGAGCAAGACCAACAAGAAGTTCCTGGAGGGCATGAACCAGTAGAGGACCGGCCGGGAGGAGCGCCGCGCATGACGGCTCACGGGTGCTGCCACGATCCGATCCAGTGCATCGTTCCGCCGTACATCACCGAGCATCTCGCCGAGTCGGCCGATCCGGCGGTACGCTCCCGGGCGATCGCGAACCTCACGGCCGCCGTCACCATGCGCGCCATGCGGGAGATGGCCCAGGCCATGCCCAGCCTCATGGTGTCGATGGCGCCGAAGGGGCGGAAGCACCGCCTGGTCTACGACTCGAAGCAGACCGACCGGCTGCCGGGCGATCTGGCCCGATCCGAGGGCCAGGCCAAGGGGTCCGACGTGGCGGTGAGCGAGGCCTACGACTTCTCGGGAGACACCTACGACTTCTACGAGACGCTCTTCGCGAGAAACTCGCTCGACAACAAGGGGATGACGCTCATCTCCTCGGTGCACGTCGCGGAGGTGGACTGGCTCGGGCAATTCGTCCCGATGAGCAACGCCTTCTGGAACGGACAGCAGATGGCTTACGGAGACGGCGACGGGAAGATCTTCCAGCGGTTCACCCGGTCCCTGGACGTCGTCGGCCACGAGCTGACGCACGGCGTGCAGTCCTTCACCAGCAACCTGACCTACTCCGGCCAGTCGGGAGCGCTCAACGAGCACTTCTCCGACGTGTTCGGGATCCTCGTCCGCCAGTGGAAGAACGGCGAGACCGCGGTCAAGGCGAGCTGGGTCGTCGGCGCCGGGGTCATGGTCCTCACGCCCACGCGGCGCGGCATCCGCGACATGGAGAAGCCCGGCACCGCTTTCGTCAACGATCCCGACATCGGGACCGATCCGCAGCCCGCCCACATGTCCAAGCTGTACACGGGGCCGCGCGATCGCGGCGGGGTCCACATCAACTCGGGAATCCCCAATCGCGCGTTCGTGCTCGCAGCCCAGGCGCTCCAGGGGAACGCCTGGGACGTGGCCGGCCGAATCTGGTTCGAGACCCTGCTGCAGCTCACAACGTCCAGCCAGTTCCTGGACTGCGCGAAGCTGACCGTCCAGGTCGCCGGCGCCCACGGCGCCGCCGCGAAGACCGCGGTCCGGGCGGCGTGGAAACAGGTCGGCATCACGGTCTAGCGATCAGCCCGAAAGCCGGCGGCTCATGAGAATACGTCTCGTTCAATCCGGTGGCCTGCTCGGGATCGTCCGGGCATGCGAGGTCGACTCCTCGGCGCTCGGCGCCGAGGCCGCAGAGGAGCTGTTGCGACTCGTTCGCGGCAGCGGGATCTCCGCGTCCGGCGAGCACCTCTCCGACGCGGCCCGCGATCTGCACCAGTACGAGATCACGATCGAGGACGGGAACCGGACGCTCTGCGTCGTCTTCGATGACGCGAGCATTCCGCCGGCCGCGAGGCCGATGATCGGATACCTGAAGCAGCACGCGCGGCCGGAGCCGCCGGGGTGATCCCGGCGCCCGAGTTCGCGTGTTGAAGATCCTTCTGATCCTCACGATCTACGGGACGGCGCTGTCGTTCGCGCTCGGGTGGCGCGGGTTCCGCTCCCGGTTCCCGGGCGCGCAGGCGCCCTCCGGCGCGGGCGTGGCGCCCGACGGGCGCCTCCGCCGCCTGCTCGTCGTCGGGGCCACGGGCGGAACCGGCCGCGAGCTGGTGGCGCAGGCGCTCGAGCGCGGGCACGAGGTGACGGCGTTCGTGCGCGATCCCGCGGCGCTCCGCATCGAGCACCCGCGGCTGCGGGTCGCGCGCGGCGACGTGCTGGACTACGCCTCCCTGGAGGCCGCGGTGCGCGGCCAGGACTCGGTGCTCGTGGCACTCGGCCACCGGCGCTACTTCCCGCCCACGCGCATCCTCTCGGAAGGAACGCGCAACCTGCTCCGGGCGATGGAGGCGCACGGGACGCGGCGCTTCGTGTGCGAGACCGCGCTCGGCATCGGCGACAGCGCGGGGCGCATGGGGCTCTACTACACGCTGTTCGTCATCCCCGTGGTCCTGCCGTTCTACTACTGGGACAAGGTGCGCCAGGAGCGGCTGATCGCGGCCAGCCGCACGAGCTGGGTGATCGTGAGACCGGTCGCGCTCCGGAACGGCGCGAAGCGCGGCGTGCGGCGCCACGGCCGGGGCGTGGGGAGCTGGCTCTGGACGCCGGCGATCCCGCGCGCCGACGTTGCGGCGTTCATGCTCGATCAGGTCGCGGACGACGCGTATCTCGGGAAGGCGCCCGGCGTCGCCTGATGCTGCACTTCGACCGCTTCCAGGCGCTGACCTTCGACTGCTACGGCACCCTGATCGACTGGGAGACCGGGATCTGGGAGGCGCTGCGCCCGGTCCTCCGGCGGCACCACGTTTCCGTCGCGCGCGAGAGCGCGCTCGAGATGTTCGGCGCGCTCGAGGCCGAGGCAGAGCGGCGGCCCTACCGCGACTACAAGACGGTGCTGCGCGAGGTGCTTCAGGGCGTCGGCCGCCGCGCCGGCTTCGAGCCCTCCGATGCCGAGTGCGATGCATTCTCGCGATCCGTCGGCGACTGGCCGGCCTTCCCGGATTCGGCCTCCGCTCTTCGCGCGCTCCACGAGCGGTTTCAGCTCGCGATCGTCTCCAACGTGGACGACGACCTTTTCGCCGCCACCGCGCCGCGGCTCGGTGAGACGTTCGACTGGGTCGTCACCGCCGAGCAGGCGCGCTCGTACAAGCCGGCCCACGAGAACTTCCACCTGGCGCTGCGCCGGATGAACCTTCCTCGTGAGCGGGTCCTCCACGTGGCCCAGAGCCTCTATCACGACATCGCTCCCGCGAACGCGCTGGGGCTCGCGACCGTATGGGTGAACCGGCGGCGTGGGCAGCGCGGTCTCGGCGCAACGCCCGCCGCGATCGCGGCGCCCGACTTCGAGGTGCCCGATCTCCGGTCGCTGGCGCGCGCGGTCGGGGAGACGCCGGACCCGTAGAGTCTCCGCCGCCGGACCGTCCACCCCATTCAGAGGAGGAATCGCTCGGACGATGAATACAAACCACGGGTTCATGCTGCGGAAGCGCGGCGGGCGCGAGCTTCGCTGCGCGCTCCATCACGCCCTGAAGACGGCGCTCGTTCTGAGCCTGCCATTCCTGCTCGCCCCCTTCGCCCACGCGGAAACGCTCGTCAGCAGTCACCCGTCGGTCGCCGCAGCCATCGCCGCGACGCCGGAGGGCGGACGGCTCGTCTTTCCCGCGGGCGATTGGGAGTGCCCGGATACGGCGGGCTGGACCATCAACAAGACCCTCGAGATCTGCGGCACGGGCACCGTCACCGGCTACGAGACGAGCGGCACCCGGCTCCGGTTCCACGACGCGGGCGGCGCCCGGCGGCACGCGAACAGCACCCTCTTCCGTCTGGGACCGCTCGCCCGCGGCGTCTACATGCACGACCTGGTGCTGACCTCCGGATACGGAGCCGCGCCCGTGCCGGGCACGGGCGACGCGATCCGCTACGAAGAAAAGGCGATCCTCACGGAGCTCACGCTGGAGCGCGTGAAGATCGCCTATGCCGGCCGGCACGGCATCCACCTGGCGCCGGATTCCTTCCTGGTCTCCGCCACCTTGCGCAACGTGGGGGTGCAGCGCTGCCGTGGCGACGGGCTCCGGGCGCAGGGCGTGACGGTGCTCGGCATCTACAGCTCGGGCTTCGCCGGCAACGGCGGCGCGGGGGTGCGCCTCACCGCGTGCGGCACCGGCACATGGGTCGGCTCGTGGGCGGAGTCCAACTGCAGCGCCCTCACCAATCCCTACTACGACGGCCAGGTGGTGCTGGAGAACTGCCACGGCTTCGCCCTCACGGGCGGAGACGTCGAGGACTTCGTGAGGGAGACCGTGCGGAACGGAATCGTGCTCAACGCCTGCTCGGGCGTGACGCTCGGCGGGCTCTCGTTCGGCAACTCCAGGGGTGGCGCGACCGTCGCGGGGTCGCGCTCCGTGATTCTGCTCAACGGCACCCGCGGGTGCGCGATCCAGCCCAGCTCCCACAACAACGTCGACATCGCGGTCGAGGTCCACCAGGACGGGACGAGCACCGGCAACGTGATCTTCCCGCAGCCGGTCGCCTTCCCGCAGCAGGCCGGGACGAACGCGCGGCTCGTGATCGCGCCGGACCAGAAGACGGTGGTGGTGAAGTGATCGGAGAGCCCACGGACGCCGGCGCGTCGGGAGTGACACAGGCAGCCGAGCCCACCGCGTCGCGGCGGCTGCCCCGTTCGCGGCCGGAGTGCCCGCCGGATTGGCCATCAAGCGGTCCAGCCGTGCGGACGATGAATACTCCATGGGCCCGTCCTTCGCCGCGTTCCGTGGCCACTTCAGCCCGCGCACCGAGGGCCGTGCGTTCCTCGCGCGCGTCGCGAGACGCGTCGAGGCCGGATTCCTGCTGGGCCGCCCGCACTTCCGCTCGCGCTACGCGGTGGTGAGCCAGTCGGGCGACGAGCTCGCGATCCGGTCCGAGAACTTCTGGACCGATTTCAACGTCGGCCTGAACGACATCTCCCTGCGCCTCGCACCGGGCGGCGCCGTCGAGTACCACGTCACGTTCTCGCGCTGGCTCCGGGGCTCCCTCGTGACGTGCGGCGCGCTCGCGGTCCTCCTCTTTCTCGCCTACCTGCTGCCGCTTCCTGAGAGCATCAGCATCGCCGCCCAGATGCGCCGCGTGTCTCCCGCCGAGCGGCGGCTCGGCCAAGCGATCTTCTGGGGCTCCCTGGTCTGGTGGGGAATCGCCTGGCCGTGGGTGCTCGCGGCCGTCCACCGGCGCCCCGCGGAGGGCCTGCTGCGCCACATCCTGGGTGAGGTGGACGCGGCCGGTAGCTGAACGAGCCCCCGAAGCCCGCCGGGCGGCGCCCGTGACGAAACCCAGGCGTCCCGCGTAATCAAGGCGAAACCACCCGCCGGGTACCCCTGACACCGGCCCCTTCGTGTTACCTTGGGGCCGAGACGCTCCTCCGGTCCACGTTCCGACGCAGGCGACGGGCCGGGGAGTGGCTCGGCGGCTCAGACGGGAGACAATTGATGAGAGACACGACCTCGTCTTCACAGACGAAGCCCGAGCTCGCCACGCTCGCCGGCGGGTGCTTCTGGTGCCTCGAGGCGGTGTTCGAGCCGATCGAGGGTGTGCTCGGCGTCGAGTCCGGCTATGCCGGCGGCGCGATCGCGAATCCGACCTACAAGCAGGTGTGCACCGGCAGCACCGGGCACGCCGAGGTGGCCCAGATCACGTTCGACCCCGCGAAGCTCTCCTACCGCGAGGTGCTCGAGATCTTCTTCGCCTTCCACGATCCCACCACCATGAACCGGCAGGGGGCCGACGTGGGCACGCAATACCGCTCTGCGATCTTCTTCCACGATGCGCGGCAGAAGGCGGAGGCCGAGGCCGTGGTGCGCGAGCTCACGAACGCCGGCGTCTTCGGGGCCCCCATCGTCACCGAGATCGCCCCGCTCGGCGCGTTCTATCGCGCGGAGCAGTATCACCAGGGGTACTACCGCCAGAATCCGGATCAGCCCTACTGCCGTGCGGTGATCGCGCCCAAGGTCGCGAAGCTGCGCTCCAAGTATGCGTCGCGCCTGAAGGGTGCGGCCGCCCCGCGGGCGTCCTAGTGTCCTGTCTCCGAAATAGCTTGCCAGTCGGCCGCCGCTGCATCCCGGCTGGCTGCGTTGCTCCTCCTCGACGTATCGAGGGGATACGACTTCGTCGTCGCGCCTTGCCATCCGGGCGCAGCGGCGGCCTTTGTGGTCAAGCCACTTCGGAGACAGGACACTGACATGTGCGGCATCGCAGGCGTCTTCCACTACCGGGATTCGGGTTCCGCCGACCGCGACCTCGTGCTGCGTCAGATCGGGGTGCTCCGGCACCGCGGGCCGGACGATCAGGACGTCTGGTGCGATGGCGCGGTCGCGCTCGGACACCGCCGGCTCTCGATCGTGGACCTCTCGCCGGGCGGGCACCAGCCCATGCCCAACGAGGACGGGACGCTGTGGGTCACTTACAACGGCGAGCTCTACGGCTGGCCGGAGATCAAGTCGTGGCTCGCGGCGCGCGGCCACCGCTTCCGCGGCCACAGCGACACCGAGGCGCTGCTCCATCTCTACGAGGAGCACGAGCTCGGCCTGTTCGAGCACCTGCGCGGGATGTTCGCGTTCGGGCTCTACGACCGCGCGCGGCGCCGCCTGGTGCTGGGGCGCGACCGCCTCGGCATCAAGCCGCTCTACTATCACGACGACGGCCGGCGGATCGCGTTCGCGTCCGAGCTCAAGGCGCTCGCCCTCGATCCCGCGGTGGCGCGCGATGTGGACCCGCGCGCGATCGCCGATTACCTCACGTTCCAGTACGTGCCCGCGCCCGGCTCGATCCTGAAGGGCGTGAAGAAGCTCCCGCCCGCGCACTACCTGGTGTGCGACGCGGGCGGCGTGCGGGTCGAGCGCTACTGGTCGCTCCCGGTCGAGCCCGCGCGCGGCGGGAGCGAGGAGCACTACCGCGAGCGCCTGCGCGCCCTGCTCGCCGAGGCGGTGCGCCTGCGGCTGGTGGCGGACGTGCCGCTCGGCGCGTTCCTCTCGGGCGGGATCGACTCGAGCGTGGTGGTGGCGCTCATGTGCCAGGCGGTGGGCGAGCCGGTCAAGACCTTCAGCATCGGGTTCGAGGAGGAGGACTTCAGCGAGCTCTCGCACGCCCGCCGCGTGGCCCAGCACCTCGGGACCGACCACCACGAGCTGATCGTGCGCCCGCGCGCCCTCGAGCTGCTGCCGCGGCTGGTGTGGCATCTCGACGAGCCGTTCGCCGATCCCTCGATGATTCCCACCGCGTATCTCTCGGAGATGGCGCGCCGGCACGTGACCGTCGCGCTCTCGGGCGACGGCGGAGACGAGGGCCACGCCGGCTACACCACCTACCAGTGGGCGCGCCAGTACGCGGGCGTGGACCGGCTGCCGAAGGCACTGCGGCGGATCGCGGCCTCGGGCGCGCGCTGGCTCCACGGGGATCACCCGCTGGGACGCAAGCTCCGCCGCGTGGGGCTCGACGTCGTCGACCGCCACCTCGACGTGATGGCGTACTTCCCGCCGCACGATCTCGAGCGCGTGCTCTCGCCCGAGCTGCGCCAGCAGCTTTCCGCCCACGACCCGTTCGCGGCGGCGCGCGCCGCGCACAAACGGGCGGCGGCGGCGGCCGGGGACATCCCCGCGCTCCTCCATCTCGACGCCACGACCTACATGATCGACGACGTCCTGGTGAAGGTGGACCGCACCTCCATGATGCACTCGCTCGAGGTGCGCGTGCCGCTCATCGACCACAAGGTGCTGGAGTTCGTGGCGACCATGCCGTTCGAGCACAAGCTGCGCGGCAGCGTCGGCAAGTGGATGCTCCGGGAATGCGTGCGCGACCTCCTGCCGGCGGAGATCCTGAGCCGCGGCAAGCAGGGCTTCGGGGTTCCGCTCGAACACTGGTTCGGCGCCGAGTTCGGCCGCCTCGCGCGCGAGGTGCTGTACGACCACCGCGCCCGCGACCGCGGCTGGCTCGACCCGCGCGGCGTCGAGGACGTGCTGGAGGCGAAGGGATTGCGCGACGAGCGGCGCATGCGGCAGGTGTGGGCGCTGGTGTGCCTCGAGCTCTGGGCGCAGACCTATCTCGATCGCCCGCGCGAGAGCCTCGACCGGCCGCTCGCGCCTCTCCCCTCGGGAACGGCGGCGCTCCGGGATCCCGCCGCCGCATGAACCTGGCGTTCCTGATCGGACGCTTCCCGCCGGGAGTGTTCGGGGGCGCCGAGATCCAGGCCGAGGGCTGGGCGCGCCGCCTCGCGGACCGGCACCAGATCACGGTCCTGACGCGGCACATCGACTCCCGGCTCCCCGCGGTCGAGACGCGCGACGGCTTCACCGTGCGGAGGCTCCCGGTGACCCGCTGGCCGGTACTGCGCGCCGCCTTCGACATGGTCCGCACCGGGCGGGCGGTCGCAGGGCTCGATCCGCGGCCCGACCTGCTCCTGTGCTTCCAGACCTTCGTGAGCGGGCTCGCGGGCGTACGCGCTCAGGCGCGCACCGGGATCCCCGCGCTGGTCTGGGTGCGGGGCGAGGACGAGTACCGCCCGGCCGCGCCGACCACGCGGCTGGTCTCGGTGCGCGTGTGGGACCGGGCGCGCGGCGTGCTGGTGCAGAGCGAGGCGAACCGCGCCCTCGTGATCGAAGCGCTCCGGCGTTTCGCGCCGGCGAGGGCCGCGGGCGTCGCGGAGAAGATCGCGGTCGTCCCCAACGGGCTCGACCTCCCCGCGCCGCCGTTCGCGCGCGGCGGCCGCGTGCTGATCGTCGGCCGGCTGATCCGCGACAAGGGCGTGGACGTGGCGCTGGACGCTGCGGCCGGGCTCCGCGCGCTCGTGACCGTGGCGGGGGACGGCCCCGAGCGCGCGCGGCTCGAGGCGCAGGCGCTGCGTCACGGCCTCGATGCGCGCTTCGAGGGCAACGTCGGCCGCGAGCGGCTCGACCGGCTCTATCGCGAGGCGGCGTGCGTGGTGCTGGCCTCGCGGCGCGGGGAAGGGCTCCCGAACGTCCTGCTCGAGGCCTTCGCCCACGCGCGTCCGGTCGTCGCCACTCCCGTCTCGGGGGTGTGCGATCTGGTCGTCGACGGTGTGAACGGCCTGCTCGCACCGCCCGGGGACGCGGGCGCACTGCGCGTTGCGCTCGCGCGGATCTTCAACGAGCGCGGCCTCGCCGACCGCCTGGGCGACGCCGCGCGCGAGACCGCGGAGCGCTTCGCCTGGGACCGCGTCCGCCCCGCGCTCGAGGATGCGCTCGAGCGCTGGAGGGCGAGGTGAGCGCGGAGGGCCTGAGGACCGGGCGCGGGCGGGTGTGCTTCTTCGCGCCCTACCTGTGGCCGTCGTTCAGCGACGGACGCATCGAGTTCGCGGGAGGCGCCGAGGTGCAGCAGGCGGCGCTCGCCCGGGGGCTCGCCGCGGGCGGCTTCGAGGTCTCGGTCGCCACCTGCGACTATGGGCAGGGCCGGCGCGTCGTGCGCGACGGCGTCACCTTCCACGCCACCCATCCGCCGTTCGCGGGGCTGCCGGTGGTGCGCTTCTTCCATCCCCGCCTCAGCGGGAACCTGCGCGCGCTCCTCGCCTCGAGGGCCGACGTGCTGTACGAGCGGGGATCGGGCATGCAGGCCGGGCTCGCGTTCGACGTGGCGCGCTGGACGCGGGCCGGATTCATCTTCGCCGCCGCTCACGACACCGATGCGTGCGCGGACATGCCGCTGGTCGGGATTCCCAGAGACCGCTGGTGGACGGCGCGCGCGGTGCGCGGCGCCGACGCGATCATCGCGCAGACCGAGGTCCAGCAGGATCTGTTTCGCCGCACCTGGGGGCGCGAGAGCGTCGTGATCTCCAACCTCGTCGAACTGCCGGAGTCCCCGGTGGATGCCGGGAGCCCGGGCGCGGTCCTATGGCTCTCGACCTACAAGGACTTCAAGCGCCCCGAGTGGGTGGTCGAGCTGGCGCGCCGGCTGCCGTCGCTCCGCTTCATCATGGCAGGCGTCATCCCTCCGCCGCCGCTGACCGCGGAAGTGTTCGAGCGGACGCGCGAAGCGGCGCGGTCGCTGCCGAATCTGGAAGTGCGGGGACACCTCGACCACCGAAGGCTGGGGCCATTCTTCTCCTCCGGCGCGCTGTTCCTCCACACCTCGCCGATGGAGGGCTCACCGAACACGATGCTGGAGGCGTGGGCACACGGCCTGCCGACCGTCTCCGCGGTGGACTTGGACGGCATCGTGTCCCGCGAGGGCCTGGGCGAGGTCGTGGGGGATCTGCCCGGGATCGAGGCCTGCCTCGGGCGGTGGATGTCGGATCCGGCGCGGCGCCGGGAGGCCGGAGCGCGGGCCCGGGCCCACGTGGGGCGCCGGCACTCGCCAGCGGGCATCGTGGAGCAGGTGGCGGGCGTGATCGAGGGCGTGATCCGGGTGGTGCGCGAGATGCGTTAGGCTCTGTCCGAAAAGGCCGGGGCTTGGCCGGGATTACGGGTTTCGGGCCGTCTCCTGGAGCGCGGGGTGCAGGGCTTCGATCCAGGCGAGGGCGCGCGCGAACGTCTCGCGCTGGCGCGTCATCTCGAGAAACCCGTGCACCGTGCCGGGCCACACTTCGATCTCGAAGCGCCCGAGCTCGGCGGCGCTCAGGCGCGGGAGCAGGGTCCGTTCGGCGACTCGAAATGACTGGTACTCGGGGTCGTCGGCGCCGTACAGGAACAGCGCGCGCGCGCGGGAGCGGACCAGCGCCTGAAAGTGCTGGAGAAAGCTCTTCGCGAGGGGCAGCGCCTCGGTGTCCCCGGACCCCCGCAGTGTGTTGCGTCCGACGCGGGCCAGGACCTGCGCCATGTAGCGCCATCGTTCGGCGCTCCCCAGCGCCCGCCAGTTCTCGGGATTGCGCAGCGCCCTGCCCAGGTGCCGCCAGCTCCTCTGATCCGCCCGCACCAGAGTCATGGTCGATGCTTCCATCACCGGAGCGGACATGAAGACCAGTCCGTCGATCGCGCCGCCTTCGTCCAGGAACGCCGAGAGCGCGGTGCGGGCGTCGAAGCACGATCCGCAGATCACGAAGCGCCGGAGTCCGTGCCGTGCCCGCAGGTGGCGGATGACCGACACCACGTCCTCCCGGTAGGGCTGGTTGGGATCCAGGTAGGCGCTGTCGCCTCCGCTGTCGCCGCAGCCGTGGTAGTCGAAGCGAAAGGCGTGAAAGCCCGCGAGCGCCAGCCGCCGCGCCCCCTCGACCCACATGCGATTCCGATGCGACCGCGGGCGGGTGAGGAGGATCACGCCCATCCCCGCCGGCGGTGCTTCCGGCGCGGGAGGAGTCAGGATGCCGAACAGGTCGCCGAGCGCGGTGGGCACGACCTCCGGCCGTTCGCACCGCGCGCGCTCGAGCTCGGAAGGAGTCTCACGCCAGGGCATCGGTCCACTCCCGGGTCGCGTCGACGAGCTGCGGGCACTCCCACGCGGGGTTCTGGGTGTAGTGCCACCCGAGGTCCTCCCGGTGCATGAAGTGCCGCGTCTGCGCCCCGCGTCCGCGCAGGCTCGCGAGCAGTCCTTCGTTCGGGGCCGAAAGGATTCCACGCCCCTGGAGCTGGGCCAGGAAGACCGGGCCCGACCACGCCGCGAGCGCCTCGCTCAGCCTCGCCTCGCGCGCCGACCGGACAATGGCCCGATGCAGGTAGTAGCCGTGCACGTCCGCCGATCCCTTCTCCTCGACGTCGGCGAGCAGCTGATCCGCGGTGCGATCCGGCCGGATTCCGCCGGCGACCTGCGAGAACAGCATCGCCCGCAGCATGGCTCTGAAGTAGTCGTGACCGTGGTGCACGGGCTCCCACAGGGCGAGGCCGGCCGCATCGCCGCGCCGCGCCAGCGAACGGGCGGCCACGAGCGCTCCGAATCGCACGCCCAGCCAGACCACCCCTCCGGCGCCGGAGAGTCGGCGCGCCTCGTCGGCCGCGACGCCGGCGTCCTCCACCAGCGTCTCGAGCGTCACCGCGGCGAAGTCCCCGGAGGAATCCCCGTGGCCGCGCGCGTGGAACCGGAACACCGGGTGGCCGGCCGCCGCCAGGGCGCGTGCGCACAGCACTTCCGCGCGGTAGGTCGTGATCTGCTCGACGCCGAGACCGTGCACGTGGACCACGACCGCGCCGCGCCCCGCAGACGCCGGGGCGTGGTAGACGCCGTAGAGCGGATGGCCGTGGGACTCGAAGAACAGCGGCTTCTCGGGCGCGTGAAGGGTGGCCGGCAATGGGGGCTCGCTCGCGGTCGATCGGTCTTGGCAGGTCCGGGCGCAGATCGACGGGGACGCGGGATCGGCGCGGCGTTCAATGCTACAGGCCGGATTCTCGCACGGTCAATCGGACGCGGCCGATCACGCCGCGCGGCGCGGCCCGCTCCCCTGACCCTTGGGCCCTCGTGTACCATCGGCCGCGGCGGACCCCGAATGCCACGCCGCCGCTCGATCTCCACCTCGAGGACGTCGCGATGAGCGATGAGACGCGCTACGAGTTCGGCTCCAACTGGCAGAGCTACGTCCGGCATGCCCTGAACGAGCGGCGCGTCGCCCATGCCGTCGCTTCGCTCAAGCACTTCCTCGGCGTCGAGGATCTGCGCGGACTCCGATTCCTGGATATCGGCTGCGGATCGGGCCTGTTCTCGCTCGCCGCCCACATGCTCGGCGCCGAGCGAGTCGAATCCTTCGACTACGATCCCCACTCGATCTCGACGACGCTCGAGCTCAAGGCCCGCACCGGGCTCCCGGACGAGCGCTGGATCGTGCGGCGCGGGTCGGTGCTCGATCCTGAGTTCATGTCCACGGTCGCGCCCGCGGACATCGTCTACTCGTGGGGCGTCCTTCACCACACCGGGCGGATGTGGGACGCGATCGACGCGGCGGCCGCGAAGGTGCTCCCGGGCGGGACCTTCGCGATCTCGATCTATAACCGGGTGGATCGGTTTCCCGACAGCTCGAGGATGTGGTGGCACATCAAGCGCACCTACACGCGCAGCCCGGGCGTGGTGCGGCGGCTCATGGAGGGGATCTACCTCGCCAACTTCGTGCTCAGCCGGCTCGTGACGCTCCGGAATCCGCTGAAGCCGATCCTGGACCGCGAGGGCGCCGGTCGGCGCGGCATGGATTTCATGCACGACGTGCGCGACTGGCTGGGCGGGTTCCCCTACGAGTACGCCACCTCCGGAGAGGTGTTCGGGCACGTGCACGCCCAGGCGGGGTTCGAGCTCGATCGGCTGATCAACTGGGAGGGAAACGCCTGCAACGAGCTTCGGTTTCGGCGTTCGGCGGATCTCGCGGGGAGTCCGCATCATGAAGCTTGAGTGGAGACCGTCGAAGACCCCGGACGCGTTCCTCGCGGTCTTCCTCGTCGCCCTCGTGGTCAGGGCCGGGGCCATCGTCGCGCTCTCCATGCCCCTCCCGGGAATGAGCACGGGTGGCGCAGCAAGCATCGGAACGTCGATCGACGGCTACCACGAGATCGCCCTCCAGCTCGCGCAGGGTCACGGTTTCGCGGTCGATTCGGAGTCCGGGCCGACCGCGGCCCGCGCCCCCCTCTATCCGATGCTGGTCGCGGCTCTCTACCGGGTGTTCGGCCCGGTGGCGGCACCGGTCATGTGGGCCCACGCGATCCTGGGGGCGTTGACTTGCGCGCTTCTCTTTCTCCTCGGGCGCCGGATGTTCGACGCCGCGACGGGCCTCACGGCGGGAACCCTGTTTGCCTTCTATCCACCGCACCTGGCGTGGTCGTGGTACATCATGTCCGAGACGCTGCTGGTGCTCCTCCTGGTGGCCTCGTGCCTCGCCCTGGTCCGGCTGCTCCAGGTCCCGTCCCACCGCCGGGCGCTCGCAGCGGGCGCGCTGTTCGGACTCACCGCGCTCTGCAACTCCGTGATCCTGTTCCTGCCACCGATCCTCCTTTTCGCGGCGGCCGTCGCGCGCAGGTACCGGCGCGCGTATCTCCACCCTGCGCTCCTGTTGCTCGTGACGATGTGGGCGGTCGTCCTTCCCTGGACGGCCCGCAACCAGGCCGCTTTCCATCGTCTGATCCCGGTCAACTGGGGGGCCGGGTGGACCTACATGAAGGGCTTGCTCATGGTGGAGGACTACGTGGAGCGGCCGGGACAGCCCATGTGGAAGGTGGATCAGGCGGCGACGGAAGAGCTGCTCCGACTCCTGCGGTCTCACGGATTCGGCGAGGGGCGTTCCCGCCAGGGAATGGAGTGGATCGACCGGACGGGGATCGCGGGGCTCGAGGAGGAGGAGTTCCTCAAGCGGTTGACCTGGGAATGGGTGAGAGGGCATCCGCTCGGGGCCGCGCGGAAGTTCGCCGTCAATCTGGGGCTCTACTGGTACTTCTCCAGGCACTCCTCCGCCTACAAGTTGCTGAACTTCCCTCTCTGTCTGCTCGCTCTGCTGGGCCTCGCCCTGGGGGCATGGCGCAGGGACGAGACGAGGGTGGTGGTGGGGTTCTCCCTGTACTTCTATTTCACCTACGCGGTGATGATGGCCTGCGCCCGCTACTCCCTGCAGATCATGCCGTTCGTGAGCGTGCTGGCCGCGGCCGCGCTCGTGGACCTCGCGCGGCGCGCGAGGACGAAGGGCCGAGCCGGGGGGCTGGGAGTGCCGGGGCCGGCCTGACTCCGGGCCCGATCATCGGATCAGGGCAATACGCCGAAGCCACGCGACCCCATTCACGGTGACCCGAGCATGGTACACGCCTGGAGCGGCGCGGGCGCCTGCCGAGGTCCGGCCATTCCACTCGAGCCACAGGCGCCCGGCGGCCGCCTCGCGCGCGGGCTCGCGCCACACTTCGCGCCCGAGCAGGTCGTGCACCGCGAACTCGACGCGCGCGGCTGCGGGCAGATCGAGCGCCAGATCGACGGTCCCCGCGCTCGGGTTGGGGAAGGGCGACGACAGCGCGAGGCGCGACGAAGCGCCGGGCACGGCGAGCACGTCCCCGAGCGTGAGGAACGAGTCCGCGGCCGCGAGCGTGACGAATCCCGCCGTGTCGGCCGCGGATACCTGGTAGTAGTAGCGCGTCCCGGGCGCGAGGCCCGTGAGCAGGACGACGTGCGTGGTATCGAGCGCCGCGGCCGTCGATTCGCCGAAGGCGGTCGAGAGGCCGAAACGGACGACGCCGGTGGTGGGCTCATTCGTGCTCCATGCGATGGTCGCCAGCGTGTCCAGGGGGTCCGCCACGGGTCCGGCGAGGAAGCTCGGAGCCACGTTGTCCACTCCCGGACCTTCGACCACCGTGATGCGGCAGGTCGCGGCGTTGTTGGTCTCGTCGGTCTCGACCACGCCGGCCAGCGTGTCGGCCACCGCGCGGACGTCCCAGGTCCCGGGCGCGAGCGCCGGGGGGAGCGTGACCGCGACGGTGACGCTGTCGAGCGCCGGCACCAGCGTGTCGCCCTCGGCGAGCAGGTTGGCCCCGGCGATCAGCCGCCAGCGCGAGTACGGCGCGGGGAGCCTGCCGAGATTGCGGAGCCGGAAGCGCCAGGTCGCCGGCGCGGTCGTCCCCGGCGTGCCGGGCTGAGTACTCACGACCGAGGGCTCGAGGTCCACCTCCGGAAAGAGGTCCACGCTCGCGGAGTCCGCGAGGCCCCCGCTGTCCGTGACCGCGACGCGGATGCGCCACCACACGCCGGTGCCGTCGTCCTCGTCCGCGCCGATCATGAATGCGGTGGCGCTGTCCGAGAGGAAGCTCTGCGGATGGATGTGCGTGTTGTGGTGGAGATCGGCCTCCCAGTGGACCGCCAGCGCCGCCGGCGGATCCTCGGCGTCGCTCACCGTGCAACGCATCCAGATCGTGTCCCCCGCCACGTAGAACGAGTGGTCGCCGGGCGCGGTGATGGAAATGGACGGCGGAGTATTCGGGTCCAGCACCGTGTCGCCGCCGCCGAAGTCGTCGAGGCTCGACGCCCCGGCGGAGACCAGCTTGAGGCCGACCCGTCCGCCCAGCGCGACCGGCGGCCAGCCTTCGACCGAGGCGGTGGCGGAGAGGACGCCGCTCCGGAACACCTGCACCGTGCCATCCGGGGTCGCGCGCGCGCCGAGCTGGTCGCCGGGCTCAAGCGCGAGCGGGAACGGCCCGCCGCGCGTCTCCCAGCCGCTGCCGGGCGTGAAGGTGTGGACGCTGACCTCGCCCGCGTTCGCGTCCCAGCGCACATCGATGCAGCCGCTGTCGCACGACGCGTCCTGGGCCTTGAGCAGCAGGTCGAGTTCGAGGGCGGCGCTGTCGATCTCCGCCAGAGTGACGTAGGCCTCCTGTGCCGGGCCAAAGACCGCGCCGTCCCACCCGGCGCCGGCAGGGCTCGAGGCCTGCACCAGGCGGTTGGCGCTGACCTGGAGCCCCGAGACGTCGCCGGTCCAGTTGCCGCCCAGCGGGCCGTCCGCGCGGTTGAAGTCGTCGAGCACGCCGGTCGTCGGGAAACCCGATCCCGGGAGCACGGTGACGATCACCGTGTCGCGTCCGAAGCCGCCCCGTCCGTCATCGGCGTTGAGCACCGCGGCCCACGTGCCGGGCGCGGTGTAGACATGCTGCGGGTTCGCGGCTGGAGAGCCGTTGCCGTCGCCGAACGCCCAGCTCAGCGTCAGCGAGTCGGCGTCCGGGTCGTAGGTGCCGGCACTCGAGAAATCCACAGCCAGCGGCGCCACGCCAAGCGTGGGTGTCGCGCCGGCCACCGCGACGGGATCGGCATTCGGAACCGTCCCGATGTAGCGAACGCGGTGGACCTCGCCGCTGTAGATCGAGATGAAGATGAGGTCGCCCGTCCCGGGTTCCGCCTTGAGGTCCACGGGTGAATCGACGGTGTCGGCGAAGGCCTTCATTTCGACCAGGTTGTAGTTCGCGTCCGTGACGAGCTGTTTGATCCAGTGGCTTCCAAAGTCGCAATGGAAATACCGGTTCCGCCACTCGGCCGGATACCGGGTGCCGGTGTAGAAGACGCCGCCCACGGAAGTGCGCCCGACGAAGCCCGGAGGCGTGCCGAGGGCGGCGCCGAAATGGTGCCAGCTGGCCACGGGCGGCGTGTGCATCGCGGGGTTGTCCGGCGTTCCGATCGTGCTGCAGCCGTGGTGCGCCGGGGTGGCCGCCATGTAGCCGGACTGCGGCCCGATGCCCTCGTAGCAGGGCCAGCCGAAGTTCTGCCCGGGCGCGGTCACGATGTTCAGGTCCTCCCAGGTGTCCCAGCCCACGTCGCCCATGAACACGACTCCGGGATCGCCGTCGTCCGGGTTCGCGCTTCCCGTGCCCGGCTGCACGCAGAAGCGGAACGGATTCTTGAACCCGTAGGCCCACACCTTGGAGCGCGGCGAATTCGGATCCCCGTCCCAGTAGGGATTGCTCGGGTAACCCTGGCCGTTCGTGGGGTTGATCCGCAGGATCTTCCCCGGCAGGCAGCCCAGGTACTGGGCGCGAAAGGAGCCAATGTCCTCGTAGGGATCGGTCTTGCCCGCCCCGAACGCCGCGGAATCGAGCCCGCCCGCGTCCACCTGCGAGAATTGGGCGCCATCCCCGGTCGATACCAGCAGGCTCCCGTCGCGTCCCCAGCGCAGCGATCCGATGGTGTGGGAAGGGGACGCGATGAGCGGACCCGAAGTCCAGTCCACGCCCATCAGGATGGTGCGCGTCGACGGATCGAGAACATTCGAGTCCGTCGCGCTCACCTGATAGCGCGTGAGGCGCCCGAATCCATCGTCGTTGCCGTCGATGTTGTTGGTGTCCGGGTCCACCGTGTAGAGCAGATAGACGTAGCGGTTCTGCGCGTAGTTCGGATCCACCGCGACGTCGAGAAAGCCCCGGTCGAAGCTGTTCAGCACCTCGGCGTCGCCCACCCACATCGGGGTCGCGTTCTTCACGCCATTCTTCACCGCCCAGATGCGGCCACGCTTCTCGCCGACCAGCATCCGGCCGTCCGGCAGCCACGTCAGCGCGATCGGCGCGCTGAAGGTGCCCGAGGTGACGACGTTCTCGAGCACGAAATCCGGCGGAAGCGTGGTGACGGCGTGCGCGGGTGGCGGGAACGGCACGGCGAGAAGCGCTACGAGCGCGGCCGCACGGCGGAGGCGCGTGAGGGAAGCCCTTCCTCGCAGCGGCCCGCGACCCGCGCCGGAATGGACAGGGCCGCAGGGGAGGAGTGTGGCAGCACCGGACACGCTGGAATTGCGCCTGGGAGTCAAAGACCGGCACCCCTTGGAGTGTGGCCGAACCGGCGGCGGGGCTCGCGCCACGCAGGACGACCACAAAGGATACGGGCGGAACGTCGCGGCGACAAGTGCCGGTTCTCGGCATCCGCGCGCCGAAGGCCCTCAGGAACCGTGGCGGTGCGCACTCCTCGTCATGGAAAGCCCAGGCGTGAGAAGAGCCCGTAGGCGATCCGCATCCCGACGATCGCGAGCACGTTCAACCCCACCGCCCAGGCAACGCCCGCCTTCCACAGGGGCCCGTTCACCGCCTTCGCCCCCCTGGCCTGGAGCCAGATCAGGACCGGCATGAGGTCCAGCGTGAACCGCTGGCAGTTCACCTGGACCCAGCCGTTGTTGTAGTAGAGCAGCGCGCTCGCGAGCATGGGCAGGAGGGAGATCCAGGCGGCGCGGACCATGCCGCTCCCGTTCCGAGCGAGAAAGGCGGTCGCAAGAAACGGGCTTGCCATCGTGAGCGAGGTGCCGAACGGGTCCATTTCCCGCGGGGCCAGCTTCAGGGGGCCGGCGAACTCGATGTGAAATCCCTGGAGAAACATGAATGCGAAGTTGTGAGGAAGATAGGCGGGGTGGAAGAGCCCGTACTGCCGCGCGCGGTCGGCCAGGAAGTCCATGTGGTGGATGTAGCCGTAGCCGGTATTGAACGGACTGTCGAAGCGCGCCCAGTTCATGGCGAGGTAGAGGGCGAGGAGCACCCCGCCGGCGATCACGAACCGGAACGCCTGTCCGACGCGGCGGCTGCCACCGGATTCCTGCCAGAGTGCGGCGATCAGGAAGGGCGCCGTCCAGATGCAGAGCTGCCGCGACAGCACCGCCGCGCCCCAGGCCAGCCCGGCGGTCGTGGCGCGGCGCGCCACGTAGGCCTGGTGAATGGCGAGAACCATCATCGCGGTCGCGACGAGCTGGGCGAAGCACCACATCTCCCAGGTCTTCAGGAGACACCACCAGTAACCGGTTCCCAGGAAGAAGCCCGCGACGATCCACCATCGGTCCCGATCCTCGATCTCGGCCCTTCGCAGCACGCGGGAGAGAAGGGCCAGTGTGAGCAGGGCGAGGAGGATTCCGACTACGGTGGGGGGAAGGCGCCGGCCGAACAGCGCCAGGAACGGCGTGAGCACGACCGCCGGGAACGGCGGCAGGGGCACGTAGACGTGCCCCCGGTAGTAGGCCACATCCAGGAGGTTTTCGTCGGGCACCTCCAGGGTCCCGCGCAGGAACGCCTCGGCCTGCAGCACGTAGGCGTTCTTGTTCCCGCGGTCCCTGGCGGCGGCGGCGACGACGGTGGCGGCCACGATCGCCAGCAGGACCACCGCCACGGCCCGTACCATCGAGCCGGCCGGAAAGAGGACCTGGACCACTTTTCGCAGACGCTCTCTCATGTCGTGCATCACCTCCGCGGTGGAATCGACCCGCTCGCGAAGATAGCAGCGCCCGCGGGGGGGCCCCAACCCGCCGAGCCCGTCCTGCGCTGAAGGAGCAGTGTTACACTTCGCACGGTTGCGTCCTGCCGGACCGCAGTGAGGCAGGGACCTGCGATGGATCACGACCGCCCGGAGAGGTCTCGTGCCGGGCTCGCCGTCGCCCGTCGGGCCGCGGGGGCCGATCCTCCGCCCGCGCGCGCGGCACATGTGAGGTGCATTGGAACTTCGGCCGTTCGCGCGTCTCGACTATCCCCTGGGCCGGATCGCGCTGATCGCGGCCGTCGTCGGTGTTGCCGTCACTCTCGGGCTGCGGATCGACCCGATGGAGAACCCGGACAGCCTCGCCTTCCTGGCTCTGGCGCGCTCGCTCCTGAGCGGCCATGGCTTTCGTTACCAGGAACCCCTGATTCCCGGGCTCGACCTGCTCGCGTTCCGTGCGTTCGGTTACCCGGCCTTCGCCGCGCTGGGCATGGCGCTGGGAGGTATCGGCGCCGTGATCGCGATCCAGGGCGCCCTCAATGGCCTTTCGGCGGCGCTGGTGGGGGCGATCGCGCGCGATCTCCATGGAGTTCGCGCGGCCTGGATCGCGTTCGCGCTCCGCATGATCTGGCCCTTCTCGTGGTTCTACTCCGGGCAGTTCATGAGCGAGACCCTGTACGAGTTCCTGAGCGTGCTCGCCTCCTGGCTGGTCGTGTGGAGCGTCACGCGGCGGCAGATTCGGTGGAGCGTGCTCGCCGGTCTCCCCGCGGCGGCCGCCATCCTGTGCCGGCCCGTGGGCGTCGGGCTCGCGGCCGCGCTCGGGCTCTGGCTGCTGGTCCGGTTTCCGCGAGCGGCGCCCGCCTTCGCGCTGGCGGCGCTCGTGACCTGGGCGCCGTGGCCGGTCCGCAACGCTCTCCACCTCCACGCGTTCGTGCCCTTCACGACCAACGGCGCGGGGACGGCCTGGGTCGGGCTCTCGGGCGGCGTCGCCCGGCCGGCCTACGACTGGATGGGGGCGCACACCGAGCTGGGTGAGATCGGGTTCGACCGCCACTTTCGGGCGCTGAACCGGGAGCTCGTGAGGCGTGACCCGGGAGCGGTCGTGTCGGGTGTCGCGGGGCGGGCCATCTTCTACCTCGGCCCCATCCGGGGTCGTGCCACGATGCTGTGGGTACACCGCTTCGCGATGCTCGGCGCGTTGGCCGCGTTGCTGTTGCGGAGCGCGCGCGCCCGCCTGCTCCTGCCCGGGCTCGTCTGGGCCGCCCAGGGCGCGCTGCTGGTGGCCATCCTCCTCAACGACCGCTACCGGTTCCCGACCGACTGGTGCGTGGTGGTCGCCGCCGCCTTCGGCGTGGTCGCCGTCGCCGAGCGCTTCGGCGACCGGCGCGCGCTCCTGCTCGCGGGAATCGCGGCTGCGCTCTGCATCGCCGGCTCGTACGCCCTCACCCTTCGCTGAGACTCGCGTGCCCCGGGCATCGCGTGCGGATCGGGGCCGGACGCCCGGCGGGCGGCCGGCCCGCCGCGCCAGCTTGGCCCTCCACTGGGGCCCATGCGATACTTGTCGAGAATGAACATCGTGTCGGCCGCGTTACCACCAACGCCCTCCGCGGATCGCGTAGGGCGTTGCGGCGCAAGCGGGTCCGCGGGCTGCCGGGCGCGCGGCGGCCGATCCTGGGAGGGTGCGTTCCTTGGCCCCGCAGCCTGAGCACGACTCCGTCGTCGTCGGTGGCGGATTCTTCGGGTGCAGCCTCGCGGCGTACCTTCGGCGCGAGCATCGCCAGAGGGTCGTGCTGTTCGAGATGGGCGGCGATCTGCTCCAGCGGGCGAGCTATGCCAACCAGGCCCGGATTCACAACGGCTACCACTATCCGCGCTCGCTGCTCACCGCCGTCCGCTGCCGCGTGAACTTCCCGCGCTTCGTCGAGGACTACGCCGCGTGCATCGTCGGGGACTTCGAGAAGTACTACGCGGTCGGCCGCGACATGTCGAAAACCACGGCCGCGCAGTACCGCCAGTTCTGCGAGCGCGTGCGCGCTCCGATCCGGCGGGCGCCGGCCGCGATCCGCGGGCTCTTCGATCCCGACCGCGTCGAGGAGGTCTTCGCGGTGCACGAGGTGGCCTTCGACGCGGTGAAGCTCAAGGAACTCGTGGTCCGCGAGCTGCTCGAGCACCAGGTCGACGTGCGTCTCCGGAGCGAGGTCACGGCCGTGCGCCCCGCGGCCGGCGGCCACCTCGAGGTCGAGGTGCGCACGCCCGAGGGTACGGCGTCGGTGACCACCGCCGCGCTCTACAACTGCACCTACGCTCGCATCAACCGGCTGCTGGTCGGCTCGGGGCTGCCGTCGATCCACCTCAAACACGAGCTCACCGAGATGCCGCTCGTCGAGGTCCCCGACGAGATCCGGGGCCGGGCCTTCACGATGATGTGCGGCCCGTTCTTCTCGATCATGCCGTTCGCGCCGCGTGGACTCCATGCGCTCTCGCACGTGCGGTACACCCCGCACGCCGAGTGGACCGACCTGCCCGGCGGGGAATGGCGGGATCCCTACGCCGTCCTGTCCGCCGTGGAGCGGCGCTCGAACTTCCCGCACATGATCCGCGACGCGAGCCGCTACATGCCCTGCCTTCGGGCGTGCCGCCAGGTGGATTCACTGTGGGAGATCAAGACCGTGCTCCCGAAGAGCGAGGTGGACGACAGCCGCCCCGTGCTGTACCGGGAGAACTGCGGCCTACCCGGGGTCACCAGCCTGCTGGGAGCCAAGATCGACAACATCTACGATGTGCTGGAGGTGGTGAGGGGCGCGGTCCCCGCGCCGCGCTCACCACGCTCCGCGACGCCCGGGGACGGAGCTTCACGGGCGACCCCGGACCACGTCTCGAGGAACTGACGCATGGCGTCGTCGGACTGCTTCGTCTCGGTCGTCGCGCCGCTCTACAACGACGCGGACATCGTCCATGACTTCCTTCGGGAAGTGATCGCGGTTCTGAAGGAGAGCTACGACAACTACGAGGTGGTTCTCGTGGACGACGGCTCGACGGACGCAACCGCCCAGGTCGTGAGCGAGGTGCTCGGCCAGGAGCGCTGCATCCGCCTCATCCGGCTGTCGAGGCGCTTCGGGGGGGACATCGCGATCTCGGCCGGACTCGACCTGGTGATCGGCGACTTCGTGGTCGTGCTGATGCCGCAGACCGATCCGCCGGGGTTGATTCCCCAGTTCATCGAGAAGTGTCGCCGGGGCGCCGGGATCGCCTACGGCATCCGTGCACGCCGCCCGGCCGAGCCGTTCTACCTCACGCTCGGGACGCGTGCCTTCTACTGGTACTTCAATCGCATCATCGGGGTGGAGCTGCCCCCCAACTCCACGGACTACCGGGCCTACAGCCGACAGACCGTGAACGCCATCACGCGCATTCACGACCGGCTGCGCTACCTGCGCACGTTCGGCGCCTACGTGGGCTTCGGCGGAGAGCCTGTCGTCTACGAACCGCGCCCGCGGCGGCGGCGTCCGCGCAGCCGCACGCTCGGCGAGGCCCTGGCCCTCGCGATCAACATGACCGTTGCGAACTCCACCCAGCCGCTGCGGGCGGCAAGCCTCGCCGCCTCCGCCGTGAGCCTGCTGAGTGGCCTCAACGCCGCCCGGGTGGTCCTGACCCCGTTCCTCGGCGGGCGCGGCGTGCCGCCCGAAGGCCTCCAGGCGGCGCTGGCTTCCGTGCTGTTCGCGGCGCTCTTCCTCATTCTGGCGACGCTGTGCGAGTACATGGGCAGGCTGCTGGGCGAGATCCAGGACCGTCCTCTCTACTACATCCGCGAGGAGCGGACGAGCTCGGTCCTGCTCGTCGACGAGCACCGCAAGAACGTCGTGTCAGATCCGGGCTAAGGCCTCGTAACAGAACAACTTGTTCGTTTGCCATGGGGATTGATCTTGTAGCTCCAGTCTCGATGGAATAGCAAGGCCTTCAGATTGATGGTAGCGAATGCCGTCCTCGATAACTTCACCCTGTTCTCGTAGCTTCGCTGGCAGAAGGTCGATCCTGCTGTTTGGGCTGCTCGGCTTCATACTCGGGCTGATCGTCCTGCGCCATCGCAACCTCTACGAGGACGAGTGGCTGTCGCTCAACACCATCCACAAGCCATTGCACGTGCTGTGGGCGTGGAGCATCGCGCGCGACTTCCACCCGCCGGGCGCCCACGCGCTCGATCGTCTGCTGCTGCTCGCCGTGGGATCGGCTCGCGCACTCGCCACCGTCCATCTGGCGTTCTGGTCGGTCGGCGTCCTGTGGTTCACGCTCTCCGCCCGGCACCTGCTCGCGAGCGGGTGGGGACGCGCGGGCTTCGCGGCGCTGGCGTTTCTGCATCCGCATGCGCTGATGTGGAACAACGCGATCCGCTGGTACCCGATCTGGTGGTCCGTGGCGCTCGCGATGGTCTCGGTGGCCCTGCTGCCGGGACGGCGTGATTCGGCGCCCGGGTGGCGCGTCGCTGTGGCGCTGGGGGTGGCCGGCGGGCTGCTGGTCTACTACGACTACCTCACCCTGCTATTCCTTCCATGTCTTGCCGTGGCGTGGCTCGTGCGCCACGGACCCGGGCGTGCGAGCCTCGCGCGCCTCGTTGCGCTGGGGGCGGTGGCAGCTGCTGTCGCCACGCCGCAACTCCGCCAACTCACGCACGGCGTCATCGCCAGCGGGCAGGGAACCATGTCGCCGATCCTCAGGGCCGTGGCGAGGAGCGCGTACGCACTCTCGATCGGCTCGGCGATCATGCCCTGGCACCCCATGGCGGCGCTGGTCGTGCTCGGTCTGGTGCTGCCCGCGGCGGGGCTCTTCCTGCGCGGGTTTCCCGAGCGTTGGCGCGCGCTCGCACATGATCCCCCCGCGCAGCGCGAGCTAGCCGCATTGCTCACCTTCTTCGCGCTCATGCTGGCCTCGGAAGTGGCGTCGCGGGTCGGCAGCCATTGGTACTCCCTGATCGGCCTCGTGCCCTTCGTCGCACTGCTGCTGGCGTCCGGCGCCGAGCTGGCGGGCGCGCGTGCGTGGCGCGTGTGGGCGACTCTGGTGGCGGTCGCCTGGGTCGCCCTCGGCGCGCACCATCTCGTGGCGCGCACCGGCACGGCCAAGCGTCAGTCGAACGATCATCCGGATGAGTACATCGCGCGCCTGGAAGAGTTGGCCGGCGGGCGGCCGGCGCTCGTCATAACCCGTGACTTGGTGCTCACCTTCGAGATCAATCAACGCCGCTCTCGGGGCGACACTCCGCTGGTCGTGGCGTCGTGCTACAACGACCACATGCACGGTGTGCCCTCTGGCCTGCGCGTGGACCCCATGACGTTCGGCACCGTCTTCTGCGTGGAGCACCTCATGGGGAACTTCGAAGGGGCACTTCTGAGGCCCCGAGGCATGCTCGCGGATTCGCATAGCGTGGACCTGGGTTTCGACCCGGACTGGCGGATCAAGAATCGGCTGACCGGCGCGACGCTCGCCGGCGCGCGACTACGAGCCTGGTACGGCCGGCCGCTCGCCGGCGACTGGGCGGCCGTCGGGCGTGAGCTCGAGCTGGCAGGGCGCAACCTCATCATGGGCGAGGGTCCCGACGACGCCAGCCGCTGACGGCCACGACCTCCAGGCTCGGCTGGCCGCACCCGCAGGCTGCTGAAGAAGGGCGCAGGGCGGGGCCGACCTCACACCACCGGGGAGTCCAGCTTCACACGGTGGCCCGGGCGCGGGTTTCTCACGCGGCACCGATCGTGATCCCCGTCGGCGGCATGGAGTGGACGCGCTCAGGGCACGGCCCGGGGAGCTCCGGGGACGGCGCCGCCGAGTTCCGCTGCGGACTCGACCCCCGGCCTGCCCCGCACGCGGCACGCTCCCCTGCCTCGCGAGACGCCCGCAGGCCCCGCCGCCCTACCGCGTACTGGTCGACCACTTCGCGGCGCTCGAGCGGGTGCGTCCTGCCCGTCACGTCCGACCTTGCGGTTCAGGTGAAGGTCGACCTCCTCGGCGAACCCCACCCCTTCGCGCTCCTCCTGGGCTCGCGCTACTTCTTGATGCCCAGCCCAAGGTAGACAAGCGGTCTGAGCATTCTCCACCAACCCGTCAGTGGGCGGATCTTCGAGTAGGGCACCGTACCGCCGGGATAGGTCTTGCTGACCGGAACTTCCGTCACACGATATCCGAGCTTGTAGGCGTACCAATGCACATAGTATTCAAACTCATAGTTGTCGAGCCAAGTCTGTTCGATGGAGAGTCGCGGATCGTCCAGCAGTGCAAGTCTGTATGCACGAAATCCATTCGTAAGATCCGTACACGGACGGCCCATATAGTGGGAGAACAGCCACGACAGGATGCGGATGGTCACGAGACGGAAGATCGGTGTATTCGCGTGGGAGCCGCCGGGGAGGTAGCGGCTGCCCTGCACGTAATCTGCTGTGTCATTCAGAATTGGAGCAACGAGGCGTGGTATTTCGTCCGGGTTGTCCTTTCCGTTGCCCGCAAAGAGAACCAGGACCGTGAATCCATTCGTCCTGGCAAAGCGAACCGCGTGCTTGATCGCTGCGCCCAGCCCCAGATGTGGCTGATCGAGGACCTGGATTCCATTCTCGCGGAGAAGGTCGGCGCTGCGATCCGTCGATCCATCGTTGACGACCACGAATGCGTCCACCGGGCCTGGGCGCTTCAGGGCCTCGACAAAAACTCCGATCCTGCGTTCTTCGTTGTAGACGGCCGTGACCCCGAGAATGCGATCCCGGATCGTCGCGGGAATCGAGGTGGAGCGATCCTCCATCACGGCCGTCCCCGCTCCGTCAACGGCCCCGTGCGAGGTGTTGACGCGCTCGGGCTGCATGCTCCTCGCTGACCGAGGGAACGGGTTCGGCGCCGTAGAGTTTGGCTTCGACGTGAGGGCGGGCCAGGGCAAACTCGTCCGGAAAGATTCCGATGACCCGTGCGTCGAAATACGACCCGTCACTCTTCGCCCAGTGCTTTCGTCGAATGCCCTCCTCGCGCCAGCCGAGGAATTGGTAGAGGCGCCAGGCGCGGTCGTTCTCCGTCGCGACGGCTCCGTGGAGACGGAACATGTGCATGACCTCGAAAGACAAGCGGTGCAGCAGATAGCAGCCCTCGAGGATTTCGTGTGGATGACCGCCGATCTTCGCGGAACACAGTCGGCCCCACTCGGCCGAAGTTCCGGGGCGATCGAAATCCTGCAGCGAGCTCGACCCGATCGGCTTCCCGTCCAGGGATTCGAAGACCAGCAGGAGGTCGCCCTCACGGATTCTTCCCTCGAACCACCGCAGGTGAGCTTCGACCGTCAGCTCCTCCCATTGAATCAACCAGTCCCGCATCTCCGGTCGATTGCGCCATTCCACCACGTACGGGGCATCCGATTCGACCATTTCGCGGAGGCGAACGTGTCGCCCTTTCATCAGTTCGAGGTTGTGGCGGTCCATTCCGCACCTCCAGGATTCCGCAGATGGCAAAACCGGCGGCCGACGTTCAGCGAGGGGCTGTCGAGAAGCACCCGGACGCAGCACTCCTGAGCATAACGACTGTGAAGTTTCTCACCCCTGCGAGTCGAGCCGCAAGAGGATCGGGGCGATGGGGCCGCGGCTGGCACCCGGTCGGTGGTAGGGTGGCGGGTGGCGGCTGCTGCGGCCGCTCATCCTTCCGGCCCTGCGAATCGAACGCTAGAACCTGTCCCGGAGCCGACATGCCCCACGGCCGTGAACCCGTCCCGTTCTTCGACCTGAAGACGCAGCTTCAGGCGATCCGCCCCGAGATCCGCTCCGCCCTCGAAGGCGTGCTCGACGACGGAGGCTTCACGAACGGACCGGCGGTGGCCGCGTTCGAGGAGCAGTTCGCCGCCTACTGCCAGGTTCCCCACTGCGTCGCGGTCAACAACGGCACGAGCGCATTGCACCTCGCGCTGAACTGCTTCGGCATCGGACCGGGCGACGAGGTGATCACCGTCTCGATGAGCTTCATCGCGACGGCCTGGCCGATCCTGTACACCGGCGCGAAGCCGGTCCTCGTGGATGTGGATCGCAATCGCTTCACCATGGAACCCCGCGCGCTGGAGCGCGCGATCACGCCGCGAACCCGGGCGGTCATCGTCGTGCACCTGTACGGCCAGATGGCGGACATGGACCCGATCCTCGCGATCGCGGGCGCGCACGGCATCCCGGTGATCGAGGACTGCGCGCAGGCGCACGGGGCCGAGTACAAGGGCAGGCGGGCCGGCTCGCTCGGGGTGCTGGGCGGCTTCAGCTTCTACCCCAGCAAGAACCTCGGCACCTATGGCGAGGGCGGCGCGGTCACGACCCGTAACCCGGACCTGGCGGCGCGCTGCCGCCGGATGCGGGATCAGGGCCAGGCGGGGAAGTACCGCCACACGGAGGTCGGCTACAACTACCGGATGAACAGCTTCCAGGGTGCGGTCCTCGCGGTGAAGCTCGCGCACCTCGAGGAGTGGACGAAGCGCCGCGGCGAGCTGGCCCTGGCGTACGACCGGGCCCTCGGGGGAGCGCCCGTCGAATCACCCGCGCCCTGTCCGGACGGGAGGCACGCGTATCATCTCTACGTCGCGCGTCACCCGCGACGGGACGCCCTGCGCGCAGCGCTGGAGGAGGCCGGAGTCGGGACGGCGGTCCATTACCCGGTGCCGATCCACATGCAGCCGGTGTTCGAGGGCCGCGGGACTCCGGCGGGATCGCTTCCTGTGACCGAGGAGATCGCCCGCACCTGCGTGAGCCTGCCGTTGTACCCGGAGATGCCTGCTTCCCACGTCGAGCGCGTCGCGAATGCGATTCGACAGGCGGAGCCCTCCCTCCACCGGTGAAGCGGTGCGGCCGCCGGAGCGCGCCCCTGAATGGGGTCGCGGAACGCTAGGAGGGCGAGGGCGTGAGGTGTCCGCCGGCTTCGAGCGCCTCGCGCATCGGCACGAACCGGTAGCGCCGGAGCAGCCGATCCAGCTTGACGAGCACGGAGTCCAGGTTGAGATACGTGACGAACGCCGCGGCCGGAGCGAGCCGCACCCGCGGAAGCCCGGTCACGCACTCCCAGGGGTGGAGGTAGAGCGCGAACGGCCGCTCGCGTGCGATGCGGTCGAGCAGGGCCCGCAGCGCCAACCACGGCAGAGCGCGCAGGTAGAACCCGCCGGCCGCCGGCACGCGCAGGGGTCCGAAGGCAGCAACCGCGACCGGGAACTCCACGATGCTCCCCTCGGGATCGTGTCGAGCGAGGTCCTGAGCCGCCGGGCGGTAGATGCCGAGCGGCGCGCCGGGCACGCCGTAGAGCGAGGCGCGCACGGGAAAGACGCTGGAGTCGTAGCGGAAGCCCTCTTCGCGGAGCACCTCGAGCGCCCAGGCGGTGGAGCGGTCCAGGCTGAAGGTGGGCGCCCGGAATCCCACGATGGCCTCCGCGCCCGCCGAAGCTCCCAGCGCCTGGCGGACCGCGCCGCGGAAGCTCCGCAGCTCCTCGCGAAAACGATCGCGATCGAGCGACCACAGCGGTCGGTGGGTCATCCCGTGGCATGCGAGCTCGTGCCCGGCGCCCGCGATGCGGCGCACCAGCCCCGGGTGCCGGATCGCCACGTCGCCGAGCAGGAAGAACGTGCACTTCGCGCCGTGGCGGGCGAACAGGTCGAGCAGCGCGTCCGTCCCGCGCTCGACCACGGTGCGCGCGTCTCCCGCCGGCACGCGCTCGTGCATCAGCTCGGGGTGGAACCAGTCCTCCACGTCCACCCCGATCGTGCCGACGTACGCACCCGGCATCACCCGGCCGCCTTCGATCGCGCCGGTCCGGATGCCGGTGTCACTCGGCCGCCCCGATCGCCCGGCTCTCACGCCGGCCTTCACTTTCGGGCACGGAACATCCGACGCCGCAGGAGCACCATCGTGATCGAGAGGAACATCTTGGACACGTAGTAGCCCGCCTTGAGGTTCGAGTGCATCGAGCTCCCGGCGGAGCGCGCACGCATCACCACCGGCACCTCGCGCACCCGGAACCCCGCGAGCACCAGCAGGATGATGGTGTCGGCATCGGGGAAGTCGCTCGGGTAGTTGTCGTGCGCGAAGAACTCGATCGCTTTCGGGCCCAGCGCCTGGTACCCGGAGGTGGGATCCGTGAAGCGCTGGCGGCTGACGAACGTCACGACGCGGGCGAAGAGCCGCATGCCGAGCCGCCGCAGTGCCGGGATCGGGTAGTGCGCCTGCCCCAGGAAACGCGAGCCGATCGCCACTTCCACCTCGCCCGCCAGCACCGGGGCGAGCAGCGCCGCGGCCGATGCCGGATCGTGCTGCCCATCGGCGTCGAGCTGGAGCACGAACCGGAACCCGCGCGCGAGCGCGTACTTGAACCCGGCCTGCACCGCGCCCCCGTAGCCCAGATTGCACGGCAGCGTGACGACCTCGGCCCCGCCGCCGGCGGCAACCTCGGCCGTGCGGTCGCCGGAGCAGTCGTCGATCACGACCACCGTCGCGAGGGGCAGGCACTCGCGCACCGCGGCCAGTGTCGCCGGCAGGCTGGCCTCCTCGTCGTGGGCGGGCACCACGACCAGCACGCGGTCGGGCCCGCCCGCGCCGCGGTGCGAAGGGGCGGTGGCAAGTCCCCCGAGTGCTAAGGTGGAGGGCGACGCGGTGCTGGCGTTCGAGTGGCCGGGCTCTGCGGGCGGCAAGCTCATGGGGCCGTCACACGATAGACCAGGTAGCCGTCGTGGTCGTAGGCGAGCCCGAACAGGTCGGGGCGCCGCGAGGCGGGCGACGGAGCCGGAGCCAAGGGGCGGTAGAGCACGTAGACCGGCGCGCCGATCGCGCGGAGCGCCTGCGCGTCCCGCTCGAGGGCCGCCCCCGGCCCGTAGAGGTCGGCGATCACCGTGCGGCGCTCGATCAGCTGGTCGCGCGGGAAGCCCGCCAGCTCCGGTCCCCAGGGCGAGCCCAGGTAGAGCCGCCGCCGCGCCTCGACCGCGAGGATGTCACGGAATCCCTCATCCACGAACACGGCGTCGCGGGCGGTGTTCGTGCGAATCCACGCATGGAGCGCGCGCTCGCCCGGACCGGAAGACAGCTCCGGGTATCCGTCCCGGCCGGGGTCCAGAATGTAGCTCCCGAGAGTGACGGCGGGGGGCACGACGAAGAGCGCGGCCAGGACCAGGCCGCCGAGGACGGCGCCGCGCCGCTCCCGCAGCGCGCGGGCGGCGGGCAGGAACGCAGCGCCGCCCAGGACCGCGATGGGAAGGAAGCACTGGAACGGGAACTTGTTCTCGTTCCCGGATGGCAGGCGTATCACGAGGGAGAACGTGATCATGGCGGCGGCGAAGAGGGCAATCAGGGCCGCGGCGGGACGGCGTTCCCGGAAAGCGCTCACGGCCGGCCGCCGCGCCAGCCACAGCGCCACGCCGCAGGAGGTGAGCAGCGTCCACGGCATGACGACCCCGAAGCCGAAGTAGGAGTGGTGGAGGCCGGACTTGGCGGCGACCCAGCCGCGGGAGATGGCCCACGTGTACGGCGCGGCGAGCCCGATGCCGAATGCGATCGCGGCCCCGAACGCAGCGTTCCGTCCCACCCGCGGCAGCCATTCGAGGCGCCGCCCCAGGACCGCCGCAAGCGCCAGCGTGCCGAGAGCCGCGGGCAGCACGGACATCCCGACCACGCCGTGCACGAACAGCATCCCAGCGGCTGCGACCGCGGCCCACAGGAGCGCGTCGGCGGCGCGCTCCTCCGCCCAGCGCGCCAGCGCCCAGAGGAACAGCGCGTACAGCACCCAGGAATAGCTGAGCGCCGTTCCGAGCAGGAACTTGTCGAGCATGCTTGCCATGAGCGCAAAAGGCGCGGCCAGCGTGAACACGGCGTCCACCGTGCCCAGGTGGAAAGCGCCGAGCTGGCGCTGGATCTCCGCCCAACCCCGCTCGTAGCCACCGAGCGCCCGGATCAGCCGCAGCGGCCAGAGCAGCCACGCGCCGGCGTTGAAGCCCACAGCGGCCAGCCGCAGCGCGCCGTCGGCGGCCTCGGTCCCGCGCCAGACCACCGCCCCGACGTGCCACACCAGCCGCAGCAGCACGGCCAGGTTCACAACGTTGAACAGGGTCATGAACGTGAACGGGCTGCCGTTGCCCAGAGCCACGAGCTGCGCGATGAAGCAATTGAAGATCCAGACGTAGTTGAGCGTGAGCCCGGCGAAGCGCGGGTCCTGCGGGGGCACGCCCCGCTCTGCGACCTCCCACACCAGCGCGGCGTGCACCCAGGTGTCGGAGCGGACGCGAATCCACGGGTTGAGGATCGCGGGCAAAGCGATCAGGACCGCGGCCGCCACCGGCCACCAGCGAAGGGTCCGCGACGGCTCTTCGCCGCGGGGGCGCGGCAACCATGCGGCGATCACCGCCGCAGCCGCGCCCAGCCCCCCGATCCAGCGGGCGCCCGCCAGGAGCGGGACACCCTGGCTCGCGAGCAGCGCGCCGAGCGTTGCGCTCACGAGGGGCGAGATCGCTAGCCCCAGCGTCCAGCGCTCGGCGCCGCCCAGAGCGCCGCCGGCGAGGGCGCTCACGGCGAGCCCCGGCAGCGCGCCGAGCCAGAGGTAGGTTCCGATCTCCCCCGCGAGCCCGGGCAGTCGCGGGCCGATCAGCCCCGCCGCCCCCATCAGGGCCGGCGCGAGCCATGGGCGGGCGCTCACTCCGCGCCCCGGCCGGCCGTTTCGCTCAATCCACGTCCCTCGCGACGCGCGCGGGAACGCCCAGCACGAGCTTGCCGGGCGGAACGTCCCGCGTCACGACCGCGCCCGCGCCCACCACGGCGCGCTCGCCGACCGTCACCCCGGGAAGGATCAGGCAGCCGGCGCCCAGGTAGCAGCCGCGCTTGAGCCGCACCGGCGCAACGGTTCCGTCACCCGCGCCCGGGATCACGGCGTTCATGCGCCGCGCGTCGTCGTGGACCACCACCGTCACGCGGAACGAGATCGTGACGTCGTCCTCGATCTCGATCAGCTCCGGGAACTGGTCGTCGAGCCAGGTGTCCAGCCCCACGAACACGTTGCGGCCGATCGCCACCCCCATGCCGCGATAGAGCTGGAGCCGCAATCCGTTGGGGATGCAGGCCCGCGCCCACTGGTGGAGCAGCTTCTGCCCGAGGAGTCGCGGCAGGCCGCGCGGCGCGATGCGCCGTTCGTACTCCCGCCGCGGCGTGCGTTCCGAGATCTTCACGTCAGAGCGCCTCCGGAAACAGCCGCCGCACGCGCTCGCCCAGCGGACCGGCGAGGGCAAGCGGGAGCCTGCGCCACACCCGTGTCGCCAGGTCGAAGGTGCGCTGCTGCGACTCCAGCGTCGGCGCGTTGCGCGCGCGGCCGAGAACGTACTGGTAGTAGAGCGGCACGGGCTCCGCCCCCCACTGCCGCTTGAACCGGAACGTCCCCGAGTCCCACTGGCTGCGCCCCATGTCGAACCATTTCGCGCCGTGGGCGATCGCCCACCGGATCGCCTCCCAATAGAGCACCTGGTTGGGGCAGTGCGCAAAGAACCGCCGCAGCGAGGAGGCCCATGGGTCCCACACGGTGTCGCCCAGCCTCGCGAGAAACATCGCGCCCGCCGGCCGGCCCTGGTGCTCGAGCACCAGGATCTGCGCCCGGTCGCCCAGTGCTTCGGCGGCCGCGCGGTAGTAGGCGGCGTTTCGAACCGGAGTGCCCAGGTCGCGCAGGTTCTCGAGCAGCACCCGATGGAAGCGGGCGTTCAGGTCGGCTCCCCAGCGCACTGCGAACCCCGCCTTTTCGCCCTTGCGGATCTGGTTGCGGAGCTTGGGGTCGAATCGCTTCCACTGTTCCTCGGCGTCCGACTCCAGCCGGAGCACGAGGGTCGCGTGCTCCTCGCAGGTCTCGAGTCCCGGCCAGCGCCGGCGCTGGTCGCGCAGCTCCAGGTACTCGACCCGCTCGCGCCGGACGACCTCGCGCGCGGGAACGAGCAGCGCCGCGGCGGTCGCATCGTCGTCCGCCAGCAGCCCGCCCGGGGCCGAGAACAGGGAGTGCCCCAGCGGGCCGCGCTTGAGGAAGAGCGGGAGCGCTCCGCGCACGCGCCCGTCCTCTTCCGCGATCCAGTAGCGCGCCGGGCAGCCGGAGGCCCGCTCCGTCAGCCGCTTCCACGCCGAGAGCAGGGCGAAGTGGGCGCCGGGCCCTCTCGCGACGTAGGCGTCCCACGCCGCGGCGTCGCGCTCCTCGAACGGCCGGACGGTGAGCACGGGCGCCGGCTCAGGCCCGCGCCGTCGCGCGTGGGCACGAGCATGCCGCCGCGGGGGCGCTCATCGCGCGCCGGATCCGGCCGCGACCCGCGGTGGCGGGGACCAGGCGCGCGCCGGCGTCGGCGCGCGATCCACGAACGCGCGGTGCCACAGCTCGAGCGTGAGCAGCGTCCACAGCTCGCGCGCACGGTCGCGGCGCCCCGCCACGTGGTCCTCGACGTAGCCGCGCAGCACGCCCGCGTCGTAGTAGCCGCGCCCGAGGCAGGTGGGGGAGAGCAGCGTGTCCATGAGGAGCGGGCGCAACGGCCCGCGGAACCACGGCGCAAGCGGCACCGTGAAGCCCACCTTGCGGCGGTCCACGACCTCGCGGGGCACGAGGCGCCGTGCCAGGCGTTTGAGCAGCACCTTGCCTTCGAACCCCCGCACCTTGAAGCGGTCGGGCAGGCGCGCCGCCCACTCGATGAGCGGGTGGTCGAGAAGCGGCACGCGCGCCTCGATCGAGGCCGCCATGCTCATCTTGTCCATCTTCATGAGCAGGTCGTCGGGCAGCCACAGCCGGAGGTCGGCGTCCAGCATGCGATCGAGCGGCCGGCGGGCCGCGCTCGCGGCGAGCGCCGCCCGGAACGCCGCTGCGGCGAGATGATCGTGGGCGCGGAGCGCGGGCGAGAGGAGCCGGGCGCGCTCGTCGCCCGCCAGTCCCGCGAACCACGACGCCATGCGCTCCGACTCGTCGCGGAAACGGGCGCTGCGCGCCACGACCTGGAGCCTGCGCAGGCGGAACGGCAGCCGGTCCGCGCCGCCGCCGAGCAGCGGGTCGCGCAGCAGCGCCGGGAGCCGGGAGAGCCTCCGCGCGAGCGGCTCGACCGCGTACTTGGGGTAACCCGCGAACAGCTCGTCGCCTCCCTCACCCGTGAGCACGACGGTCACGGTCTCGCGGGCGAGCTGCGAGACCAGGAAGGTCGGAATCGCCGCCGGCTCCGAGACCGGCTCGTCCTGGTGCCACACCAGCGAGGGCAGCTCGCGGATCAGATCGCGGGCGCCCACGACCAGGTCGCGATGCTCGGTCCCCAGGTGCTGCGCCACGCGCCGCGCGAACGGAAGCTCGCTGTAGGGTCCGGGTGCGTCGAAGCCGACCGAAAACGTCTGCACCGGACGATGGACCATGCGACTCATGAGCGCCACGACCACGCTCGAGTCCACGCCGCCCGAGAGCAGCGCACCGAGCGGCACCTCGCTCATGAGGCGCAGGCGCACCGACTCCGTGAGGCGGCTCTCCAGCTCCTCCAGCGCCTGCCGGTCGTCCATCTCGAGCTTGGGCTCGTATCCGACGCTCCAGTAACGGCGCCGCGTGACGCCCGAGGCGTCGACGGCCATCACGTGCCCGGGCTCGAGCTTCTCGATCCCCGCGAACAGGGTCGCGGGCGAGGCGACGTAACGCAGCGTCAGGTGCTCGACCACGGCCGGGGTGTGCACCGAGCGCTCGACCCCGGGAAACGCGAACAGCGCCTTGATCTCGGAGGCGCACACCAGGGCGCCCCGGGCGCGAGTCCAGTAGAGGGGCTTGATGCCCACGCGGTCGCGCGCGAGGAACAACCGGCGCCGGCGCCGGTCCCATAGCGCGAAGGCGAACATCCCGCGCAGCCGCTCGACGCACGAGTCGCCCCACTCCTCGTAGGCGTGGACGATGCTCTCGGTGTCGCTGTGGGTGCGGTAGCGGTGGCCTTTCGCTTCCAACTCGCGGCGCAGCGACTCGTGGTTGTAGATCTCGCCGTTGTAGACGATCCGGACCGTTCCGTCCTCGTTGGCGAGCGGCTGCGCGCCGCCCGCAACGTCCACGATCGAGAGACGGCGGAACGCCAGCCCCAGGCCCGGCTCGGCGTGGAATGCGGTGTCGTCCGGCCCGCGGTGGGCGAGGGTGCCGGCCGCGGCGGTAAGCGAGGAGGGGTCCGGGCTGCTCCCCCCGGGGTCGAACCACGCCGCGAAGCCGCACATCATCGGCCTCGCGCGGCCGCGGGGCGCGGACCCGCCGCGCGCACCGGGCCGGAGCGGGGGGGCCCCTTCATGCCGGATGTAGTTCCGGGGCGCGCTCGCGCTTCGCGATCTCGTGGGCGGCGACGATCGAAGCGAACAGGATCCAGACCTGGAACGGGTAGATCGGGTTCCGCAGATACTCGATCTTCACCTCGTCGATCAGAAAGGTGAGGAGCTGGACGTGGCCCACCAGCAGGAATGCCCGCGCGTAGTTGGGATCGCCGAGGCGGTCGCCCTGCGGGCGCGACATGCGCCACAGCGTGAGCATGAACCAGAGATAGAAGGAGAGTCCGATGATCCCGACGAGGTTCCCGATGTACAGATAGAGGTTGTGCGGCCAGAACCAGACCTCGCGGCCGTGCTGGACATCGTAGTGGGGGCCGTGGCCGATGATCGGGTGGCGCATCATGCGCTCCACCGCCATCGGCCAGGTCCTGGCCCGGGACTCGGGCATCCAGCCGATGAACTTGGAATCCTGCATGCGGGCGAGGAGGTCACCGGCGTTGGTGTGACCGGCAACGTAACCGTTCAGCCCGATCAGGAACGCGATCGCCGCCACGCCCACGATCATGGTCGGCACGACCTTGAGCCTGCGGCGGATGTGCCACAGCAGGTACCCGACCCCGAGCAGGACCGCGATGAATCCGCCGCGCGTCACCGTTGCGAACAGGCAGAGAATCGTGACCCCGAGCAGGATCGCGAGCACGGCGATTCGCGACGGATTGCGGGCCTGAGCCAGCAGGAACATGAGCAGGAGGATGGCGAGCCCGCAGTACTCGCACAGCAGTTCGTAGTCGAAGAACGGTCCTCCGATCCGGATGTTGTGCAGCGACTGGGTCAGCCCGCCGCGCATCTCGGAGCTTCCGAAGTCGATCCATCCGGGGATGAGGATCTGGCCCGGGTGGGTGAGCTCCCACAGGCCGATCAGCAGCACGCTCGTAATCGACACGACCTGGAAGGCGTGCAGGCGCCGGAGGTCCTGGGTCGTGCGCACATTGCTCACGATCAGGTAGAAGAGCAGGACGCAGGCGAGAACGGCCACGAAGTTCGCGAGCGCAGAGGCCAGGTGCTGGGGGGCCACGTTGTAGAAGGAGACGATGTAGGCGATCAGCAGGCCTGCGATCGGGACGTCGGCGGGCGTGCGCTTCGGCAGGGGCGCGGTGCGCTGGCTCATGCGCAGCAGCCAGATGACGAGCAGGATCAGGATGAACGCCAGGTTCGTCGTTCCGAACGTC